>Ga0210387_10001295_pt1 | contig 18783 bp, 14 predicted proteins | sample IncBWC7OmetaG_FD_160108 | JGI IMG/M metagenome (GOLD analysis project Ga0210387, IMG submission 160108) | Forest soil microbial communities from Barre Woods Harvard Forest LTER site, Petersham, Massachusetts, United States - Inc-BW-C-7-O ...
GCTTACCGCAGTAAAGCCACCCTTTGGAGGGTGACGTTTCTCAATCAAGACTAAGCATGTCCAAGTAGCAATTAAGAGGATCCCCACAACGCCGACACAAAATCCGCGAGGATCGCGATCGGGTTCTGTATGAGTTTCGTTACTATCGGGACGGGTCATGGAATGTTTCCTTACAAGTCCTGACAGAGGAGATTTCTCTCAATCTCTGCCACTAGAGCGCTTACTGGGCGATCGTAGCGTTTTGGGGCGACGGCACTCCGGAATCTTTACAAGGATATGGCCAACCGGAAACAGACCTCACCGTTCCGTTTTTAGCGTGTGATGACACTCGGCGAAGTTCCTCAAGTACGCGACAATTTCCGAGGTTTTTTGGGTGCTCTTTCATGCCGTTTGCTTCTGGATTAATGAACAGCATGCGCAAAACCGAGATGTACCGGTTGATCGAGGTGCTTGAGAGTTTTCCTGGCAGGGAATTGCGAAAAGCGATCAAATCGGCCCTTGCTACTTCGCTTAAGTCTCGATTTGCCTTCGGCCCTAGAAAATCCAAGAATGCGGAGATTCGTTATGGAATAGGACTGGAAAGTGGCCCGGGCGATTTCCGGCTTTTTGGTTTCGAGCCATTGATCCGCATACGGGCGAGACGTGGCGATCGACATTGTGTCCTGGAAAATCTGAGCGAACGCGGCCCGGAGGTGCTGTGCGCTCTTCATACGCTGCGGAGCCATTTCCAAAGTGTCAGCTACCCGCTGGTAGCTTGTTTGCGATCTCTAAGGCGAGTCGATTTGTCAATTAAACGTCCTTCACTGTCACGAAAGAAGGCATGCCAAAATTTTGAAGCTGGTCTTCTGTGGACGCTTGCCATAAAGTGGTTTTTCGGGCTTACAAGGAACAGATCGAAGCCCGGACTGCTAACATCCATATTTTTCCATTGATTTCCGCCTTCTTCTCTCGCGTTGGTTTTGAGGCATTTACGATCCAAGCAGGTCCTGCAATACCCACTTTGTTGAAATATGAAATCGAAGCCCGCCCCGAACCTACGCCAATTTTCAGGACCGATGTTAGATGGACCGGAGAGAGCTCCCAGCCGGGGGATGTTGTACGCGGTCGGGTTCAAAAAAGAGGATTTTCAGAAGACGATCGTTGGAGTGGCGTCTACCTGGAGCATGGTTACCCCGTGCAATGTCCATATCGACAAGCTGGCCCAGGAATCGGCGAAGGGCGTGGACGAAGCGGGAGGAAAATCGATCATTTTCAACACCATCACGGTTTCCGACGGCATCTCGATGGGGACCGAAGGCATGAAATACTCGCTGGTCTCCAGGGAGGTGATCGCAGATTCTATTGAGACCGTGGCCGGGTGCGAAGGTTTCGATGGGCTGGTCGCCATTGGGGGCTGCGATAAAAATATGCCGGCTTGTCTGATCGCTTTGGCACGGTTGAACCGGCCGTCGGTGTTCGTCTACGGAGGAACGATCCTCCCGGGCTGTATCGACAATCGGAACATCGATATCGTCTCGATTTTTGAGGCCGTGGGCGCCCATTCGAACGGAAAAATCTCAGATGGCGAACTGGAACAAGTCGAATCGTGTGCGATTCCGGGACCCGGTTCGTGTGGAGGGATGTACACCGCGAACACCATGGCCTCCGCCATCGAAGCACTGGGCATGAGTTTGCCCAATAGTTCAGCGCAGTCTGCGATTTCAAAGGAAAAACTGGCCGATGCGGCTTTCGCCGGATCAGCGGTGGTGGAGTTGATCAAACGCGGAATTCGTCCGTCCGATATCATGACGAAGGAAGCTTTTGAGAACGCGATGACGGTGGCCATCGCACTTGGCGGTTCGACGAACGCGGTTCTGCACCTGCTGGCGATGGCCAATGCCGCAGGCATCAAACTGAAGCTCGATGACTGGACGCGAATTGGCAAAAAAGTTCCGGTATTAGCCGATCTCAAACCGAGCGGCAAGCATTTGATGTGGGAACTGGTTCAGATCGGCGGAATCATGCCGTTGATGAAAATGCTTCTCGGCAACGGTCTTTTGCATGGCGACTGCCTGACGGTGAGTGGAAAGACCTTAAAACAGAACCTTGCGAAAGTAGAGGACTATCCGACAGGGCAGACGATCATCCGCGGGTTCAAAGATCCGATCAAGTCGAGCAGCCACTTGGTGATCCTCTACGGAAATCTGGCCCCGGAAGGCGCCGTTGCCAAAATTTCCGGTAAGGAAGGGCTGCGTTTTGAGGGTAAGGCGCGAGTATTCGATTCCGAAGAAAAGGCGCTTCGGGCCATTCTGGACGATAAAATTCGGAAGGGGGACGTGATCGTCATTCGCTACGAAGGTCCAAAAGGAGGACCTGGCATGCGCGAGATGCTCGCTCCGACCTCGGCCATCATGGGCAAAGGACTTGGAAAAGATGTCGCACTGATCACCGATGGAAGGTTCTCGGGAGGCAGCCATGGATTTGTGATTGGACACGTGACACCGGAAGCGTTTGTCGGCGGTCCGCTCGCGATTATCAAGAATGGTGATCCGATCGATATCGACAGCGAGAAGAAGGTAATCAATCTCAAGATTCCGAAATCCGAACTTGCTGCACGTCTCAAAAACTGGAAACAGCCGAAGCCGAAATACGCAAAGGGTGTTCTAGCAAAATACGCAGGGCAAGTCAGTTCGGCCTCGCTCGGCGCGGTGACCGATTAGGGCATCAGACAGGACAATAGTGCAACACTTCACTGAACGAGGCGCTCGTGCGATTTTCGCGCGATCGGCTGTATATTCTGAAGGGTCGCTGCCCGGGCGATTCGTTCCAACCATTGCTGCATCTCGATCCCTGAGAACCGGGTTGGAATGCACTTTTCGATCAACACCTCTCTTTCATCCAATTCGAGAAGACCCCAGCCAAGCGGGGCCTCGTGTTCACGAAGCAACCCGGATGTCGTAACCAAATAGTGGAGATTCCCGAGCTTGTACCGGGTCATCAGGTCGAACTTCGTGTTGTCGAACAGCTGACGGTGAATGCAGGCAATCTTCTGGATCGTTTGCCTGTACGAAGCGTGATCGATCGCGCTGAAATCAAAGGTTGCCCACTCCGGGAACAGTGAATCCGAAGTTCGAAGAGAGGGATAATGAACAGCCAGAAGGCGTTCGAGTTTAGCCCGACGATCCTGCAGGGTTTTCAACTTCGCCTTGAGTTCGCCGTGGCGTTGATTGTCACGGTCAAGGTCTTGGCGGCTCTGTTTGCATTCAAATACCGCAACGGTGGGTTCTGCCTGCCTGCGATCCAAACGGACGGCAGCGACGTCGACTCGAAATCGCGATCGCGGAGCACGAACCTCCATTGCGCAGCAACGGTAACCACGGTCGTACGCCCAAAGGAACGTCCGCTCCTTCAGGCGCCGGTGCAATTCCGACTCGCCGGTGGTCACGTTCTATTTCTGGTAACCGTCCTTCGAAAAGCCGCTCGCTCCGCCGAGATAGACGGCGACGTAATCGTCGAATCGCCCGTAGCCATTGAGCCTTGGGAGCTCGGTCACGGTGTATAACCGCCCGTGAATGATCCGGTGATATTCCGTATCATAGATGACAATTGGGAGTAACTGCCGGTTGTCGGGCACTTCGACTCCATATTGAGCGAGCCGACGCTGGGCATCCCGAAGGGATTCCGGTTCTTGTCGAGCCTGGTCCTCCGTCAGAGGACCGGCGCCGACCGCTACGAAACGAACCGCTATCGCCCTCTGCACGTCCTTTTCAGGGATGGAGTTGAGCAGCGATTCGGCAGTCTCTTTTGCTTGGGTCTCCTGTTGCGCGGTTAAAGCATAGCGCCCGGCAACGACGTTGTTCGGGTCTTCGACGAGCATCCTGGTTTTCGCTCCGGCTACTTGGGCGAAGAACAGAAGAAAACCGGCGATCCAGCATCTCATGGTCCGTCGAGAATAGGAAAGAAGACATCAGGCAGGCAAGCAGAAACAATTTAGACTACGCAACAGCGCCGTTCAGGGCTAAAGAGTCTTCGTATGCAACTTCCCCTGACATTTCGGTTCCATGATGGAACGGAGGTACGCCGGCTCGGCTATGGCGCGATGCGTTTGACCGGGCAACCCGGAAACTTCGGGCCTTATGAGGCTTGGGACGACGGAAAAAAGGTCCTGCGACGCGCACTCGAACTCGGAATCAATTTCATTGACACCGCACGGGCGTACGGACCCGGTTGGAACGAGAAACTCGTTGCGGAAGCTCTCCACCCGTACCCGGAAGGGCTCTTCATTGCGACTAAGGGCGGAGTGGTAAAGAAATCGGCTAGTGAGCGATACCTTGACGGAAGTCCGAACGGTTTGCGACGTGACTGCGAAGAAAGTCTCGTCAATCTACGCGTCGACTGCATCGACTTGTACCAACTGCATTGGGTCGATCCGGATGTGCCGTTGGGTGAATCCGTCCAGGGTTTGGTTCGACTACAGCAGGAAGGGAAAATTCGGCTGATCGGTTTATCCAATATCACCGTCCAACAGCTTGAAGAGGCGCGGTCCATTGCCCGGATCGCATCGGTACAGAACCGGTACAGCGTCGCGGAACGCCAGGGAGATCTCCTGTTGGATTATTGCGCTCGTGAAGGAGTTGCGTTCGTGCCGTATGGCCCTTTGGGAGCCGACCCGATGAAGCCAGGGGCGCCGCTCGCTTCCACTGAAGGAGTTCTTGCCGAGATCGGCAGACACCTTGGAGCGACGGCGATCCAAGTGGCCTTGAGTTGGCTGCTCCATCGCGCTCCTAACATCCTTCCGATTCCAGGGACAACATCGATTGCTCATCTGGACGAAAATGTGGCGGCGGCTAAATTGCCACTGACGGAGGATCAATTGCAGCAGCTCGCTGGTGTGGCAGGTTGAATGAAGACGCAATTCTGCGTGGTCGGAGCTACGCACGGTACAGGCCTACTGATTACTCAGCAACTGTTGCAGGCCGGGTGGAGTGTCCGGATCATCGCCCGCAATCCCGACAAGGCCAGGCGGCTGCTGGGTAATCGAGCGGAGATACGGCGCGGTGATGTCACTGACGTGCGATCGGTTGGCGACGCCATCACCAAAGATTGCCGGGCGATATTTTTCACCGTTGCTGCGACAGGCGGGATTGACGGTCACGGCTTGCTCGGATCAAAGACCATGATACGAAACGTAACATACCAAGGTTTGGTCAACGTGGTCGATTCGGCGCGCGCCATCGGCTTCCTAGGACGCATCATTCTCCCGTCGGTTGTCGGCGCAGACCGGTTATCGGTGATGATTCGCATTCTCGACGGGATCAAACGTGGATTGCAGCGGAACTTGAGTGAAAGAGAATCCTATCTGCGAGCTAGTGGGTTAGACTATACTATTGTGCGCGCGCCTATACTGACAAACGGGCCGGCCGGCAATGCTAACATTCGAATTACCCGAGCAATCCATAAGTTAACAATTAGACCGAAACTTTCGCGTGGCGATCTTGCCCGGGTACTGATCCTGGTCTCCGGGCAGACCGCCGCCTCACGTAAAACTTTGGACCTTTTTGGTGAGAAAGGGTTCGCTCCTTCCGACCAGCAACTCCTTGCGCAGTTGGAGCGGATTCCTTAGAGGAGAGAAGCCAAGGAGCCAAGGAGTCAAGGAGCCAGGAGTCGAAGCATAATGCGGGATGCTCGAATTTGTTTGAATACTGGTAACAGTCTTGTGGATTGTTTTAAGAACATAGTATTCTTGATACGCTGTCACAGCGGACATGGAGTCCCTTTCGGAAGAGGTCTTCAAGCTGCTTGGCGCCTTTGCAAGCGCCATCAAAGCCAAACGATGAGGATGCGAAATTCTGAAGCTCCCGCCTCCTGAGTCCTGAATCCTGAATCATGCGCGAAAAAAATCCCCCCACGCCGGATTGAACGGTTGATTTTGGCAAATCGCGTCGACGATCGCGCGCATCAGTGGCAACTGCTCAGCGGGCAGTGCACCCGTTACCATCATCGCAGCCAGCGTTGGGCCGATCGTGAGAGCCAATTCAGCCCCCTCGATCGTCTCGGCTGCCATGTGGTCCGCCTTGGCGCGCGAATAAGTCATTCCGAGCCCTAGGAGTCGCCCCAAACGAAAGTTGCGGCCGGCTTGACAGGTGACATAAAGATCGCCGGCGCCCGGCAATCCGGCCACACTCGCCTGTTCCCCGCCGAGAAGACGGACGATTGTCGATAGCTCGGCCAGGGCCTGAGAAAAGAGGCCTGCGGCAAGATTGTACATTTGAGCTCCGTTGGCGGCGCGTCCGACGCGTTCGACTCGACCGCTTGCCCAGCCAACACCAATGGCAAAAAGGTTTTTGAAAGCGGCGCAAACCTCGACGCCGACCACATCTTTGGACGTGCGCGCGTGATAGTATGGAACGTCAAGCAAATCGATAACGCGATCCAGAACGTCTGTCTTGTCCCCCGTAATCACGACGCTGGTGTCTCGTTTTGCTGCGAGCTCGCTGGCGATACAGGGACCACCGACAGCCATCACGGTTGGCTGCAGGCCTTTGCGCGCCTCGAACTCTCTTGCGACAACTCTGGGCAGCAACTCGATCGACGCTTTCTGCGGCACGAGACCCTTGGTGATCATGAGAACGGGCGGCGCATTGACTACCACCTCAACGACATGATCGATCGCCCAGTCGACACCGGCCGAGGACACCCCCAGGATCAGAAGATCGGCACTGCGTCCGAACGCTTCGCCAAAGCGGTCCCACTGATACGCTTTGACGGTCGAGGGCAGTGCCACTCCCAGCTTCGGATGCAGTCCGGTCTCTTTAATCGAATTTATAATCGCCACGTCGAGATGAGTGCCGATCAGGGCGACGCTATGGCCGCTGTCGCCAGCCACCACGGCCATCGCAGAACCCATCACGCCTGCACCTAGAATGACGACCTTAGCCATTTCTTTGGGGTGGTGCTACGAGGTGGCGGGTTTGACCGCTGCGATCAATAAAAAAGTGGGACGGCGGCAGTCGTCTTTCAAACCGGGCTGCTCAATCAGCATTTCCGGCGTGGGCTCAGGTTCCGAGAGCTTCGAAATGCGGAAATTGGATTCGATCACTGTATTGACGTAGGTCGCAACGGTTCGGTGATATTTGAGGACGTCGTCTGCCAACCATCGGGCGTGGCGCGGACCTTCCCGTTGATAGCCGTCCACCGGCCAGTGCAATCGGTCGCCGTTAGGCCCGTAACACCATTGTTGGGCCGCGAGTGCGGTGAATATGGGATGTTCGACTGAAAACACAAACGTCCCGCCGGCGGCTAGGCACCGGTAGATCTTTTGGCACACGAGGTCGAAACTCTCGACATAGTGCAGCGCCAACGAACTGATCACCACGTCGAACTCGTTCTCAACAAAGTCGATGTCCTCAATCGCAGAGCGGCGATATTCGATCTCCGGGTCATCCGTAGTGGCTGCGGCGCGCGCGAGCATTTTTTCCGATAAGTCCACGCCCACCACCGACCGGGCGTGCTGCTGGCGCGCGTATCGGCAATGCCAGCCAAAGCCGCAGCCAAGATCGAGCAAACGCTTATGGTGAAGATCTGGAAGCAATGCCCGGAAGGCGTGCCATTCCTGGGCTTCGTCCAACCCGCCGATCGAACGCCGCATCTCACTGTACTCGGCAAAAAACTCGGGTTCGTCGTATTTGTTCTGCTTCATGGAAATCGGCAAGAAACATTCGATTCACGGCGCCGATCTCGTCCAATACAACTTCCTGACCAGAGATTCGAGCGAGATCAATTGGTATCTGGCGAACTATGTTGGCTGTCCCGCGCCAAAGCCGGGTCAGAAGTACGATGAATTCCTTGGAGCGCTCTACGACGAAACGAAAAACACGGGCGTTATCTTCATTCCGAAGCCTTCCAGGATGGCGATCCACTGGCCAAAGGTAAATACTCCTATTGGCTGAGCGCCAACCTGATTGCGGTTAAAAAATAGTTGGGGAGCGAGGAGTTCCTGGCTCCTAAAACCCACTGAGTGTTACGGTCAGCGCTTCGAGAAGCGGTTGCATTGTCTGGACGGATTCATCTCCCATATTGGAGATGCGAAATGTCTTGCCCTTGATCTTTCCATAGCCAACGTCGATCTGGAATCCGTGTTCCTCCCGAACCCGTTTTGCGAACGTTGCCACATCAATTTCTCGATTGTTTTTGACACAGGTCAACGTGACAGATCGATACCCTTCCTGGGCGAAGAACTCGAATCCATTTGCATTCACCCATTCGTGAACGAGGCGATTGGTGCGGAGGTGGCGTTCAAACCGATTCTCAAGGCCTTCGGTGAAAATATCTTCGAGCTTCGACCGCAACGCATAGATGTGCGGGATTGTCGGAGTACTTGGCGTCATGAATTCTTCGGCATTTCTCTTGAATTCAATCAGATCAAAATAGTACCCGCGATCGCCGAGTTGCGCGGCGCGGTCGAACGCTGCTTGAGAAGCTGCAAAGAGGGACAAACCCGGAGGCAGGGCCAACGCCTTCTGGCTGCCGGTCAGCATGAGATCGATGCCGAGTTCGTCCATCGGGATGGGTAGAGCCGAGAATGACGAAACCGTGTCGACGATAAAGATTACGTCGGGGTATTTGCCCAGGACTTCGCCGATCTCCTTCAGCGGGCTCATGACGCCTGTCGAAGTCTCGTTGTGGATCAGCGTAATCGCGTCAAACTGGCCGGTTGCCAGCTGCGCATCAATTTCGCTCGGATCGACCGGTTTACCCCATTCCACCTGGAGAGGCACGGCGTGTTTGCTGCATCGCTTTGCGACATCGAACCATTTATCGGAAAAGGCCCCGCACATGCAGTTCAGCACTCCCTTCTTGACCAGGTTCCGGATTGCACCCTCCATGACACCCCAAGCCGATGACGTCGACAAGAATACCGGTTGCCGGGTTTGAAAGAGTTGCTGAAGCCCCGGATAAATCCCTCGATAAAGCGCCTTAAAGTCGGCGCTGCGGTGCCCGATCATCGGTCCGGTCATTGCCGCCAGCGTCTTCTGCGATACTTCGACAGGCCCGGGAATGAAAAGCTTGATTTTCTTAGTCATCGGTACCTCTTGAATCTGGGAAAGGCCTTGCAAAACTCAACTCCTTTTTCAAAGGCCCAGCGGGAGAGCCGTGTCGGAGTGATGAAGCGGTGAAGTAAGCCAGTGTCCTTCGGAGCCCTCCCACAACATGTTGGCCCACATCGAATCCGGGTAGTACGCCCAACCGGGGTACTCGGCAGAACAGCCCAGGATTGACCCATGGAGCTCTAAGATAAAGCGAGGCACTTCGATGGCGATTGGTTTTGTCCCGGAGGGACAGCACGATAGTAGCCAGGCACGAAGTGCCTGGAATCACGAGGAAAATGGCCCCGTCTAGCGGGACGATTGAACCGATTCTGCCGACACTGGGCCTGACAATGACTTCGACCGTCCCTCCGGGACGGAGCCGCTTTATGTCGATACCCAGGCACTTCGTGCCTGGCTACTATCGTGCTGTCCCTCCGGGACAAAAGCCATTCGCTCATCGAGGCGCCTGACAACTAATTTAGCGCTTATGCCGTCACCCTGGCCACAAAAAATGCTCTAAACGCAGGCGGGTAAGCCGATTTTTAGCTTCTTCGGACCGAGCCCCACGGGTGTTGGCCAGTTTCTCGTAAATCGCAGCGGCAGAACTCCAGGAACGCCGGTCTTCGAGGATCTGTGCCGCATCGAACCCGGCCCGGAAGAACCAGAGTTGGTCGCTTCCACCCTCAGCCGCGAGGACATCGTAATAATTGGATAGGGCACTATCGAGGTTGCCCAGTTTCTCGAAGCATTTCCCTTTCTGATAGAGAGCCTGCTGCTTCCACTCTGTTGGCAATCCTTCGCTCGAAAGGAGCAGGTCAAACGCACTGATCGCTTGCTCATACATCTTGGGCTCTTTTGCTGCGAGCGTGAACAAAGCTTCGCCTTTCCCCTCGAGGGCCTGGTAACGGACGTCCGTGGGTGGGTTCTGACTGAGCAGATCATCGAGTAAAACAATCGCTTCACTTTCGTGCTTCGTCTGGCGCATGGTCGTTGCCTGCTCTAGGCGCGCCTGAAATTTCAACGGCCCGCCGAGCTTGTAGACATCTTCGAAAAGCGAGATGGCACGATCCACCGAGGCGGAGTTGAGACTTTTGCGAGCAGCTTCTCCGGCAAGAAAAAGGGCAGTCTCCACTAACGGCGAATCAGGAGAATCTTCGCTCACGAGCTCGAACTGTGTCTGAGCGTTCGGAAAATCATTTTCCCTGAAATAGAGTTCTCCGAGTTTCAGGCGAACCTCAGCTTTGGCCGTCGAGTCCGGATATTTTTGCAGGTAATCCTGGGCCAGGGCTTGGACCGAGCGAGCGTTTTGGGAGGGGTCAGACGCGGCGACGAAAAATTTGACCCGATCGGTTTTTTCGTCGGCCTGCGGGTCGCCAGTGGCCGCGACCTCGCTGAGCGCTTTACGCGCACCGTTTAAATCGGGCGGTTGGCCGGTCATACGAATCTCTGCCTGAATGAGGTGGGCTTGAGGCGTTTGTGGGTGGTCCGGGAATCGTTTGACGAATCTTCGAAGCGTTTCGTCCGCTGAAACATTACCGGATTTCGCCTCCAGCAAGCCTTTGTCAAAGAGGAGATCCCCAACGAGATCTTCATGTGGTTTCTGTTCCTCAAGCTCGCGAAAGGCCTGCGCAAAAGCAGAGGCGTCGCCGAGTTGCAGACTGCAGATCGCCCAATTGAAGAGAGTGTTCTCCCGATCGAAGCCGAATTTCATCGATAGGCTATGAAAAATGTCGCTCGCCGCAGAGACATTTCCACGAAGGTAATTTGCTTCGCCGAGGAGATAATTGACTCGAAACCGGTCCTGAGGCGGAAGGTTAGGAGATCGCTCAAGGAGATTTTCGAGCTGCTTGACCGCCTCGTCGAAATGCCCAACTTCAATTTGCTGATGCCCTAGAATCAGACAGGCGTTAACAGCGGTCGGGTGATCTGGAAATCGTTCGACGAGCTTGCGGCAGTTCTCTGCCGCCTCGGTGGTCAGCCCTTGCTGAATTTGCAATCGCATTAGATAGAAAAGCGCGTAGGCCGGGCGATCCGGCCCGGAGGTCTCCGGACTTTCTCCGGCCCAGCGTGCGAGCTCTGAAGTCTCCGGGTTATTCTCCTTGGAATAAATCTCGAAGAGATTTTGAAACAGCTCACCGAGAATCGCACTTCTCGGTTGGTCCGAAATCAATTTTTCCAATTCGTTCTCCGCCTCTTCGTACTCCTGTTTTTGAACGAGAACCTTCGCTAAACCCAGGCGCGCGACGGCCACAATGCGGAATGTCCGATCTTCGGGCTCTGCCAGGACTTTACTGAAAGCCGCGGCGGCGTCTGCGAGTTTGCCTTGCTTCAACGCCAGCTCGCCTTCGAGACATATTTTTTCCACCTCGATTTTTCGAGAGTTCGCTTTCAGACTCGAAATGAGTTTTTCCGCCTCGGAAATGTTCGACTCGGTGAGATAGATCTCCGCCGCGATCAGTTGCGCTCTCGGGTCTGCGGATCGCCCATCCGCAATCAGAGGACCGAGAGTCTTCAGAGCAGCCTCCAATTCACCTGTTGCCTTCTGAGTATCCGCGAGGCCCAGTCGAGCTTCGATCGAAAACTCGTTGGTTGAGCCGATGAGTTCCGCGAAATAGTCAGCGGCTTCTTTGAAGCGCCTGGAGCGTAAAGCCTCTTGAGCCTTCAGAAAGGTGGCTTCTGAACCGGTCGCATTTTGCAAAACTTGCGCTGCTTCTTCCATCTTCTGGGTTTCAATGAGGCAGCGGGCAAGGAGTATTCTCGCGGTTTCCGCACGAACCGGTGTTTGTTCAGTCGCCAGGAATTGGCGGAGTTTTGTAATGCTCACTTCCGGTATCCCGGCCCGATGGGCCTGGATTGCGTCATCGAGCAGATCCGCACGTACTACACTGAAAGCGACGGGGAGGGTGATCAGAATTGCGATAAGTAGTCTCATTCAAGGGTGAGGGCTTTCCTCAGATAACGTCCGGTATGACTGGCTTCTATCATCACGACCTGCTCGGGGGTGCCTTGGGCGATGACTCGACCGCCGCCCCGTCCTCCTTCCGGTCCCAGATCGATGACCCAGTCTGCGGACTTAATCACCTCGAGGTTATGTTCGATCACGATCAACGTATTTCCTTGATCACGGAGCTTCAGAAGCACCTCGAGAAGCTTCTGAATATCAGCGAAATGCAGACCGGTCGTCGGTTCGTCCAGAATGTAGACGGTTCTTCCGGTCGCTTTCTTAGCGAGTTCCGCTGCGAGCTTAACCCGTTGCGCCTCGCCGCCGGAGATTTGAGTGCCGGATTGCCCAAGGGTGAGATAACCCAAGCCAACCGCCACCAGCGGTTCAAGCTTGTCAAATATCGCCGGTACATTCCGGAAAAACCGGGCCGCTTCGTCCACGGACATTTTCAAGATATCCGAAATATTCTTCCCACGGTAGGTGATCTCCAGGGTTTCGCGATTGTACCGCGCGCCTCTGCAAATTTCGCACTCCACATAGACGTCCGCCAAAAAATGCATTTCGATCTTGATGACGCCGTCTCCCTGGCAATTTTCGCATCTGCCTCCTTTCAGATTGAAACTGAATCGTCCGCTGTCATAGCCGCGGACCCGAGACCCCGGCAATTGGCTGAAAAGTTCGCGGATTGGTCCAAACGCTCCGGAATAAGTGGCGGCATTGGATCGGGGGGTACGGCCGATGGGGCTTTGATCAATCACGATGGCCTTGTCGACCTGGTTAATTCCTTCGATCGAACGATGTGCGCCGGGACGATCTTTGGATTTGTAAAAGTAGCGAAACAACGATTTTCTGAGGATGTCATCCACCAGCGTGGATTTGCCGCTCCCGGAGACGCCGGTGACGCAGACAAGGCAACCTAACGGGAACGAAACTGTTAAATCGCGCAGATTATTTTCTTTGGCTCCGACAATGGTGAGCCAACCGTCTGCGCCCGGCCCAGGAATGCGATCGCGATTATAAAGAAGGCCCTTGGGTAAAACTCTGGCGCGAGGTATCGGGATACGCAGGATGCCGGAGAGATATTGGCCCGTCAGTGATTCAGGGTTACTTTCGATCTCGTGAATGGAGCCACTGGCAACGACTTGACCGCCTCGCGGGCCCGCGCCCGGTCCGAGATCAATGATAAAGTCGGCTGCGCGGATCGTATCCTCGTCGTGTTCCACGACAACTACTGTGTTTCCGAGGTCCCGCAAGTGTTTCAAAGTCGCGAGAAGCCGGTCGTTGTCGCGTTGGTGCAGACCGATGCTCGGTTCGTCCAGCACGTAAAGAACTCCTGCCAGCCCGGAACCGATCTGGGTCCCGAGGCGGATCCGCTGCGCTTCTCCTCCCGAGAGGGTGCCGCTTTCCCGGTTCAGGGTCAGGTAACCGAGTCCGACTTCGACTAGAAAAGTGAGCCGGTTCCGAATTTCTCTCAGCACTTCTGTTGCCACCGCGCGCTGGTGTTTGGAGAGAAGAATGTTTTCGATAAAGGCTTTCGCTTCTTCGATCGTCAATGCGCAGAACTCGTGGGTATTCAGTTCTTTGTCGTTTAAATCCCGAATCGTGACGGCCAGGATTTCGGGACGCAGCCGCGCACCTCGGCAGAGCTTGCATCTTCGGCGCGCCTGGAAGCCTTTGAGGCGTGTCCGGGTAAATTCGCTTTCGGTTTGTTGAAAGAGATTTTCAAGTTGTGCGATGATGCCTTCGAACGGTCTGTTGACGATCTTTTCGCCAAAGATAAACTGGACGGCTCGGTCTCCAGTGCCGGAAAGGAGCGCCTCTTTAAATTCGGTGGGTAGATCGGCGTAGGGAGTTTCAAGGCTGATCCCGAAAAAATTCGCGAGAGCTTTCAATTCGCTGTTGTAATAAGCCTGCATCCTCTTGGCCGCTTTTCGCCAAGGGGCTATCGCGCCGCCGGTGAGAGATTTACTCTGATCCGGAATCACGAGGTCAGGATCGAAAAATCCTTCCGATCCCAATCCCTGGCATTCGAGACACGCGCCAGCCACGCTGTTAAAAGAAAAATGTTTCGGCGTCAGTTCGGGCAACAGGAAATCGGTCTTCGGGTTGCAAAAATTTGTCGAGTAGGGAATATCTTCCCAGTCGGGCTCGTCTGGGCGCTGGCGACTGACGATGATCCGGTTTTTCCCCCACATCAGGCCGGTGTCGACCGAGTCCGCAAGCCGGGTGCGGACACCCTCTCGGATCACTAGACGGTCAACGACGATCTCTATTGTGTGGCGCTGCGTCTTGGCCAGTCGGATTGGTTCGGGTCGGGCTAGCTCGAGGACTTCTCCGTCAATCCGGACCCGAACAAAACCCTCCCGCTTGATCTTTTCGAGGACGTCCCGGAATTCTCCCGGTTCGTGCCGGATGATCGGCGCAATAACCAAAATGCGCGTTTCCTCCGGGTAGGCCAGAATCTGGTCGACGATTTGTTGCGGCGTCTGTTTGAAAATCTTTTCGCCGGTCACCGGATCATGAGGCTGCCCAATCACGGCAAACAAAACCCGCAGATAGTCGTAGATTTCTGTCGTCGTCGCGATAGTCGAACGAGGATTCGCGACAGAGCTCCGTTGTTCGATCGCAATTGCCGGCGAAAGCCCTTCGATGAAATCGACATCCGGCTTCTCCATCTGGTCAAGAAACTGCCGGGCGTAAGCCGACAGGCTTTCGACGTATCGGCGTTGCCCTTCCGCATAGAGCGTGTCGAAGGCGAGAGAAGATTTGCCCGATCCGCTCATGCCCGTGAAAACGACCAGTCGTTCTCGAGGAAACTCGACACTGACGTTTTTTAGATTGTGTTGGCGGGCGCCAATTATGCGGATCTTCTCAGCAGCCATCGGTTGAAACCCGGTAAACAGTCACCAAAGCATAAGAGTCCGCCTTGCACTAGTGTCCTGTCCCCGAAATACCTCCTATTTCGGGGACAGGACATTGGTGTACCGTGCCCTAAATCCCTTGAGCTTCGCCGCAGGTTCCGCCGCGACGGATTTTTCGAGGCGCAAGCCAAGTGCCGCTATCTGGGCCATAACGGTCGATCCGCCGCGGCGGAAGAAAAACAGCCAACCGCCTGCGGCCCGGAGGGTTGCGTTGAAAATGGGTCGGCTGTCTTCCGGTGGCCGCCGGATCAGTCACGTATCGATCCATTCGACGCGCTGTCGCTTGCTCATGGCAAGCCATCCGAGGCAAATGAGGTGAACACAGGTGACACGGGCCGCGTGAGGAAGCGCGTCGAATGCCCTGAGCAAGCGACAGCGCGTCGAATGGGCCAGATATGCTCCTTTAGCGCCAGTCCGGCTCGGACCGCCTCGCAGACGACCCATTTTGAACGCAACGAAACTCAAGGGATTTAGGAGACGGTACACGAGGCTTCATCACTGATAAAGCGCCGATACGGGTTCCCCGGGGAGGTGGATTACTCCGCGGTGATGCCAAATTTCTGCAAACGACGGTAAAAGGCGCTCCGGCTGAGCCCAAGATCTTTGGCAGCGAGCAGAGCATTCCCGTTGTGCCGAGCAAGCGCACGGTTGATCATGAATAGCTCGGCCGCTTCTAAATTCATCTCCTCGAGTGGCGGCGCCTTGGCAGGGGTGCCGCGAATGCCAAGATCCACCGCCTGAATCACGTCGGAACGCGTTAGTAGAACCGCCCGCTCCATCACATGACGCAACTCGCGTACATTGCCAGGCCAGGCGTACGTCTGCAGTGCGGTGATCGCGTCAGGATGAAATCCATGGATCTGTTTGCGGTATCGTTGCATCAACTCCGTCAGGAATTCCCCGGCCAAAGATGGAATGTCCTCCGCTCGTTCCCGGAGAGGAGGCAAATGAATTTGAATCGTATTAAGGCGGAAGAAGAGATCTTCGCGAAATTTGCCGCTCTCGATTTCATTCTGCAGTTCTGCATTTGTGGCGGTCAAGATTCGCACGTCCGCACGACGCGTCTTCGAAGAGCCGACTCTCTCAAACTCTCCGGTCTCTAACACGCGCAGGAGCTTTGCTTGCTGGGTCGGGGTGAGGTTTGCGATTTCATCGAGGAACAGAGTACCGTTATCAGCCAGCTCGAACCTGCCAGCTCGGTCGGTGCGAGCGTCCGTGAACGCACCTTTCACATGACCGAACATTTCACTTTCGAAAACGCCTTCGGGCAACCCTCCCATGTTCACCGTGATCAAGGGCTGAGCAGAACGCAAAGACGCCTGGTGCAGCATTCGCGCCACCACACCTTTCCCGGTACCGTTTTCCCCGGTGATCATGACGTTCGCATCCGAGGGCGCCACTTGTTCGACCATCTCCCGGACCTGTCGCATTGCGGGCGATGTGGCAACGAATCCGGCCGTGGGCACCTGGGAGGATCGCAACGTGCTGTTCTCCGCTTCAAGGCGCTCTTTACCGCGCAGCGCATCGCGCAACGCGAATTGCGTCCGGAGAATGGATAAGAGTCGTTCATTTTCCCAGGGTTTCTGCAGGAAATCCTTGGCGCCAAGCCGAACCGCCTCAACCGCCAGTTGGATCGACGCATAGGCTGTCATCACCACCACGGGTATCGAAGAATCGATCGCGCTAATCTGTTTGAGTAAATCCAGACCTTCTTTTCCGGTCGCGATGTCTTGGCGATAGTTCAGATCGATTAGAACAACGTCAAAATCTTCCTTCCCGAGTTTCGCCACCACTGCGGCCGGCGAATTGACCGTAACCGTTTCATAACCTTCCGCCGAACAAATGAATGAAAGGGCTTTTAAAACTTCCGGTTGATCATCGGCGATTAACACACGTGGAGCAGGCATGACAGAGACTAAGAAGACTATTTTCTCCCCCGAGGTTCAAGTGGATTAAGACCCCAATCGTCCTCGAAGTCTTTGGATGTGGGAAATTACTGGTAATACAAATTTTCTCTTCGCAGTGCTCTTTTATTGCACAAACCGGCAAACATACGTACAAAGGGGAAAACTCTTAATGAAGCGTTGGTTGTTTGTTTTGGTAATGGCGGTTGCATTCGCACCCGGGTTCGTATCGGCACAGGAAACTGCTTATAAGGCGTTGCGGGCAGTGGGGGCACAGCACGGGGAAAAGGCTTTGAATGAGGTCACGGCGATTGTCGGTAAGGCGGGCAGGCCGCAGCCAGTCGCTTGGCGGATAACGCTCGAAGACCCTGCGGCGCGTGGCGGGGAGCGTGAATTTGATGTCGTCTCTGGACGGATCTCGTCTGAGCGGACTCCGGCCCGGTCAGCCGCGTCAGGATCAACTCCAATTGAATTAACAAAGTTGAATCTGGACTCTGACGGAGCTTTTCGGACCGCTGAACAGGCGGCTAGCCGCAATCAAGTCGGTTTCGACAGTGCGAATTACCGGCTTTCTGTGGATGCCGCGTCGGGGCAGCCAGTCTGGACCGTGGAGATGTTTGATTATGAGCAACGTCCGGTCGGGACCGTGCGGGTAGCCGCTGGCAACGGGACTTTACTCAGCGCCGGGAACTGGGTTTCGGAAGGTAAGGTTGCTCGTGGTCAACAATCGCGGCAATCTTCCGATGCCGAGGCGTTAGCCGGGCCACCGCCCCCTCCTGCGAACGGAGAGGTCAATCCTCCGCCGGATTACCGCCAGAAGGAAGCTTCTTCGGAAGACGATTCTGACGGGCACACCGGCGAAACTGTTGGTGAGCGGGCAAACCGATATGGTTCTTCGGTCGTCCAGTTCGGCCAGGGTGTCGTGCACAAGACCACCCGGGTGTTTCAGACTGTCGGCGGTTGGTTCCAGGAAAAATTTACCGGTCACAATACCATCGACCCGAAGCATGGTCAGGACGATGACGGTGACCAGCAGGAGCCGCCCGCCGATTCCTACAGCCGCCCTGTCACCCCTGCACCAGCGGATTAGGACGAGAAGCACACCCGATTCGCCGACCAGTCTTCTGCCTACGCTTTCCAGATCGTCTTCCCGGCGACGATGGTGCGGACGGCGCGTCCCTTGAGTTCCCAGCCGTCGAATGGTGTGTTGCGCGAAAGCGAAAATGAGTCCTGTTTGCGGAACGTCCATTCCAGGTCAGGGTCGATAATGGTGATGTCCGCATCTGCGCCAGCGCCCAGCGTTCCTTTTGGCAGACGCACCAGTGTTGCCGGATTCACGGTGTACATCGTGATCAAACGATTGAGGTCGATCGCCTTCGTGCGATGAACGAGGATCGTGAGAAACAGCCCGAGTTCCGTTTCCAAGCCGAGGATGCCGAATGGAGCTCGATCAAATTCAACCTCCTTTTCAAAGAACGCGTGCGGCGCATGGTCGCTTCCAAGGAGCGTGATGGTGCCGTCCGCCACCCCTTCGATTAACGCTTCGACGTCTTGGCGGGCCCGAAGTGGCGGATTCATTTTGTAGTTGGTGTCAAAAGAGCTGACGAACTCGTCCGTGAGCGCAATGTGATGCGGGCAAAGTTCGCCGGTCACCGGAATCCCGCGTGCTCGCGCGTCTCTCAGGAGCCGGACGCTGCCGCCGGAACTGAGATGCTGGCAATGGATTCGGGTATTGCAGAGTTCGGCGAGAAGAATATTGCGTGCGACAACGATTTCCTCCGCAGTTCGCGGCCAGCCGGCCAGACCGAGCACGGTGCTCCAGTATCCCTCGTGCATCACGCCGCTGCCCACCATGTCGTAATCCTGGCAATGGTCCATGACAGCAAGATCGAACATTCGCGCGTACTCGACGGCGCGCCGCATCATTTCATGATTTTGCACGCAGT
>Ga0210387_10001296_pt1 | contig 18783 bp, 13 predicted proteins | sample IncBWC7OmetaG_FD_160108 | JGI IMG/M metagenome (GOLD analysis project Ga0210387, IMG submission 160108) | Forest soil microbial communities from Barre Woods Harvard Forest LTER site, Petersham, Massachusetts, United States - Inc-BW-C-7-O ...
ATCCAAGCGCAATGCCTTGCTGCTCAAAGCCGTGGCGGCTCTGCCTGGGGACATCGCGGTGAGAGTGGTTTTCGTCGGCGACGGCGAGGAGCGCGAGGCGCTTGGCGCTTATGCGCGCGAGCTTAAGATCGATGGCCGGGTCATTTTCGCCGGGTATCGTCGGAATGCTCCGGCTATTATGGCTGCGGCGGATGTTTTGGCAATCACGTCAAACCAAGAGGGTCTCCCAATCGTGATCTTGGAGGCAATGGCAGTCGGTTGTCCGATCATCGCGACCGCCGTGGGTGCGATTCCGCAAGTTCTCAATGGGGAGAGCGCGTGGATTATTCCAGTCGATGACGATGCCGGGCTCATGCAGGCGTTGCGCGAAGCGCTGAGTGACACCTCAGTTGCAAAGGACCGGGCGGCGGTAGCGAAGTCGGTTTTCCTGGGTTCCTACGAGCGCGACGTGATGGGCCAGCGATATCTTGAGCTCTATGAACGCGCCTGGCGCGCGCGGATGGTTGCGAGTGTCGGCTGATCTTCCATTGCAGTCCCCTAAGATGGTCTCCGCCGCGCAGCCCGCGGTGCTTCCGGCCCGTGCTCGCGTGCGGCTCGAGGGTGTCGAGGCGGGACGCGGGGTTGCGGCGCTGTTGGTCGTGCTCTACCACGCCGCATTGCATGTGGAGGGCAATGTTCCGGGTTCTGGCGTCTTGTGGGGACTGCCGCATTTCGGTCATGCGGGAGTCGATTTTTTCTTCGTCCTGAGCGGATTCATCATCACGTTTGTGCATCGGACGGATATCGGCAAACCCAACCGCCTTGCACACTATTTGGAGAGGCGCTTCACGCGGGTGTTCCCTTTCTATTGGTTGGTGCTGGCATTCTCTCTTTTGGGCATCGGGCTATTGCATCGTGCGCAATTTCCCGGTGTGCGCGAATTCCTGTCGAACCTACTCCTGCTGCCGCAAAGCGAGGATAAGATCGTCGGCGGCGCCTGGACTCTGGTCTACGAAATCATGTTTTATTTCGTATTCGCAATCGCGATCTGCAATCGACGGGTCGGTGCGGCTGTGCTCTGCGTCTGGGCCGCGCTCGTCGCGGCGGGTTTTTTCCCGACTCGCGGATCCGAGATCGTTCCGCTTGCTGTTGCGATGTCGCCGTTCTGCCTGGAGTTCTTCCTCGGCATCGGTGCGGCAGCCATCCTCTCTGGGTACACCGTGCCGCGCAGCGGCCCCGTATTGGCCATCGGTGTCGCGGGATTCGCCCTGGCGGGCTTATGCGAAGACTCTGGCCGCCTCGATGGCTTCGGCGCCACGGCACGCCTCGTGTACGGAACCTGCTCGTTCTTGGTCATTCTGGCGCTGGTCGAGCACGAACGCCTGGGCCGTCTCAGGGTGCCGCGGTTCATGGCCGTACTGGGACGGGCGTCCTACTCCGTTTACCTCGTCCATCTAATCGCTATTGGGATCACGTTCAAATTTCTGTCTATGGCGATTCGGCTGACGCCGGCGTGGTCTTTGCTCGTCTGGGCGCTTCTTTGTACGTCGGGGGTGATCGGCGGTATTGCAGCCTCGATTTGGCTCGAGCAACCGCTCATCCGTTTTGCCAGGAAGCGCTTGATCGGCGCCTCGAAGTAGTTGCTGCGTACGTAATCGTCAACTCTGAGCGACTAAGATCACAACATGACGTCCTGCGAGCGGAGCATCGGGACGTGTCTCGAGTGTAATGATTTGCTTTACCGCCAGCCCGTTGCGTTCTAGGCACTCGCGTGCGCTGGCGATTGAGTACGACTTGCGCAGGGGCTGCACGATTGGGTGCCAGATCTTCTTCCGTAGCCACTTGACCATGGCCATGGGCCGTGGACGAGGGTAGAGGTATTCCCGAGCTTTGAGCCTGAGCCGGTCGCCTAAGGTCATGTCGGTGTGGATCAGGGCGATGTAGTGGCCGGCCGGCGTCAGTACTCTGCGCACTTCGGCGCTCGCCAGGTCCGGATTCTCAAAGTGCTCCATAACCCCCACGGCGACTACGAGATCGAGCGAGGCGGATGAGAATGGCAGCTCTTCGGCGCGGGCGACCGCGCAGTCGGCATTGGATTTATTTCGAGCCCGGACGAGCGCGTGAATTGAAGGGTCGATGCCGTATTTGTGGGTGGCTGCGAGAGCGGCAAGTAGGGTGCCTTCGCCGCATCCGAGTTCAAGCACACGATCGGTCGAGAGCGAACCCGCGAGTTTGGCGAAGTAGGTTTGGAACTTATCTGAACGGCCTTGATCGATCCACACATCCTCATGGTGGCGGTAAATGTCGTCGTAGATCCGGCGGAGTTGCTCGCCCGCTTCCCCCGGCCTCGGCGCGAGAAGGCACGGTATTCCCTGCATGGAAGGGTAAGTCACCCCACACCGCTCGCAGGAAAGTTCGGTAAGCTTCGTTTTGCATTTCGGGCAGACGTACATGTGAGGAGATTCCGAGATCGCGGGGTATGCAGTTAACCAGGATAACCGAAAAACAGCGCTGGCTGTTGCGGCGCGAGTAGCGTTCGCCCGGCTGTTTGAACGCTAGCACCGCCGCATTACCGCGATCTATCGATTGCCGATTTCAATGTCAGGATGCTGGGTCAGAACGCTTCCAGGTTTTTGGCCGGCCTTAGCTGTCGACTCGAACAGATCGCAAAGTTGTCGACCGATCTGCGAGAACGCATAGCTTTCGACGACCAGGCTGCGTGCTGCACGACCCATCTCGAAGCGCTTGGCGGTGTCGCTCAGGAGGCGGTCGATAGCGTCCACAAAGGCTTCCGCCGAATCCGCGAACTGCACATTGACTCCTGGACTCACATCGATGCCCTCGCATGCTACGGGATGCGCAATTACGCATTTTTCCATCGCAAAGGCATCCAGCAGCTTGAGTTTCGTACCGCCACCATCGCGAATAGGGCACACGTAGAGCGTCGCCGCATTCATGAGTGGGCGAACGTCGTCCACAAACCCGTGCACCCGGACGTCTTTGAGATCGGCGGCAACGCTCAACACGGAGCTTGGGGGCGCGGATCCTACGATGTCGAGCCGCAGATCGGGATGCCGCGCCTTCGCCTCCGGCCACACCTCGCGCAGCAGGAACTGCACCGCGTCGATGTTGGGATACCAATTGAGGCTTCCTACGAAGATGATTGACCGCACTGACGAATCACTCGGGGCCGGTTGAAAGTATTCCGTGTCCACACCGTTCGGAACCGCGATCGCGTGAGCCGACGGCGCCACCTCCCGCAGCCGCGCACAATCAAGCTCGGAACAGGTGATATGCAGGTCGAATTCGCCGGCCATTCGAGCCTCATAGCGGCGAACGCGCGCCCCCTCCCGTAGAAAGTATAGGCGCTTGGCGATGTTGCCCTCGTTCTCGCCACGCCTGGAAAGCATGTGCGACTCGATGTTGTGGTGACCAAGGCTCGCGGGCGTTCCTGGAAAGTGCGCTCTGAAGGGAGCGAGGCCAATGGTGTCAAAATGAACCAACGAATACGGCACGCGGCGCGCCGCCTCGGCGAATGCCGCATGCGCCTGTGCGCTCTGTAACCAGCGAATCGTGTAGCTGGTCGGATACAAGAATCCTTCAGCCGCCGTGCGCAGTTTTCCGCCTGCTCGCTTTAGGTTGTCTATCGGCAAGAAACGAACGGAGCGGCATAGCTTCCCAAGCTCGTGCGCACACTCTTCCAGCCCTTCTCGTCGCGAGGAATAGAAGACGTCGAGCCAAGGCTCTTGGATGAAGGCGATAAGATCGACATCGTGACGGGCAGCGACTCCGCGCAGCAGATTGTAACTGCGTAGGTGAACACCCGACTTCGGCGGATACGGGATTATGTGCGATGCCCAGAGAATTCTCATGGTTCAGCAGTCTGTTGATGCGAAGAGTTAAGCTTGCGGTAAATGAAAGACGTGAGGTCGTTGAATTTGAACGATTCGCGGCATTGTGGCTGAGAAAACAAAATCTTGTGAAGCGAGGGGCGCACGGGTATCAAAAACTATATTGGATCATTGCGTGGTGCGTCGCAACATCAGGCAAAACATCGCATAAATACGCAGTCCTCGGGTGGCCAATCCGAATACACATAATCGGCAAAGGAGGGTCGATGTCGGAACAGGGAGACAGGTTGTTGAACCGGCGAAATGATGTAGATTCCTAACTATTGTCTTCTTTAAGACCGTGAATTGGATCACATTTGGGAGTCGTGTCGCGGCCGCTCCTGCCTACAGATTTAAGAGGATTTTAGTAATGATTAGCCGACGAAAAATACTCAAGGGCGGCGCTGCCGCGGCTACAATTTTGTGGGTACCGCTCATCGGTGCTCGGCGTGCGTTTGCGCAAACTGCGGCGCCATTCGATTATTTTATTTCCCCGACAGGTGACGATAACAATCCAGGGACCCTGGCTAGTCCCTGGTCGATCACGGCATTCAACTCGAAGCAGTCCACCTATTCAGGAAAGCGCGTCGGCATCATCGGAGATGTGGCGGGCGTTCAGACACCGATTCAATATGGAACGGTGGGCGGTGTGAAGACGACGCTATATTCCAAGCTCAATTCCCAGGCTAATCAGCCCATCCTGAACATCAATGGTGGCACCGCGGCGTCCAGCACTTATGTCGGCTCGTGCACTTCGTCCGGTGTCTATCAGCGCGGCTGGGCGATCATTGATGCATCAAACCCTTCTGGCGGAGCGCACGCGACCCTCGATGCAGCGATCTTGATGGGGCAGAACGGTAACACCTCGTCACAGGTTCCAAATCCCGACAACATTACTTATGACGGGCTGACCATCCGCAATTTCTCGTACTGCGCCATTGCTGAAGAGTCTGCTGGTGCAAATTTCGTCAATGTCGTGATCAAGAATTGCGAGTTTTATGGCAGCACAACCTCGGTTTCGAGCAATAATCCGGGCGCGATTCGGTTTCAAGCTACGACCGGTGCGCAGGTCTTGAATTGCAAGTTCCATGATTGCCAGAACGCGAGCGGCAGTGACTTCGGCCCCTATGCGTACCCTGGCGTGTTCAGCTATAGCTCGAATGCCCTCATCGTCACTAACTGCACATTTTATAATATCGTATCGGTGCAGCAGAAAGATGGGTCGCAGGATGCGGTCATCTCGTACTGCTATCTAGATGCTGGGACTTTTGGAGTCTACGGCGGCAGCAGTTACGGAACGTCCTACTACGAGGGCACCAATGCTTCCGGTCATACCACGACCATGCATCACAACATCTGCTTAGGCATGATTTGGAATCAGAATGCAACCGGAGCGGCGTATAACGGGAATTGGGAGTTTTACAACAATACCTGCTACATCAATACCTCAAACCCGATTTTCTATTTGAATCCGGCAGCAGGTTCCACGTTTCACGCTTACAACAATATCCTCTACCCGCAGGGTAGCTGGGGCACCCAATATGGTTCGGTAAAATTTGTCGGTGCTAATTCAGCCCTGGCGCCGCAGTGGGATTACAACTATTACCATGCCGCGCCGACGTTCTATACGGGATCCCTGATTAGCTATTCATCGTGGCAGGCGCTTGGATTCGATGCTCACAGCCACACGGGCGCCTTGCCCTTCAGCGGTATACCGGCTGCTCAGGTGCCTACGAGCTTTTCTGTGAATACGTCGAGCCCCGCTTATACTGGCGGCATCGGTGGCGCAATTTGCGGCGCCCTCGATGGCAGCGGGACGGTGGGTTGCAATTTTGGCAGTACGGCGCCTGTGCTTGTGCCTGCGGCCCCATCGCTGCAAGTGACCTGAGCTAAGATCGGATTGCTCAAGTCCCACCAACGATAAAAAAATCGCTGGCTGCAAGCAACACCGGCGTGACTGGCGCAGGGGGCCGCGCATTCCAGCAGAATAACCAGCTCTTTAGGCTTCCTATCGACCGCGCACATCGTACAATGAGGAACCAGCAGCGATTTACCGGGATGGTATAAGCAGTGAAAGTCGCCCTTCTTTGTTCGAGCAATATGTCCAAATTGGCGTGACGCGTGACTGCGAGCCTCAAGGCTAGACACGACGTCCGCCCTTTTGCACGAATCCTCGCAGTTTGCCGCGAGGGGACGCACGAGCTGCTTAACCCCCCGGTGGGCAATGTCCCGGGGCTGGATGCACTGCGCAGCCTCGCGATCATCCTTGTCGTGTCGGGTCACTACTATGGCGAATTTTCCGACGCGCAGGGAATAACTCTTGCGATTGGGCGATTCCCGTTTTTTTATTTCGCATGGACGGGAGTCGACCTCTTCTTCGTGCTGAGTGGCTATCTGATCGGACGCCAATTGTGGCGCGAGTTGACGGTTCGCGGCACGATCAATATTCCGCGCTTTCTGCTTAAACGGGGACTGAGAATCTGGCCCTATTATTTCGTGTTCGTCGCCTGGAGTATTTGCCTCAGCCCAAAGCCGATTTCAAAATTCCTGCCGGATCTCTTTTTCCTATCAAACTATTTTCCGGGTGCTGTCGCCGGAACCTGGTCACTCTCTACCGAAGAACAGTTCTACATCTTCGTGCCCGTCCTATTGTGTGCCGTCAGCTTCTTCACTTCCGTCAAACGCCAATTCCTGGTGATTGTCGGCCTGTTGGTAGCCTCACCATTTATTAGATACCTGACGCTGAGTGCCTATCATGGGGAAATTACTCATGATGTAGGCGTTAGGATCATTCAGTTGCCGTTTCATACGCATGCCGACGGACTACTCGCAGGTCTACTATTGTCCTGGGTTTCCGTACTGAAGCCGGATCACCTCAAACCGCTGCCGTTTCTGCGCAATCTAATTTTGCCGGCTGTTCTAGTGGTGGTGGGGCTTCTGTTACGCAGCTTGGATCGCATATTCGGACTCTCAGCGCTGGCACTGATCTTCAGCGGAATGACATTGTTTGTTTTGCGTGATCGCTCAGCTCTCCGAAGGCTATTCAATAAGCATATTTTCTATCTCACTTCCCGGCTTTCTTATGGAATGTATCTAAACCACTTCCCGGTGCTATCGTTCGCTGTGCCCTTGCTGGTAGCCGCGAGGATTTCGAACAAGACTTATGTGAATTTCTTCATCGGTTACCCGCTAATGGTTTTCGCGTCCATGGCGGTGGCGGCGGGAACATTTATTTTGATTGAGTCTCCATTTTTGCAGTTGAGGGAGAGTTGGCTTGCGGCCAAGAATCAGGCCGACGAAGTTAGGAAGGCCGACTTAAAACCTGCCCTTAGGCCCGAACGGCCTTAAGTCAAACACGAAAGGGGAAATCAATCCCTCAATCCCGCTTAGAATGAGTCGTAATGTTCCGCGCAAGCGGGTCAGGTCCGGGCCCGGTTGTCACGCGTATGAGGTCGAGGCGGATGTCAGACGAAGGCGCGAATATGAGTCACACGCAACACGCCGTTCGGGGCTTGCGTTTGGTCGGATCAGCGCGCTTGTTTTCACAATGTGTTACCTGGGGTCTGACCGTAATCACGGTGCGTTTGCTTCAACCGCGCGATTATGGGCTCGTCGCGACCGCGGGGCTGTTCACGGTTCTGGCGACTATGATTACGGACGGTGGACTGGGCGAGATACTCGTCTTCCGGCGCGACTTATCCGTACGCCTCCAAGGAGCCGCGGCGGTCGGCGGAATGCTGCTATCTCTGATCTTCGCGGCCGCCATCGCTCTATTAGCCCCAGCTGCCGCCGAATTCTTTAAGAATCCAGCGTTGGCGGCTGTGCTGAGGGTCGCGGCCCTGCAACTTCCTTTGTCGGCGATCTCGATCGTACCGTATGCGCTTCTCTCGAAGAAGATGCACTACGGCAGGATCGCGGTGATTCAAACCTCCGTGAGCGTCCTGCAGGGTATTGCGACACTCGCAATGGCGTATATGGGAGAAGCCTACTGGTCGTTGATCTACGGAACCTTGTTTGGATCTGCGATGCGGGGATGCGCCATGTGGCTTGCCGTGAAAGAGCGACCGCCGTGGAACTGGCGGCTCTGGGAGCTGCGGCCAGTCATTCGGGACAGCTACCGGATGGTCGGTCAGCGGCTGCTCTTTTTCTTCAGCGCGGACTTCGATACGTTCGTTGTGAGTCGGCTGAGCGGTGTCGTCGCACTGGGCCCCTATTCGCTCGCAAAGACATTGTCACACGCCGCGCTGGACCAGATCTCCGGCACCGTAAATCAAATTACGCTGCCGGCATTCGCTGCCAAAGCCGGAGATCACGAGGCGCAACTAGGCGCTTTGAAGACCATCATTTCGACCGCAGCGATCGTAGTGTTCCCGCTCTTTTGGTTTGCGGGCGTCAGTGCTCCTGTTGCCTTTCCTTTGATTTTCGGTCCGCGATGGACCGCCATGGTGTTTCCGTTCGTTGCTTTCACGGTGCTGTTACCTCTTCGAACGGTTTATGCTTTACTCAGCTCGGTGGTTGTAGGTACGGGGAATACCTCGATTTCGTTCAAGAACATGATCGTATGGGCTGCAATCATGAACCCACTTTTGTTGATCGCGGCGACATTCGGTCCGCGTGTGGTAGCCGTCGCGTGGGTGGTCGGCTTCCCCTTCGTTTTTCTGAGCGCCATGCGCCGGATTTCGCAGTGCTTCGGGATCACGTTGCGTGAACTTCTGCAGCCATTGTTTATGCCTGCCGCATGCTCTGCCGCAACGGCGGCAGTGGTCGAACTCCTCACTTTATTCTTACAGTCAAGTTTTCCAGCTGCCGCGCTGGTGGTGGTGCAGGTCGCACTTGCGGCCGGTTTTTACTGGGTGCTCCTGGTCCGGTTTTGCCGTCGACAATACGACCAGGCGACCCAGTTGGGTTGGCAGTTGCTCGGACGTTGATCATGGCCGACAGCCGCATCCCTTCTTTAGACGGGGCTCGTGCGATCTCTATTGGACTCGTCATCGTGGCCCACCTGGATCTCGTGCAGTATGTGCCGGGTCTTTGGCGCCTAGACACCGGCAATCTCGGCGTTCGCGTCTTTTTCGTAATTTCCGGCTTCATCATCACCACGCTTCTTTTTACGGAGCTCCGCCGCGCGGGATCCGTAAGCTTGACAGCCTTCTACCGAAGAAGGATTTTTAGGATCCTTCCCGCCTATTACACGTTTTTAGCCACGGTAATGTTGCTCTCCGCTTTTCGTGGCGGTGCGGGTTGGGCGAGGATTTGGCCGGCGACTATCTTTGTGACTGATTATGTCGACGTTCCGTTGGTCGTTGGTCACACGTGGTCCCTCGCCGTCGAGGAGCAATTTTACCTGCTTTGGCCGGCGATGTTTTTGGTGGGCCTGCGAAGGTCATTCGTCGTGTGTATTGCGATCTTATTTTTAGCGCCGCTCTTCCGAGTACTGGCGGATAATGGATTGTGGCCCACCAGTCCTCGCTATGCGTTCGAATGTGTTGCGGACGCACTCGCAGCCGGGTGCCTGCTGGCACTCATTCGAGATCGTTTATGGGAGAACTCCGTATATCGGAAATTGGTGGGATCTCCCCTGAGCCTTTTACCGCTTTTCGCAGCGATACTATTGATTGCGGTAGCACAGAATAAAGGCGCCCTCTACTACACGGTCGGGTTGTCGACGCTCAACATTGGAATCGCGATTGTGCTTGATCGCTACATGCGCTTTCCCGGAACAATAGTTGGACGTCTCCTGAATCTTGCTCCCATTGTCTGGTTCGGCGTGTTGAGCTATTCGTTGTACTTGTGGCAGCAACTCTTCGCGTGGGCGCCGTTTTCCACGTTTTTGAAGCTATTGTTGATACTCGGTTGCGCAACTTTATCGTACTACTTGATTGAGCGACCCTTTCAGCGGCTTAGACGATGGATAGAATCTCGCCGCGTGACTCCGGACGCGAAACAGCCGAGTACGGTGTAGCGCATGCCTATGATTCGCTCGCCAAGCACGCACTCCAGGCTTTCATCCCTGCAAGCAAAGCAAGCGGCGTCGGACGCACAGTGGAAGCTGCTGCAGGAATCCGCACCGGAAAACCCCTTTCTCACCGCTGAGTACGCGCAGGCGAGGGAGCATCTTGGAGAAACTCCGGTGATGCTCGAGTATGGCGCGCAGTTGTGTCTCGCGTTCCTAAAGCGAGGCCGGGTCACATCCGGCCTCGAAATTATATCGCTCCCCTTTGCCCCTTCAGACGTCTTCCTGTCAGGTCTTATTGCGTTTTGCCGAGATCGGCGCATTTACGAGACGGCTCTCCACAGCTTCGGGTCTCCCGCGCTTAGCATCCCGAAGCTGCCGCGCGAGATTCAGCGGCGCGCCCGCACGGAGTTCGTGATTGACCTCACGCTGGCGACAAGCCAGTGGAAGATCGGTGAGACCCACCGCAGACACATACGGCGTGCCGAGAAAAGCGCCGTGGCCCTCCGGCGCATTCAAGCAGAGGGCATACCGGACCATCTGTCAATGTGCCGAAACTCGATGTCCAGACGGCAGGAACGCGGCGAGACGGTATACAGCGTGGCGGACAGCCCGGAAATCCCAAGCATCGTTGCAAACGGTGCAGGTCAGATCTTTCAGGCCGTGAGAGATGACGTCGTATTGTCGTCCATGCTGGTGATACGGTCGCGCACAGGTGCCTACTATCATTCCGCAGGCACGAGTCAGGAGGGCATGGACATTGGAGCTTCACATTTTCTGGTGCATTCCGTGGCACGCACGCTTCAAGAGGAAGGAGTGAAAATCTTCAACTTGGGTGGCGCAGAAATCGAGAATCCCGGACTGCGGGCGTTCAAATCGCGGTTTGGAGCTGCACCGATCGAGACCGAGGCCGTGCGAGCCGTGTTGTGTGGCCCGGTGCACCGCGCGTTTGTCCAAACTTGCTACGCGCTGAAAAAAATCGGATTTAGATAGACATGCAGGTATAAGCACCCCGGAGGGCTACGAAGTAGGGTGCAATCGCGCGCTATCGCTCGCGTCACGAATTACCGCCTCCAGCGTGAGTGCATCGAGAAGAAATTTAGTCGCCCAATTGAGAATCTGAAGTCGGCCGTAGCCTCCCCATACAGGCCATGAGCCGGGTACGCCACCGCGCAAGCGCAGATCGGCGTTGCGAACATCGTGCCGCGCCATCAGATATCTATTTACCACTTCGACTGCTGTCCGGTATTTCTGGTCATGCCTTAACAGATAGAGCTGGCTCCAGACAGCGGAAGTCTGTGCCGATCCAGTCAAACAGCACCAGTCAGCCGCTGCCGTGAAATCCTGTCGCTGCCTCCCGGGTAAGAAACCTTCGGGGGACATAATTAGAAGTTGCGCATCGGCGAGTTTCTGCGCGCCCGCGATCAGATCATCCCTACGGGTTAGACGGCCGATTCCGAGCAGACCCTGCATGCTATACGCGAGGGTATGCAACAACGGCTCGTCGACGTTGGATAAACAGCAATCCGGTAACCAGCCGTTCGGATGCTGCCGCGATAGGCAATACTCGGCGTTGCGAATCGCCCCTTGGACATAACGCTCCTCGCCCAGTGCTATCCCGGCCTCGCACAAGCCCCACGCAGCCATTACGTTGTAAAGCGTACCGCCGGGGTTGGCGTACTTCGAATTTCCTCGCACCCATCTTCCGTCGGGCTCCTGCACAGATAGAAGCCAGTCCGACGCACGTGCGGCCGCTGCCCGAAAACGCTCCTCCCCAGTCCTCAATATCAGGGCACTCCATCCGAGCAGTACCATCCCGGTATTGAAGACCGCCGGTGTGGGCGAGGTATTGAACTTCCCCCCCATTACTGCGCCCTCGGGAAGCTGCACCGCTATCTCCCAGTCGCCCATTTCAATGGCTCGTGTGAGAAGTTCAGATTCGCCCGTCAGACGCTCCTGCTCAACGAAGCTGCTGCAGATGTAGCCGGTGGTCTCCGGATAGCTCACGTCGAAGTCCTCTCCGAAGAGCACACCGTAGGACACGCCGCGATCTGCTCCGGCGTCCTGCGCGCGCTTGAGCCAGTCGATTATTTCGCGGATGTGGCGCGTTGCGTCCAGATCACCCGCATCAGGTGCGTACAAGGGAGCCAACCGAATCCTTTCGCGCCGCTCACGCCAGGAACGCGCCAGGCCACTTACCATATGTGCGCCCGCGCGAACTGGATTCCTCACGTCGGTTCCCGCGATATTTCTAGTTCGTCGACCGGCGCAATCGACTTCATGACTCGCCAAAACTCGTCATTCGCGGCCGCGCGCGAGAATCCGGCAACATCTTGCTGCGCAGGCGCACGCAAGAGACCCTGAATGACATGCCGCTGATAGAGGTCCTCAAGGGCTCGATCGAGAGCCTCAATATTCTGCGGGTCGACCTGCAAAACCCCACGGATGTTCGCCACGAGCCGCGCGCTCTCCGAGTCGTCCTCGCATAGAAGCAAGTTTTCTCTCCCACTCGCAAGGTGCTCGAATGTCTTCGCGGGAATCGATAGCGGCTGGTGCTGCGCAAGATTGAGCACGACGGTCGATTCAAGAGTCGCATCAACCACAACTTCCGGGCGCTGCGGGGGAACAAACTGAACGACCGCGGCGCAACGCTTTCCTTGCAGCCAATCTTTGAATGATTTGCCGGCGTACTCCGTCTTTCGGCCCATAAACGTCATCCTCACGCGGCTGGAATCGACTTCGGGACGAGACAATAACCGTTCGAGGGCCAGCAGCATCGGGAATGGATCACGGTTCAGATAGAGCTCGCCTGCGAATAAGATGCTCAAACGACCGCCGCTGTCGGGAGCGATATGGCGAACGGCTTCATCGTAACCATTGCGAACAACGAACGTCTTGGGTGTCAGTTCCGGTTGCCGTCGAATCAGAAGTTGGATGACCCGGTTACCTGTGGAAGTAATGGCGGCCGCCGATCGCATGACCCAGCCCTCGATCTTCCGCTCAAACGCGAGCTCGATCCGCCGATTGGGATGTAGCTGCGCCATCATATCAGTCCATGGATCGCGTAGGTCTACGATGTGCGGAACTACGAGGCGCCGAGCTGTGAGCGCGCCCACTAAAACCACCGAGGGAGGAGGGGAGGAGGAGAAGACCAGTGTCGGCCGATGATTCCTTCCCTCGCGTACCGCCGCCGTGTAGGCGCGCCGACCCCAACTTTTGTAGTCATCGATGAAATTTGACACTCTAAAATAGGCGTCGCGGATTCTTGCCAAAAAACTCGATGCTGCCTCTGGAGTCGAAGGCGATGCGGGACTCGAGCCTGACTGAGGGGCCGCGGCGGTGTCCGCGCGCGAAAGCTTCCTCTTGAAGCGAATCATCATTTCGGTAAATGCTCGCGGGGGTTTGCGGACCGGCACTGCCACTACGCCGGGTAACACTTGTGAGCCCGAGACGATATCTTGTCCTCCAAAGGCGCTGACCACCGTTACGCGCACTCCCTTTTCTACGAGAAATCGGGCTAGTGCTGTGGGTCGCCGGGCGCCAATTTCGTTCGACGGGTAGAAGTGATACGAGATAATCAGCACGGCGTGGGGAATCATGGGAAACCACCACTACGGTCCGTGCTAAAAATTAGGCGCAAACTGGGGCGTTCGGCTTTTCGCGCTCGTGTCATCCTCATGCATTGAGCCTATCAAATATCGGACCAAGTGCGTAGTTATAGCCTGTGCCGCTAGGCTATTGGTCGGAAGGAGGACATGTTCACCATGCTGTTGAGAGGTGGCGGCGCGTCACGCTTTCCAACGGCGGTTCTCGGCTATATTGTCGCCGGCGCGTCACTTTAATTCTCATTTTAGCTGCTTATGACCGTTCGATGCCCGATAATCGAATACCGATCGCAGTGAATCGCTTCGAGCAACAGGATGCACACATACCTAATTGACATCATCGCCGGTGCGCGCCCGAACTTTATGAAAATCGCGCCGATAATCCACAGCATCAAGGCGCGGCAGCGAGCGGGTGCTAAGTATGGATATCGTCTGGTGCACACCGGGCAGCACTACGACGCCAAAATGTCCGGAGACTTTTTCCTGCAGCTGGGAATTCCTGAGCCGGACGTGAATCTCGAGGTGGGTTCTGGCACTCAGGCGGAGCAGACCGCGGCTATCTTGATTCGCTACGAAAAGCTGCTGATGGAGAAGCGTTGCGACTTGTGCCTCGTGGTGGGAGATGTAACGTCAACCATGGCCTGTTCGATCGCGGCGCAAAAATTGGGCGTAAACGTCGCTCATGTCGAGGGCGGCATACGGTCTGGCGATTGGACCATGCCGGAAGAAATCAATCGAATGGTGACCGACGCCATTACCAATTGGTTTTTCACTACGAGCGAGACTGCCAACCGCAATCTCATAAAATCAGGCGTGCCGGACGACCGGATTTTTTTTGTTGGCAACACAATGATCGATACCCTGCTTTCGAACATGGGTCGGCTGCGGCGTCCGGAATTTTGGGATTCGCATGGACTCACGCCGGCAGGTTACTTCGTTCTCACGCTGCACCGTCCAGCGAACGTGGACGGGGCGGGGGAATTTTCCAGATTGCTGCAGGCGATAGGACAGGGTACTCGCGGGATGCCGGTGGTGTTTCCCGTGCATCCGCGGAGCGCCAAGACGCTTCAATCGCTAGAAGGGCTACCTGACAATCTTCGTTTTGTCGATCCGCAGCCTTATCTCGAGTTCAATTACTTGGTGAAGCATTCCAAGGCCGTGATAACAGATTCCGGCGGTATTACCGAGGAGAGCACGGTGATGGGGGTTCCATGCATGACGCTTCGTGATAACACGGAGCGGCCTGAGACCGTCACTTTGGGCACAAACGAATTATTGGGGACGAATCCGGCCGCGCTGAAACCCGCACTGGACAAATTATTTGCCGGCAAATGGAAAGTGGGAAGCATCCCGGAACTCTGGGACGGAAAGGCAAGCGATAGAATCGTCGATGCGTTGGAGCATTTAATGTCCGACGCTTCCTCGGAGAGAATCGAAGCCGCTTCGCGGCAACGTTTACCGAAGGCGTAGCTGCTGTCAGCGGAGATGGACATTTTGATGCAGGCAGCATGTCGAGCATCTAGAGCGCGTCGAGCGTGGCGCACAACCAAGGTGTCCGGCTGCTTTCTGTGACAACTTGGCGTAGGATTGGCTGTCCGGGATGATGCGGATGGCCGGACGAATGTGTATTTGACAGTTCTCGTCCATTTCTTCTCTCCATGGCCACTGTAAATATGAATTGCTGGTTTATGTCGAATGCTTGGTCCGTGAGTTCTAGCGACTTTGGAGAGTGATGCAGACATAAGCAAGAACGCTCTGGAGAACCAAAGGAAAGGCTTCTTCTGGGTACTCGTCTACTTGGTATTCGAGTACCTGCGTCCGCAAGACTACTTTCCGGCTCTCGGCTACTTGCACCCAGCTTGGATAATTACTCCGATGATGCTGCTGAGGTGGCCGAAGGGGGGCTTCAAGCAGGCGGCGCAGTACCAACAAATTTCAATAATGTTGGTTTTGTCGGTCATGTTGCTCGTGAGCATACCTTTCGTCACTAATCACACTCGCGCTTACTTTATCGTCAGCGGGTATGTTCTGCTATGGCCGTTTTGCATGTCGATCATCCTGTTGGTCAATACGGTCGATCGTGTTGTGACATTCGTAAAGGCTTGGGCACTACTCGGACTCTACGTTGCATGCGGATCCATTCTGCATCCTGGTGGGATGAATTGGGGTTCGTACTTCTTGGGCGATCGAAATGATGTTGCGCTCGTGCTCGACATGTTGCTCCCGCTCGCCTGGTTCATGTTTGCTTACGAGCGCGCTTGGTCACGAAAGGCGCTATACCTCGTTGTGACACTGCTCTGTGCAGTCGGCACGGTCTTGACGACCTCGCGAGGGGGTTTCGTGGGGCTGGTTGCGGCCCTCTTTGTATTGTGGCTTTTCAATCGGCGCAAAATCGCCGTACTGGTCCTCGTCGGTATCATGAGCCTGGCAGTCTATGAGGTGGCCCCGAGTTCTTATTGGGATCACGTATCGACCATCCAAAATACGCAAGAGGGAACGGCCAAGGGAAGGATTGATTCTTGGATGGCTGCGTGGAGGATGTTCAAGGACAATCCAATTGGGGTCGGCCCCGGTCAATTTGCGATCCACTTCCCCGAATATCAGGGTGATGCGTTTGGCTCGCATAACATGTGGGGCAGAGAGGCTCACTCTCTGTGGTTTACTTTGTTGGCTGAGCTTGGAATTCCGGGTGCGATCTTATTTGCAGCGCACATACGAGCGAATTGGAAATCGCTGCAGCGTCTGCGAAAGCTTCCTCCCGTAGAGGAGAGGCCGCTGTCTGTGCTTTTATCGACTGCTTTGACAGCAAGCTTTGCGGGGTACTTTGCGGCCGGCTCTTTCTTGTCCGCTTTGTACTACCCGCACTATTGGTTCATGAGCGCACTGCTCGTCGCGGTGGACAGAGCGCTGGCAAGGAAAAGTTCAGAGGGTCAATCGCGGGAGGCCGCTGTCATCGGGGCCCTCCACCGAGCTGGCGCATGAGTAAGGAATGGGATGACACATAGCACACAAGCAGAAACATTAGCCGGTTCCAAAGCCCTTTATGTCGTTGGTCCTCTCGCTGTGGCAGCAGTGGCCGGGCTATGGATCGCCGACGCGGCAACAATGGCCGCCGCGGTCATCACGTTTATGGCATTCGCTTTGCCGGGTTTCATAGTTTTTAGGCGCTTTGCCAGCACTACGGTGGCCATGGTTTACGGAGTGCCTCTGGGGTATTCGCTAACCAGCTTGATCATCATCGCCGCAGTCGGACTCGGTGGCTGGAGTATCCCTGTAATCGGCTGCGCTTATGTCCTCTTGTTGGCCGCCGTATACATGATTGCACGCATGGCGCCAGGAGGGCGTGGCGATCAGGCGTCTGCGCAAGACGACTATGATATTGAACTACCGCTTTTCGTCGCCATTGCATTGGCCACGTTTGTTCTGCTGCTCAGTATCCCGTTGGCGCACGCAGGGAGCCTCACGGAGCGAGGTTACGCATTCGCCGGACTGTTTGGACATGATTTCATCTTGCGGGCGACTGACTCAGTCACGCTAGCGCAATCTATTCCCGAAGATAACTTTTTCTTTCACGGGCAGAAGACGAAAAACTATTACATTCTTTGGTACATCCTTCCAGCCACGATCGTAAATCTCCTCGGGAAGAACGCCGATGCCGCCAAGATTGTGGCTTCGGTGAGCCTGATCAGCGTCCCTGTTTTCGGGATGCTTGTTTACTTCGCTCTTGAGTCTTTTGTGAAGGCCACCACTCAGGTCGCCATCGCTTCGATGCGGTTGGCCATAATATTCTTGTTGCTATTTATCTGTTGTTATTCGTACCACTGGGTTTTTTATGGTTTGACGCATGTCCTGGATCCAGCCGTGTACCCGGCGGTCGACCGCGTTTCGCACATGATGGGCCCGGTTTCTACTTCGTGGTTCAAGGATCTCTTATTTCAACCCCATTCCATGCTTGCCCTCATGCAGCTTCTTGCAGTGATGTATCTATCCTTGCGGCCCCCGTTGCCGTTGCGTGGGTTGTGGATCGGGCTGCTTCTGGGATCGATGCTGTTGGCGGACACTGTTGTCTTCCTCGTGATAGGCAGCGCCTTTGGAGTTTGGTATCTCTTTAAAGTATTCGATCGGAGCAGGATCAGCGAACTCGTGCAAATGATTTGCAGCGTGGGCTGTGTCGTCGCCTTGTGCCTTGGTATTCATGCATTCGGATCGGCCGAGTATTCCAATAAAATTGTCTTTTTGCCTTACACGGCGGCGATCGTGGGGCTTCCTTTACTGCTGCCCTTGTGTCTTGGCGCGATGCCGATTTTGCCGCTGCTGGCTTGGAAACAACGAGCTTGGCACCTGGAACGCCAAACCTGGCTATTGATCGCTCTGTTGATCGCGTCACTGTTCTTCATGCTCTGCATCACTGAAGTCTTGGAAGGCAATGTGTTTCTGCGAAAGGCGTTGACGGTAGCGAGATTGCCGCTTCTCTTATTGTCGGGGAGATATCTGTACTCCTTCCTCCGGCCGACCTTGGGGGTGAGTTTGCTGGTTCTTTTGGCTGCCCCGACACTCCTTACCGATGCGTATGCAACAAGCGATACCTCGGATGCGCGACATGTAGACTACGTTTCCAAGGATGATATGACTGCGGCTTTGTGGATTCGAGGACATACCGAGCGAGGCGCAGTTGTGCAGTCTCTAATCGATTACCCCGGTCCGTTCGATTACTCCCTCACGGTCAACTTTGCCTACCGCAGGGCAGCACTTGGACTATGGAAAATGGCTTACCAACGATACCCAAACAGATCTGCATTGGACGAAAGGGTGCGAGAAGTGAATGCTTTGTATATGACGTCGAGTGACGATGAGCGTATAACGCTTGCGAAAGCCTTGGACATAAACTACATGTACGTCGGGCCTCAAGAACAGGCAAAGTACCCAGGAATTACCGCACGCATGGATGCGGATATTCTGCATTTCAAGTCAGTCTACAGGTATGGCGAGGTATCCATTTACCAAGTGGGGGAGCCTTCCAAATGACTGGTCCGCATGAATAACGGCGTTGTACCAGCCGGCTTGACAGCAAGCGGTGTTTTAGTCGAGTGTCGCAAATGCGCACTGGAATTTGGGGTCGAGAATGAATGACCTGTCTTCGCCGGAATTAAGCATCGTTGTGCCACTCTACAACGAAGAGTTGGTTATCCGGGATATGCACGCACGTTTGCGCTCAGCACTCGACGCGCAAGGGTCCACGTACGAGATCATTTTCGTCAACGACGGAAGCAAAGATCGCACCGAAGAGTTGGCCAAAGCAATCTGCAACGACCACTCCGACGTGCGTCTCGTCTCATTTTCCCGAAATTTCGGACAT
>Ga0210387_10001297_pt1 | contig 18783 bp, 13 predicted proteins | sample IncBWC7OmetaG_FD_160108 | JGI IMG/M metagenome (GOLD analysis project Ga0210387, IMG submission 160108) | Forest soil microbial communities from Barre Woods Harvard Forest LTER site, Petersham, Massachusetts, United States - Inc-BW-C-7-O ...
CCGAGGTGAAACTCGGACTACCGGAAGTTGCCAGAATGCCCCGCACACATTGGTTGTTATTGTCGAGAAGATGAGGCGCCAGGGGCGAACCCCAGTGCGGAGTTCCGATGGTGATCATTTTGTGGACACCGCCCAGCCCAAACGTAGTGTTACCGTAAAAACCCTTGACCATTGGGAAGGTGCGAGTGATGTCGCCGCCCATGCTGTGGGCCACGATATCAACCTGGATCGCCGTTACCGGAATGTGGTCGGGATTGGTGCCGGTCTTGAACTGATTGACGAACGCTGCCAGTTGCTTCAGCACCAGAGGCGCGTTGTAGGCGAAGCCCAGCGAGTTTGCCTGCGCGTTCTTCAGACTCGATACAGCCCACGAAGGATAAGAAGGCTTGTAGGACTTGATCTGACCGCCAATTACCGCCGAATAGTTGGCGCGCCCGATGGTGAAGCGCGGGTCGGTGATCAGGGGAGTGAAATTGGCCCAGGAATCGGGACTGCCCCAAAGACCATGAATCAATCCTAACGGCGGCCGCAGCAGCGTGACCGGCGTATTGGAGGAAAGGCCGGTGTCGACGGCCAAGACATTGAGCGTAATGAGGCGATCGGTGGCGTTCGTGTCCTGCCCTTCAGGGCGGGGAAAGTCGACCGGAGCGCCATATATGGCAAACGCCATCGGTCCTTGTGAGGTGCTCACCGCAGTGACGGTAAGCTGGCGCAAGGTGAAACTGGCGCCGCCGATGGCGGCCAGGCCTCCGTCCTCGGCGGCGGAAACACTTTGCTGGCCCTGGTCGTTGATGACGGTGAAAGTGAATTGTTCGCCGGCAGCGTTCGCGGGCACACGCAGAACCACCTCGCTCGCGCCATCCGCCGAACTGCCTTGCACCACGCGTCCTCTGGTCGCCAGGATGTTGACGTTGGTTGTCACCATAGGGCCGCTGAGCAGGGCGGGCACGGGATCAAGCAGAGTCAACTGCGGCGGGTTCTGTGCGATCAGCAGAGCAGGGAAGAGTAGGGCTAGCATCGCAATCGCCAGTTTCGAAAGGCGGACGGGTGACTCGATAGTTCCTGGGAACATCTGGGAGAGAGACATATCGACCTCGGCTGGAAAACTTAGATCCGCCGGGCGAGCTAGATTGAGCGCTGCCGGCCCGCGGGATCGTCCAGCCTGTTTATCACAGATTCGGGCGCGGAACAATCGCTATCGCGAGTAGCTTCCCGATGCCAGATGGCGGGCCCAAAGCTCCAAGTACAATCGAAGTAGTGGCCCCATAGCTCAGTTGGATAGAGCAGCAGTTTCCTAAGAACCCTGTCAGATCAATGTGGACACGTTGCGGACCCAGCCAAGAAGATCCCGGCGTTTTTTGCGGAAGCGCAAGCGAGGGACTCCGCCATTATCGTTGTCCCCACTATTGTGAGCGTGCCCAATTGCCATGAGAGAGACTCCGACAGAATCGCTTAGGTGGAGGAAGCGACTGTAATGTCGTGGCAACTGGTGTGAGATGATGACCCTATGATTCTGCCAATGGGACCGGGGTAGCTCTATTCTATGCCTGGAAAAGGGTGGCGGAACACCGCATCGCGCCTCGTGCAAATGGGCGGTCGCGAATTTCTGGATCGCAGCCGGCAAGCTATGTCCAAACGCGCCGACGCGGTTTTTGGTCTCCTCGGATTCGATTTGTCGCGCGGCTTGGTTGATTCCGCAAAGGTCAAGCCAGGGTGCTTTTTTTTCGCACCCGAGTCGGTTAGGTCTCTTCTGGACTTGATCCATCAGCGACTTCCGCAACAAGCGGACCATATTATTCGACAAGCGGATTCCGTCTGCCGGCACCGGTTTGATCTTCTCGGCTACGAAAATCTCGATTACGGCCATCCCATCAACTGGCATCTGGATGCGGTGCATGGAAAACAAGCGCCGAAGCAAGCCTCTCACAAAATTCGTTACCTCGAGTTCGATGAGGTCGGCGATTGCAAAGTCACCTGGGAATTAAATCGTCACCAGCACTTTGTTACCCTGGCCAAAGCCTACCGCCTTACCGATGACCGGCGTTACGCAGACCAAATCTTTCAACAATGGCAAGCTTGGCATGGGGAAAACCCTTACGCCAGAGGCATCAATTGGGCGAGTAGTCTGGAAGTCGCGTTCCGAACTCTTTCCTGGATCTGGATGTATCACCTGCTCGAGGGAACGCCCGTATTGCCACCGAAATTTCGGGAACAGTACCTCCGGGCCCAGGCTCTGAACGGGCGTCATATCGAGCGTTATCTGTCGACTTATTTCTCACCGAACACCCATCTTCTGGGAGAAGCTGTAGCTCTATTTTTCTTGGGGGCGCTCTGCCCGGAGCTTACTCCCGCCGCGCGCTGGAAACAGCGTGGCTGGGAACTCGTTTTGCAGGAAGCCCGCCGTCAAGTGCAGGCCGACGGTTTCCACTTCGAGCAGTCCACCTACTACCACGTCTATGCCCTCGACTTCTTTTTGCATGCGGCCCTGCTTGCACAATTGAACGGGATGGCGATCCCTCATGAATTCGAGCAAACGCTCGGAAGAATGTGCGACGCATTATTGCTTCTGGGGCGTTGTGGCACACCGCCGCGCCTCGGAGACGACGACGGGGGGCGACTCTTCGATCCAGCGCGGAACAGAGACGAGCATTTGCTAGACCCACTTTCCACGGGAGCTGCAATCTTCCATCGTGGTGACTACAAGGACGCAGCGCGGAGCTTGAGTGAGGAGACGATCTGGCTGCTAGGAGAACAAGGAGTTGCCGAGTGGGACCGCGTCCAGGGGCGGCCGCCGGTTTTGGCATCCGCGAGTTTGTCGTCTGCAGGCCTTTACCTCATCGCTACTCCGAATCCTCCGAGCCAGTTCGTAGTTCGCGCCGGGCCGCAAGGAGCGCAGAGCGCAGGCCATGGCCACGCTGATGCGCTGAGCATTTGCCTCCACTCTCAAGGGCGTGCGCTGCTTATTGACCCCGGCACGCTCGAATATGTTGGCAGAGGCCCGGAGCGCGATCGGTTCCGCTGTACTGGCATGCACAACTCGGTCACCGTGGACGGGAAAAGCCAGTCGGAACCCGCAGGTCCATTTGCCTGGAAGCGCCTTACCCACTCAAAGGCCGAGCACTGGATTTCTGGGGAAACCTTCGATTTCTTCCTTGGCACTCATGACGGTTACAGCCGGCTTGCTACTCCGGTTACCCACCACCGCTGGATCGTTTCGCTGAAGTCCGGACTTACGTTGGTAAGAGATGTTGCCCATGGGATGGGCCAACACCGCCTCGACATTGCCTGGCACCTGGGACCAGACATGCACGCGCGCGGAGAACACCTTTTCGGAGTAAAGGATTCCGCCGTAGGCGTGGTGATTCTCGGCGCTGGCAAACAGGAATGGACGGAAGAAGTTCGGGGAGACGAGTGGTCACCCGCGTATGGCAGGAAGGAGCCTGCCACCGTCTTAAATTTCGGAACGACTGCTCCTCTGCCGACGGAATTTGGGACCCTGCTGATTCCCTTTGAAAAAATTGTCGAGGCTCCCGGAGAGTTGAAGTGGATGCCGGAACCGGGGTCTACGACGTCCGTGACGGCCTATGTCTATAGCGCTCCATCGGAAGAGTATCTCTTTCTATTCGGCGAAACCGGAAGACCATGGAACTATGGGCAACTCTCCAGCGATGCCGCATTCCTTTGCTGGAAACGGCAGCGCCACGGCGAGGGCCAACTGCTATTCTTCTGTAACGGCAGCTATGTGGAGATCGATGGTCGTCGAGTAGTGAGTTCTAAGAAAACGGTCTCTTGCTACGAGATGCTTACCGGGGATCTATTGGGAGACCATTGAGTTGTTCAAGCGTTACCGGGTTTGTGCTCTACCAGCCTTCTGCTGTTCCAAGGCTCTTAAAACTCCTGCGCGATTGCGGCTTTGACGGCATCTCTAGCCGATTTGATAGGGTGCAAGTGCAGTACCGTGACGTGCCGCGGCTGACCTAGTTCGTCAGTCTGGTGCATCCATGCGTACACCCTAGACGCCGTGGAGTGGTCCTTCAAGTTAAAGACTTCCACCACGCCTTCCCATACGATTTGCCCTCCAACTTCCTCTTTAATAGGCAGGCTATAAACGTGCTCTGAGTCAACACCATGCGCGCGGCGGATTACGTCTCGCAATTTTTGTACGCTGCTCACGATGCTGCTCCTACCAAATCTCCCGCACTCCGGTTCGCATCCCGCAAGAAGAGCCCAGTCGCGACAAGTGCCGGCTGGATCAAAAGCATTCGGCGGAGGCGGTAAGCAGGGCCAACCTAGCCCTGCGAACAGCCTCTTCGTTTCGAGATATTATTGCTGAAGAGAGCTGGCGGTCATGGAAAACGCATTGTTCGCATTCGCGCCGACCAAGCGAATCGTCCCAACCACCAGGACTAGAATCACGGCCAGCATCACTGCATATTCTGCAATGTCTTGGCCTTCCTCCTTCGACCGAAGCCAGCGGAGAAGATAAGCCATATTCACGCCCTCAGTACAAAACTATTCTTGCAATCAGATTGATGGATTACGATAATCGTATGCGATTCGAGCGAAGTACATTGTTAAAAGATGGTGAATTAGGAGGAACTTCCGGTTTGCGGAATTTGCGGCTCATCTTCAAGCGGGCGTGGACGAGCCACTTACTTTCCCGGTTTTCTGTGACGGTTTAACACTTCCCCACTTGAGCTAAGACGCCCTTTCTACAAGTCGTTCCATGACGTTCGTTGTGCCAAGCCGATTCAGTTCCTGACAAAGCGTCCTGATTTTTTCAGCGCGGTGGAGATATTCGCGGAGTTGAGAGGCTGTTAAAGGTCCTGGCTGTCCGAACGTCTCGATTTGAACCTCGATTAGCACATGCACTTCATCTTTGATAGCGATGGCTGGTGCGGTCATCATGGGGAGCTCCACCGAAATTCTAGCCGAGAACCGGACATCTTGCCAACGATCATCTGGAACACACGCTCAAGGCGGGATTGTGAATGTTGATGGACTGTCTCGAAACTGTCATTTGTCGGCAGCAACCATCGTACTTCCACCGGTCGAATCCTCCTGACGCCGCTCACTCCGAAAGCCGCTTAGTTGTTGGGCAGGAGAAACAAATTGAATTTCGGGCTGGGGTAGCGTGTCAGCTCTTCTCCAGCCCAGGCTACGATCTGGGATCGGTGGGGAAGAACCCACACACGATAGGAGTCGAGGTTCAGGAGTCGGACAACTTCTGTTACAGATGACCCGTAGCGCTCGACCCAATCTACATGCACTTCAATCGCAATTTTCGGTCGCCGCGCGAGGATAGTTGAAGCGCCCTTGAGGGCGCGGTCCTCGAAGCCTTCCACGTCGATCTTCAGAAGTTGCGGGAATCCATATTCGCGGGCCAGGTCGTCCAGAGTGACGAGATCCACCGCGACGGTAGCGGAGTCCTCCGTCTTTTGCGACGACACCCCGCCCACTCCACTGTCCTCTAGTAGTGAGATTTTGCCGTGTGATTCACCCACCGCAGCCTCTCGAATAGCGACGTTTTTCGCTCCATTGAGTTCGACGTTCTTGCGAAGGATTCTCACATTGTGCGGGTTGGGTTCGATGGCAACGACGCGAGCCGCGTGCCGGGCCATAAACAGCGCATGGAGCCCATGATGGCTGCCGACATCAAACACCAAATCGTCCGGCGCCAGCATGCGATCGCGGAGGAAACCCAATTCAGGTGGATCGTTACTACGGTCGTACCAAAGCTTTCCGGTCGCATCCCCGATGCAGAAGGAAAAAGACTCCCCGTGAATCTGTTTGGAGATGACATAGGGGTGGAACTCGGCCCGTCTTTTCCAGACTAGAGCTTTCCGGATGAGTCGAGCCACTGGGCTAGGTGTGCGCTCGCGAACCAGTGATCGCAAATTGCTAAGACGGCTCATAAATCCCTGCTTGCTGCGCCGCGTTTTACGGATCGATGACGATACCGAGGCTGCTTGAAACTGCTGTCAGCTTATTCCCGTCTGTCACTTGGAAGACGAGATCATTGGAGGTTCCTGCCGTTGAGGGTATGCCGGTAATTGCCCCGGTGCTAGCGCTCAAAGACAATCCCGACGGCAGGCTGCCTGATTTCAATTCCCAGGTGTAGGGAGTTGTGCCTCCGGTTGCCTGCAAGGCCCAAGAGTAACCGGCGCCAACCGTTCCCGCGGGCAAAGATGTTGTGACGACCGATGGCGGCGATGGCTCGGCCGTTATGTTGATGCTGAAGGTTGCGGATGCAACGGCTCCAGTGGAATCGGTTACTTGAAAGAACAAAGAGCTAGCGGTTCCCGCAAAGGCCGGCACGCCCGTAATTGCGCCGCTCGTGCTGAAGGACAACCCGGAAGGCAGAGCGCCGGTCACTGACCAGTGGTAAGGGGCGGTGCCTCCACTAACGTGCAGGGCGGAGGAATAGGCCACGCCCACGGTGCCGGTTGGTAAGGAATTTGTGGTAATGAATGGAGCGCTGGGATCGGGGTGGCTGCCACCCCCGCCGCATGCAGCTGTTCCTATCGCTATCGACAGCAGAGATACGAGCCCAAGAAAGAAAACTGTGTGCTTCACAAATCACCGCCCTTTTCGGTACAGGTCAGCCTACTCTCCGGCCGTAAAACATCTCTCCGGGAGCAAAAACGGCGGGTGGCTCGCCATGATTGTAAAAAAGAGTTTTACATAGTATCAGCCTTACGAGTCAAGAGAAAGATTCGGCGTAAGGGAAAGCGGGCCTGATCTCAAATAACGATATCCAGCATCTGTGGCTACGTCGCCGAAGATGTGCCTGAGCAGAAACTACAGTTGGGCGAGTTGCTTCTTCACCTCGGAGGCGTCGCTGTAATTGGGATCGATCTTGAGAACGCGTTGAAATTGCTGCTTCGCCAAGGCTGGTTGATCATTCTTTTCATACGCCAAGGCCAGGTGGTAGTGAATGGTGGGGTTGTCGGGCAAGTGTTTTCCTTCGGAGAGCTTTAAGGCCTCGCGAAAGAGGTCGATTGCAGAAGTGAAGACGCCCTTCTGGTAATAGATCCAGCCCAGCGTGTCAGCGGCGTTGGGAGAATCAGGAATACCCCTCCGAGCGGTTTGCGCCAGATTGAGAGCTACATCGATGTTACCCCCCGTTTGTACTAACAGGTACGCTAGGTTGTTCGATGCTAGTGGATCTGCAGGTTTGAGCTCCAGCGCTTTTTCGTACATTTTTTTCGCTTCGTTCCAGTCCTGCTTTGTCTCGTAAAGTCTTCCTACAAGAAGGTAAAAGCGTTGCTCCTGTGGATTATCTCTTAGAGCGTTCTGGTAAGTCGCGATGGCCTTGTCGGTGGAACCATTCGCCAGCTGCAATTCGCCGAGTTTCAAAAAAGCGTCCGTGTTGTTCTTGTCGAGGGTGACCGCTTTCTGAAACGCAGCTTCGGCGCCGCCGACATCCTTCTTGTCATTGAACAACACCTCGCCGAGAAGTTCATAAAAGACGCTGTTGTTCGGAACTTTGCTGATCTGAATATTGGCAACGGAAACGGCCTGGTCGGGTTGATTTTGCGCTAGGGTAACTTTCATAGCCCCTCTGAGGGCATCGGCAGAATCCGGGTCCCGGTCTAGAGCCTGTTGATAAAAGTTCCGAGCGTCAGCGAACTGGCGCTGCTCAAATCTTGAATTCCCCATCTGGATGTATGCCGTGGAGCTTTGAGGCGCTAGATCCATGGCCTTGCGAATGTCCGCCTCATCAAGGACAAATTGTTTCCGGTTGATCTCGACAATGGCGCGAAACAGATAACCGTCGGGCGAGTTGGGCTGGAGAGCAATCAATTTCGTAGCTGCCAGCTCCAGGCCTGACATGTTCCCCTGCCGCAAAGCCGTAGAGGCAAGTGCCCGGTAAGCTTCAGAATAATCCGGCTGTACCCGCACCGCATTCTGCAACTCGCTTTGCGCCTGGGACAGGTCACCTATGGTATTCAGGGCGACGCCCAAAAAATAGTGAGCTGCGCCACTCCCCGGCTCATCCTTGACCACCGTCCGCAGAGTGTTGATGGCATCATTGGGGTGGCCGTCGCGGGTTTGAATCTGGCCGCGATAGATCAGCGCCTCGTCGTCGCTTCCATCGATTTTCAGAATCTCGTCGTCTAGCTTCCGTGCGTCGTCCAGACGATTTGTCAGAATGAGAATCTGCACGTAATTCTTCTTGACCTGAATGTCCGTAGGGTGCGCTCGATAGAGGGACGCGTACTCACTGGAGGCTTTGTCCAGCTCCCGCACCGCGAAATAGAAATCCCCAAGCATGCGGTATCCGACAGGATTATTGGCAAACTTGGGCGTCTGTTGTTTGAGAAAGCTCTCGGCCAGGTCGTTCTTGCCCTCGGCCATGTAAAGGCGAGCCATTGCGACACAAGGGGCCGGATTCTTCGGGTCACCCTCCATGGCATGACGAAACTGTTGCTCAGCCTCCGTGTAGCGACTTCGCGACTGATAGAAACCACCCAAAGCTAAAGATGGGTCCGTTTTATTCGAACCTAACTCGACTGCCTTCTTGAAATTGATTTCCGCCTGATCAGGCTGGTTCGCCTGCATCTGCAGCAGGGCCAAGCTTAGATAGGGCTCCCATTGGCCGGGACTCAGCGAGATCGCCTTTTCGGTTTCGACCATCGCGCCAGAGAAGTTTTCCTGCGCAGTGAGAAGGCTTGCGACGGCGAGGTGGACCTGGCTATTGTTCGGCTGTTGCTGTAACAAGATAGTTGTATGTTCTTGAGCCTGCTTGAAGTCACGTCCGGCGATCAGCAGGTTTGCCATATCCAGATGGGCGGCGTAATTCCCGGGTTGCAACTCGAGAACACGCGTCAGGTCCTGGTAGGCGTCACTCCATTGCCGGAGTTGCATCTGAGTCTTGGCCAGTTGATAGTAGGCATCTCCGTAACCCGAATCGACCTGTATCGCGTTGTCGAACTGAATCGCGGCCTCTCGGTATTTGCCTTTGTCGAAATACCGCTGCCCGCTTTCCAGGTACTTTCTCTTCCGTACATTGGGATCACGCGAACACCCCGCCAGGATCGCCGTAATGAGTCCCAGCAGAAAAATCAGACGACACGCGGGCCGACGGGTCACAGTGAGTCTCCAAAAGCTGCTTTATCGACGCCGAGTATCGACATCCGACACTGGCAACAGTGATTCAATACGCTGACTGCTGAAACAGTCATTCGGGGAACGTGATTATCTCATAGTTTAGTTGGGGAATGATAGATCGTGAGGATGCGACAACCTGTCGGCACCCACTCTGAACCGGCTAGCGACGATCTTATCGCTTCACGAATTCCTATGGCGCAAGTTGTAACCCGAATTTAACCTCTTCGTCATCGCAACGTAACAATTCTGGCATAGACTGCGGAATCCTTTGTCTGCTCGCGACACCTTGAATGTCAGGCTCGTGTCTCAACGCCCGCGCCTGTGGTAATCGTGTTCAGTCTTGCATGGAGGTAGGTTAGTGAGAGTGTCCCTGACTGTCCTGGGTTTTCTGGTAGTGTCCTTAGGTTGGAGGGCGATGGCAAGCGCCCAGACGATTGCGGAGAACTCTGCAGCGCCGCCCGACAGCAAGGGTGCCCTTGTGGGCACGATCATGGATAAGAAGGGCAAGGGTGTCGCCGGAGCAACAGTGAAGGTCGATAACGGCGCAGGTTTCACCCAGAGCGTCACTACCGACGGGCAGGGTCTGTACGCGGTGATGGACATGTCGGCGGGAAAGTACACAATCGACGTCGTTGCAAGTGGCGCAGAGATTCTAAGAGCCACTGCCAACTTAAGCCCGGGACAAGTCTTGACATTGGGGGTGACTGGCGCAGACCCGGGGAAAGTTCAGGCTGCCCAAAGCAAGGTAACTCTCGCGGGTACAGTGACCGATCAAACTGGCACGGGGGTAGCGGGGGCGACAGTGGCCGTAGACAACGGCGCCGGATTCACTCAGAGCCTGACCACCGACAGTCAAGGGGCTTATGGTGCGAAGGACTTGCCGGTCGGTTCGTATACCATTACCGTGACTGCTGGCGGAGCCAAGATTTTTCGTGCTTCCACGACGTTGAACGCCGGGCAAACCCTGACGCTTGGAGTCGGCGGCTCGCTGGTGGCGCAAGCTGACGTGATCCAATCGCTTCCAAGCCAGGTCGCATCCGGATCAACCAGCAGCCCACCGGCTCCGCCCCTGCCTGCCTCGCTTCTGCCCGAGAACCCTCCGCCGATGCCGATCGCACCTAAACAAGCGGGGACCACCGGAGGCAGCGGGACCGGATCTTTCTCAGGTGCGGTCAGTGACCAGACCGGCGCGGTTGTAGTCGGCGCCACGGTTAAGCTGGTTAATTCCACAGGAACGGTGCAGACCGCAGTTTCGGATGATAAGGGGAATTATTCGATCAAAGGACTGACTCCCGGCTCCTACAACTTCATCGTGGCCGCGCCGGGATTCAAGACCTTTGAAGCCGACAACATTGCTCTGGCCGCTGGACAAGAACTGCCGATCGACGCCGCGTTGGAACCCGCCGGGGAGAAAACGGAGGTCAATGTTGAAGGCTCAAAGGTTGCGGAAGTAGAAACAGAGAACGCCCAGGTTTCTGGAACCATCACAGAGAAAGAGGTCTCCACTCTAGCGTTGAACGGTCGCAACTTTACTCAGCTGATCGCTTTGACGCCGGGTGTAAGCAACCAGACGGGGCAGGATGAAGCCAAAGTTGGAGTCACCGGAAGCGTAAAGTACAGCGTGAACGGTGGCCGCGTGGAATACAACACTTTCGAGGTGGACGGCAGCGACGTTCTGAACGCCGGATTAAACGGCGCCGAGAGTACTCTTATGGTCTATCCAAGTCTGGATGCGATTCAGGAAGTCAAGGTCTTGACCTCGAATTACGGTGCACAGTATGGACGCACTGCGTCCGGAACCGTCATAGTGACTACCAAGAGCGGTGGGGCTCAATGGCATGGTGACGGATATGAATTTCTGCGCAATGAAGTTTTCAACGCACGCAATTACTTCGACCAAACGGCCAGCGCTCCGTTGTATCGCCGCAATGATTTCGGATTTACCATCGGCGGTCCGCTCTATATCCCCGGCCATTACAACACCAAAAAAGATAAGACGTTCATCTTCTGGTCGGAAGAGTTTCGCATAGAAAACTCCCCCAGCGACCTCCAACCTGATTTCAATCGCGGAGTGCCGTCATTGGCGGAACGACAGGGCGATTTTAATGACGTTTGTCCGGGTCCCGGCACCAATACTACAGCGGGGCTTTTTGATCGTTCCAAATTTCCGGATTGCCCGAGTTCCGGCTTTTCAAGCTCATCAAATCTTCTGGTCCCGTTCCCCGGTAACAACCTCACCACGCAAATAGGCGGAACCGTTTCTCCAGGGAGTCTGGATCGTAACGCGATCGCTCTGTTAAGCACGAATCTGATTCCGCTACCCAATGCATCTGGAGGATGCAATTCGAGTATTGGTTCGTGCTATGTCGCGGTAATTTCCGAGCCCACCCACTGGCGGGAAGAACTTTTCAGGATCGACCACAACTTCAACTCGAAGATTCGGGCCAGCTTTCGTTACATCCACGATTCGTGGGACACTCAGACCCCAGTCCCAGAGTGGGGATCTGTTCAGAACAGTTTCCCCACCGTGCAGAACAAGTTCGTCGGCCCAGGTCTCAGCATGATTGTTCACCTGACGGAGACGATTACTCCCACGCTCTTGAACGAGTTCACGGCAAGCTACACCGACGCTCACATTACCCTCAAGAACGTAAACGGCCCTGGAGGAGCGAACTACCAGCGTCCAGCGAGCCTGGGTACGCCCGGAGGGCCTTGCACTCCGACCCTGGGAGTTCCCGATTGCCCATTGGGTGCCATTTTCAACAATGGTTTCGGGGGAAAGGCTCCTGGACTCGTCTTTCAAGGCAACAACCAGGAATACGGAGGAAATGGCTTCGCTGCGGACACATCGTATATGCCGTGGGAACACACCAACCCCACTTTTAGCTTTCGGGATGATGTAAGTAAGGTCCTGGGAAAGCACACACTGCAATTCGGGGCTCAACTAATCTACAGCCAGAGGAATGAGAACAACGGTGCCATCGGAGCGGCAACGGGCGACGTGCAGGGACTCTTAACTTTCAGCAATATCAGCACTGGCGGTTTTACTACAGGCAACGCTTTCGCGAATTTTCTTGTGTTTTTGTATGGTTCGGGCCAGAACCTAATTCAAAGCTATACCCAAGATAGTGAGCAACACAGGTATTACAATCGCTACTTCATTGGAGAACCGTACGCGCAGGATGATTGGAGAATCAATTCCCGCTTAACCGTCAATGTCGGCGTCCGCTTCAGTTTGTTCGGACTCTTTCATGAAAAATATAACAACGCGTACAATTGGGAGAGCTCGGCATTCAGTCCGGCATTGGCTGCGCAAGTCAGCGTGAATCCTGCGACGGGGCAGCTTGTGAATGGGCCGGGAGGAACCGGCGCACCCATTCCGATTAATCTCAGCAACCCAGATCCTCGCATCACAAATGGATTGGTACAGTGTGGCGTAAAAGGTGTACCGGCGGGCTGCATGACCGGCCACCTTTTCAATCCCGCACCTCGCGTCGGATTTGCCTGGGATCCGCGAGGAGACGGCAAGACCTCCATTCGAGCCGGGTACGGCATATTTTATGAGCATGGCACCCCGGAAGAAGCCAATACCGGGTCCCTGGAGGGCAGCGCGCCTCTGGTTCTAAATATGACCCAAAGGTTGCCACAGAGCTATGGATGCATCGGCGGGTCCGCCGGAACGGGGGGGGCATGCACAACGCTGCCGGGGGCTTTTCCCATAAATGTTACGTCGATTCCGACCCATGCGGTCTGGCCGTATGCGCAGCAGTGGAGCTTCAGCATCCAGCGTGAACTGCCCAAAGGCCTGCTTGGGACGATCGCCTACGTGGGCAGCAAAGGCACGAATTTGACGGTGGAACGTCAGTTGAATCAGATCAAACCGGTGCCGTCGGCTCTGAATCCTTTTGGTCCGAATGAGCCGATTATTCCCCTCCCCGGCGGGGGGCAGCCTGGCTCTGATTGCGGCGCCTATAGTCCGAATTCGCAGGGGGTGACTGTCTTCCACCTGCTTAATGGCACAACGGTCGGGCCGCAGGATCCCGCTTACATCAACTTGGAAGCCGCCTGTTTTGGGTCTAATATCCCTCCTCTTCCGGCTACGCCAAATCCAAATACTCTGCGTCCGTACCCCGGAATCGGTGAAATTCTGGCGCTGCAAAATGTGGCTAATTCTTCCTATAACGCTTTACAAACAACGCTTCGTCGCACCAAAGGAGGTCTTACGATTGGCGGTTCGTACACCTACAGCCACGGCATTGACGATTCTTCGGACCGCTCCGATTCCACATTCGTCAACTCTTACGATCTCCGCTCAAATCGGGCGAGTTCCAACTTCGACCAGCGGCACCTGTTAAACGTGAGTTATATCTATAGTCTGCCAGATCTGGGTTCGGTACTGAGCAAGTGGGGAAGTGGTCACGGCGGAGAGCCGACCGGCGACAGCCAGGATACACAACTGCCCCCGTCGCCTTCCCGATTTCTAAGACTCTTGGGCGATGGCTGGCAGTTTTCTGGGATCACGATTTTTCAATCGGGAACGCCATTTAGCGTAATCAACAACGGGAGCGGCACGATCTCCACACTCGACAACGCAGGGGTGGCGAATGGGGTTGGTTCCGGCTCGTATCCAGACGTGGTGGCCCATCCGGCTCCGCTGCCTGATGAAACAGGGAATACCAAAAGTTTCGGGCCTTTGTTGGGAAATCCCAATATGTTTGTCGCGCCCAGGGGACTTACATTCGGCGACGCGGGCCGCAATTTCTTCAACAACCCGCATCGCACGAACTTCGATATGAGCTTATTGAAGCACTTTCAGATTAAGGAATCGGGTGTTCTCGAAGTTCGCGCGGAAGCATTTAACGTGTTCAATCACACCCAGTTCAGGATTTATAATCCGGATTTGGGGAATACGGGCAGTAACACAATCAGCTGTTACGGCGGACCGAACTACAGTGCGGGGTTTGCCGCCGTGGGGGGCACGGACTGTGTTACCGGCAGCGCCTTTCTGCACCCCGTGGACGCGCACCGCCCGCGGACGATTCAGCTGGGAGTGAAGTACAAGTTCTAAGACACAAGAGCCGGGTGCGATTGAAGTTCGCGTAGTCGCGGTTACGTCTTGCCTCCACTCTGTCCTCACCGTTAGTGCTCGCGATTGATGACGGCGGGACCAGCAGTGTGTGTTGTTTGGTTCACCGCCCGCGCAAGCCGGCGCAGACGAGAGGTCGATTCGAACGGGATGCGCGCAACTTACAGCCCAACCTTTGCCCGTATCGAGCTGGTCTCAACAAGTCGCGAGGCAGGGGCAAGGATTGATCCATGGAGCGCAGAGGGACATCGATCGCTGATTCGAAGACAAGCCCTCTGTCGTCTGAGCATGCCTCCCCTGCTGGCGCGAGTGACCAATCGCTTATTCGTAGCGTGGCGTGGAACGCGGCAGGCGATTGGCTGAGCCAGATTTTTAGCTGGGCCTCTTTCGTGGTAGTCATGCGGCTGCTGGCACCCGCTGACTTTGGCATCGCGGCCATGGCAGTGCTCTTGCTGCCTTATCTCCAACAAATTACCTCGTTCGGAATTCCGCGGGCGATCGTGACGCTGCGCGACCTCAGCGAGGAACAATTGGCACAGCTGAATACCGTCAGCTTTGCCTCCGGGATTGCAACCTTCGGTCTGGCGGCTGCTGTGGCAAGGCCGTTTGCGGCATTCTTCAAAACTCCCCGCCTTGCGCCAGTTATCATCGTGGCTTGCGTCACTCTAATTCCGCAGGGCCTCCAAGCCGTTTCCTCCGGTTCGCTGGCTAAGCAAGCGCGCTTCCGGTTGCTCTCCTTGTTTGCGGCGATCAACGCGTTAGTTGCCGCGGGTGTCACGTTAGGAATGGCACTTTTAGGTTTTGGATATTGGGCACTAATTGCGGGAAACCTTATCGGTGTCACCGTTCGTGCCGCCTTGGTGTTGCGAGTCCAACCTTGCAGATTGGCCTGGCCTCATATGGATGCGATCCGTAGGCCGATACAATTTGGCTGGCACGTCGTGGTCTCCTTGCTCGCGATGAATTCTTATCAGCGCCTGGATAATTTAACCGCAGGCCGTGTACTGGGGCGGGCAGCGCTCGGGTTTTATGGCACAGCCTGGGACCTCGCTAATGTCCCGATAGAGAAAGTCACTTCACTGGTTACGAATGTCGTCCCGACGTATTTGGCCGCCGTCCAGAATGACCCTGCGGCTTTACGAAGGTATCTTCGAACCCTGACTGAAACTATTGCGCTGGCTGCATTTCCGGCGACCGTGGGGCTCAGCCTTGTGGCGCGTGAACTGGTTCCTTTTGTGTTTGGCGAGAAATGGCTCGGAATGGTTCCACCCTTGGAAGTCCTATCCTTTTACGCCGCCCTTCGTTCGATCGTAGCCATTCTTCCCAAGGTGCTTTCGTCCGTAGGAAATGTTCGCTTCGTAATGTGGAATGATCTGGCGGCACTCGTCATCCTTCCGATAGCCTTCTACATTGGGAGCTACCGCGGAACGGCCGGAATCGCGTGGAGTTGGGTCGTGGCATATCCCTTGATCGTTGTACCGCTCTGCCGCAAGACGTTACAAACAATTGGCATGAAATTCGGCGAGTATCTCCGCACTCTCCGCCCGGCCCTGGATGGAACCATCGCCATGATCCTCGCGGTGGAGTGGGTGAAGCACAGCTTCTCGCCGGCACGGTCGCTGCTGCATCGGTTGGTGATCGAGGTTGCCGTGGGTGCAGTGGTTTACCTTGGCGTCTTGGGATTGCTGCACGCGCAACGGATGCGAGTGTTGATCGAAACGGCCCGAGGAGTATGGCGTCGAAGATCCTGATACAGGAACCGTGGCGGTCAGAGGCTTGCAGGGAAGATACTGAAAATGATGTTCATCCCGTAGCGTTCCAGGTCAAATTCCTGCAGATACCGATGGTTCACTATGTCATAGAGCGTGATATGGGTGGGCTTTTCGCGCATGCCCTCGGTTATCACGGTCTTGACCCACAAGATGTTTTCTCGGAATCGCGTTTTGCGAATCCGGGTGAAACCCACCCAAACTTTCTCTTCATCAATTGGGAGCAGACCACGGCACCAGCCCAGCAAGGACTGTTGGCCATCTATTAGCTTCAGGTCAATCATCCTTTCCACCTTCAGGCTCTCTGGATTCACGACGACCACCCTTCCATCCACCAGCGTGAAGTAAATTCTTCCCCCATGCAGCAAGCCATCGTGCGGCGACTGTGCCGCAATGTCGATACGCTTTGCTGAGTCATTCAGACAAATGGCGTCGCGTTGACGGAAGCGGGTTACCCAAATTTCATCGTTTAATTCGAAAACGAAATTTGGATGAGCCTTGTGAGGCTTGGTGCTCTCGACCTTGCGGTAATCGGTCGTCCGCGAGAATCGCGACCAGGGAGCCTCCGGCAAGACACTCCATTCGGAGAGGAGTTCGCCTTCCCTGTTAAACTTCACGACCATGTCCAGACCTGTAACCGCCGCCAGGAGATTTCCATCGGATGTCGGAGCAACATGGTGGACATCATTAAAGCAGGGAAGCGATACGTATCCAATCCTCCGGAATTCCGGCAATTTGAAAATGATCACTTCCGTGGACGTGCAAGCATAGAGAATATCGCTTGCCAGCGTACCGCTCTTGAATACAGTGGATGAGTTTTCGTGGGTCCGTGCTTCCGCCGGACTCTTGTATTCGAAGCAAAGACGAACGCTGCCAGACTCGGTATCAAGCTGCAGGATCAGCGCGGCTTCATAGAGATTCCATTCCTCTTCATGCCTGACCAGGAGATCTCTCTGTCTTGCCCCCAAAACATACAGACTGGCCATTCTTCGCCTTAGCCTCCACACACAACACTACTGGTGACGCAGGAATGCACCCCATCGATCGCTCTTTCTTGATGAGGGCGTGCGAAACACCGCGCTTTTCGCCTATCAGCGAGGTGGGTGATCTCAAACCCTTCTTACGGAGCAATGCTTTCTTGAGGAGCACGGGTATCCGGTGCCGCGAATCCACGAACTATGGCGGCGATTGCTGCGCGATCCTTCCCGAAACTTCGGATCCATGGTCTCCAAGTATCAGATATCCGGAGGTGCCTGAAACCAAATACACGACCATATTACTGGTCACCCCTGGGACTGAAGTTGCGACTCGGCCAGTCGAACTAACTGTGTAATTCGACCCCGCGGCTTTGGTTTGACTCATCGATCCGCCCCGGTTCACAAAGTAGTCCTGGAAGGCGAGGGTGGATTTTCCATCGAAGCTGGCCACGCCGGCCCGATCTATTTGAGGAGGACTCTGTGCATCGTAGCCGTGCATGTAGAAAGTGTATTGTCCGCTCAAGGAGGAAGCCGAAAAAGGATTGCCTTTTTGCTGGTCCAAAGTACCGTCTTCGGCCCTTCCAACAACGTTGACCATAAAAAAAGCGCGCGACGGACTTACCAGCCAGGCGATCTCTGGAATTGCACTCACGCCCGCGGGATTCAGGGTTATCGTCGCTCGTCCATTGGATGCGACATCGTAAGAGCCGGTGAGAGCAGCATCGGCTATGGGCACGCCATCCACGACCGAGTCGTAGCTGCCACTGGGGATGTTCCCTTTGCCGTCGGCGGTGAATTCTCCGGCGGTGTTTACGCCTTCGACCTCGACGAGAGTGTCGCCACTACTATGAAACACGAATCCGCCTTGAAGGCTGGTCAATGCAAACGGACCGCTGCTTTGCAGTTCGGCTTTACCCGCACCCAGAGCACCTACGGGGGCACCTATCATGTTCAGAGTGAGCAAATTCATGGTGTTCGAATCAATTAAATAGTAGATATAAGCGGAAGAAATACTGCCACTGTCGGTCAGGTTTATTGTTCCTCTTCCGTTAGAATCGGGCGCCGTCACCGTGCCGGTAATGGTGACGGAACTGAGCGTGCCATTACGCACCAAGTCCTCATTGCCGCTAACCAGTCGGGCGCTGAATATCATATTGCCCACAGTAGAAGCCAGATCGGAGTGGAAGCGGAAAACGAAGGTTCCGGCGGGAGGGTTGGTCAACACCCCTGAATCCTGGGACTGTGCGACGCCGGCACCGCTCGCGAGCGAGTCAAATTCAATCAAGTCAACCCGCGAACCTGATTCCATCACGACCGCCAGTTGGACTTGTCCGGTGCCCACGTTAAGAGTCAATAGGCCCGTTCCATCGCTGGCGACGGCGTAGTTGCCCGTTACTGGGTTGGTGGAAGCAGCGGATTGCACAAAATCGTCGATCCCGCCAGTAATGTTTCCGTTGCCATCCGCGATGAAGACGCCAGCCCGCTGATAATATCCACTGTTTGGGAAGTAAAAGCCGTTGAGAGAATAGGTGTACCTTCCCTTGAGGCTGGCGTTGGTAAACCCTCCGGCTGTGCCGCCCTGGCCTCCGGACCCACTATTCAGAGTCGTGCTATGGCTGGAACAGCCAATGGCAACCCACATCAAGCCTAGCAAGACAGCAACACGCATCGCAACGCGGACGCACAACCTGAAATGTTTCTTCGCTATGAGACAGGTCAAATCCACACGAACTCCGAAGGTCTTGAATGCGCGTCTCGAGTTCCAAAACGGATTGGAAAGTCCACGCGCTCCACCGGTAGTGCCAGGTTTACGAAAGCGGCCCGCCTAACAATTGGT
>Ga0210387_10001299_pt1 | contig 18780 bp, 13 predicted proteins | sample IncBWC7OmetaG_FD_160108 | JGI IMG/M metagenome (GOLD analysis project Ga0210387, IMG submission 160108) | Forest soil microbial communities from Barre Woods Harvard Forest LTER site, Petersham, Massachusetts, United States - Inc-BW-C-7-O ...
CGACGCCGGCGAGCGCGAATGCCGCTGTATCCCGCAGTGGACGCATACCCTTGAGCCGAAAAACGGGCTCGCGAAGGTCAACTGTAAGCGCCTTATCGTTTGCCCACCTCAAGCGCAGCGTGTAGTCACCTTTGTACTTGACGTTCGCGATGCGGATCGCGTTGCTCTCGTTCATGAATCCTCCTCAGAATACTGTTGCCACCGCGCCCACAACTCCGGCCGGTTGAAGGCTGCCCAAGCAAGCGCCTCCTCGGTGTCGCGCGGGTCAGCTTCACCTGCCCAACGCGCAAGCGTCTCAATTAAGAACACGGCCGCTTCGTCGCTTCGCGTAATCACGTGGAAGTGCGGCGGCGGATGGTCACCGAAGTACATCTCGATTCGACAGCGATTGAATCGCCTAACCGTAGGCATGGTCCATTATAGTGCAGAGCATGCACTAGTGCAACCTGTGCACTACTACGCACAAACTTGGCCGGCGGCCAGCGACAGGCAACCTGCGGCCACTTTGAGTCATTCGAGCACCGAAAATGCGCGCCGGTAGGCCGTCATTCACAGCGCGAGGTAAACTTGGGCCGCGACTCTTGCTATCGTTCAGCCAAAACCGCACGCGCTGTAAGTGTCTCTTTTATTGTTGAGTTGTTTATAAAACTAGTAAGCTGAACTAACTCTGGAATATGTTTCACCGCATGTCATTAGGAAAGCCATTTCGCTATATGTTCTTCGTGATCTATCAATGGAACGAAAAACATGGCATCCGGGGGAGCATCATAAACGGTGTAGCTGGTGCCGTATCCCTTCTGGCATTGAACGTTTTTTTTGGCATTCAGTTATTGCTCCTTTTTCATGTTTCTAATTTCGCGACGCAAATGCTGGAATTGAATGCGCGGCTAACGGCGATAATTATTTTTATTCCGCTGTTCGGCATTGTTTGGCAGCTTTTCGTGGCGAATGGCTCCTATAAGAAATTTGGCACTGAATTTGACACTAGGTCGGAGCGGCGTATTCGCATGCGCAAAGTAATGTTTACTACTTACGTCGTGCTAACGATCTGCGCGCCGCTCTTTGTGAAGACGCTGATCCATGCCGCGCCTTGAAAATTAGCCGCAGGTCAGATAGATACGGGGCCATCCGCTGCGGGATTCCGGCACTTGTGCTTACGGCGGACATGGTCAGCACGGTCCACCGTGGCATAGTGTATTGATAGGTATTTTCTATCGAGGCATGACAGGCAGCATGCAAGTTTACGCTGTACCGCGCCTTAGCGGCTGTAGAACAAGAGGCTAGCCTGTCGCAAAGCCGACATTGACTGCAGACCGCCTCGGGTCGAGTCCAGCCACATGAGATCGCTCCGTCTACGAGGTGAGCGCGGGAATCACACAAATTATTCTTGGGGACTGCTGCGTGTGACTGTACGTGTGAATGCTGGGGCAACGCAGGGATACCTCAAGATATGAGGCAGGTCCCAAATCGACTCCCATTCCCAAGAGTTTCCCATCAGATCAACGCGTTGACCCGAATCCTGTCGCTCTGCATTGCCTGACGTTGCCTGAGGGTGGAGCGGGCGATGGGAATCGAACCCACGGCTCAAGCTTGGGAAGCTTGGGTATTACCATTATACGACGCCCGCTTCAGGGCCAGATTCTATGCGCCTTGCGATGTATCAAGCAAATCGGCTCCCCTGCAAAGGAAAGGCGCCTTGCGGCGCCCTTCCAATCGTCCAAGTCTCAATCGACTTTGCGCTAGAAGAACTTGTAATCCGCCGAGATCTGTAGCGTTCGTCCGATAATTCCCGAAAAGTAGGTCGTGGTCGAGTTCGCAAAGTTGCCACCCGAACCATCCGCGAGCGCGGGAAACGGCGGTTCCTTGTTGAACACGTTGTCGACAATCAGGCGAACCTGGAACTGGGGGTTGAATTGCATGCCTAGCGTCGAATTGATGAGCCACCATGAACCCACGCCCAGAATATTTTGTGACGTCGGTGTATTTTGGTTGCTGAACTGCGCCGGCCCAACGAAAATACCCTGCCAATCCCACGAGAATCCTTTATTGGCGTACACCAGGTCGATCGATCCCTTGCTCTTGCTGTAACCAATCTGTCCCGAAATATCGAGCGGGGCGGCGGTTGCAATCTGCGATTTTAGCCGCGAGGTATCGAGGTAGTGCGCACTGGTCTGCAGGCTTCCCAATGCCCACGGCAAGTCGAAGCTATAGTCCAGCGCCGCCTGGATACCCGTAAACTCCAGAAGTCCTGCGTTGACGTAGCCGGTATGGAAATTCGAGATCTGGCCGTTGGCGTTACGCGTGAACGTACTGCAGGAAGGGTTGTTCGGATAATTCGCCGAGTCATAGCAGGCATCGAGATTATCCGTCAGCGTCAAAGCCGAAATGGCGTCCTTGAGGGCGATATCGATGTAGTCCACCGATATGTTGAGTTTCGGCACGAATCGTGGGCGCAGCACCACACCAAATGTCTTGGAAAAGGCGATTTCGCTTTGTAAGCCGGTGTTGCCCGACTGCGTGCCGTTGGCAGTCGCATTCACTACCTGTGATTGAAAGGTGGTTGAGTTGTAACCACCGGGAATACCCGCGAGCGCTGCTTCACAGTTCTTTAGGCGTGTCGCAGGCACCGAGCCCTGGCCCACGAAGTTTTGGTCGCAGGGATCATTGGCGAAAGATCCGACCGTTGCCGACGGGAGGAACAGCTCCGTGATCGATGGCGCCCGAATGGACTTGGTCTTGTTGGCGCGGAACCCCACATCCTCAACCGGTGACCAGCGCACGGCGTAGGTGTACGTGGTGGCATCACCGGCAATGGAGTTATCGACACGCCGTGCGGCGCCTTCCAACTCGAGACGATCCAGTCCCGGGATGTCCTGCGCCGGGGAGAAGATTGGCAGCAAGGTCTCGAAATAAGCTTCGTTGGTGACGTAGGAACCCTCAATCCCCAAAATCTGATTTTGGCCCAAATCTTCCGTATAGAAACTGTCGGGCGAGAAGTCCGCCGACTCGCGGCGATTCTCGTATCCGGCCGAAAACTTCCATTCGCCAGCCGGGACCTTCAAGATATCCCCGCCGATGAAGGCATTGGTGTCTCTCTGCGTATTGAATGAATCGACCGTCGCCATATGCGTGATGTACTGCAACGCGGCCACACTCGGCGACCCTTCGCCGAAAATGTTCAGCGGTGCGCACGTGCTCGACACTGTCGATGTTGGACCGTTCACCGGCGTGCCCCCGCAGACTATCTGGCCGGCGGCGTTCCTGGTGGCATTTAGCGCATTGGCCAAGTTCTGGAACACGTATGACGGCGTGACTTGCGTGTTATCCGACGTGCCGTAGCTTACGGACACTTCCCAGTTGAATTTTCTCTCAGCCCATGCGAAGTCGCCATTCAATCCCGCCACACCGCGAAGCACTGTTTGAGTGTCCGTTGCCGCACCGTTGTCCAGGTCCACATTTGCGCGATTCACATAGAACTGGCTGGTGTTCCACGCGGGGTAAGCGACCGGCTGCCCCGGCCCGACGTATCCCGGAAACAGGGGTTGGCCGACGCTGACTCCCGGATATATGGGGGCGCCGAATGGCAATGTCGCGGCGTAATTGTTCAGCGCTGTCTGGATCAGACCACGATCGGTCGGGCTCAGGAACGGGTTATTGATGCTGATGACGAAAGAACCTTGGGGCGTACCAGCTATGCCATACGGAGATGTGGTGCTGAATAGAGTCGTGTTGTAGGACTGGGACACCAAGTTCCTGGCGTGCGACTCGGAGAAGTAGCCTTCGCCGAACGCGTTGACACTATCATTGATCTGGAAATGTAGGTTTGTATCAATATTGGTGCGCTCGGTCGGTGACAGCAGGTTGCTGACCTGCGAGAGCCGTTCACCATCGCCGCCGCTGGTAAAGACGGGATTGCCGGTGACCGTGCCGGGGTTGTAATTCTGCAGCTGGCCGTTGGGACCGAAGGCCTGGGTTTGGCCGGCGGCATTGGTCACACCGATCACGCTACCGGGGAGACCGGCGCCTGGCGCCACAAAGAGATCGTCCACTGTCGGAACGCCGCCAAAACTCACCGACGGCACAGAGGTCCCGGCCGTCAAATAGCTGTTGCAGCATTGGCCTGCCGGCGGCTTGTTGACGGGTGCCAAGAAGCTCAGGTCCTGCGCAAACACCGGGCGAGCCGTCCCCAGCAAACCGTCGGTCTTCGTGAACTCGGCCACCGCCGTGATATTGGCCCTGCCGTCAAATAAATTTTGACCTCCCAAAATGCGCGTCCGATAGTTCCACGCGTCTCCCTGGCCTGACGCGCCCACCTGACCGTCGACATCGAGACCCTGATAGTCCTTCTTCAAGATGATGTTGACCACGCCGGCGATAGCATCGGCGCCGTAAATCGGGGCGCCGCCCACTGAGACCACTTCGACGTGGTCGATCAGTTTGGTGGGAATGACGTTGAGGTCAACCTGGGTGCCGTTACCGCCGTTACTGGTATTAGCGTTGGAATTGGCCAAGCTTGCCGTACTCTCGGATACGAAACGGCGGCCATTGACCAAGGTCAGGGTGCGCTGCGAACCCAAGCCGTACAGATCGACGAAGCTTTGGGCAACGCCGAAGCCCGTCTGTTGATTCCCGGCGCTTGAGGGCGCCACGCCGAAGGCCGGTAGTTCGTTGAGAGCCGCGCCGACGTCAAGATAACCGCGCTGATCGAACGTTTTCGAGTCAACGCTCGTCGTTGGCTCGAGGTTGTCGAATTCCGGGCGCGCGATGCGCGAACCGGTGACTACGACTTCCTGTAGGGCAGTGTCTTCCGGTGCAGCCGCTTTCGGCGTCACCTGAGCATGGGCGCTCATCCCTAATGCCAGAAGCAGTGGAGATGCGAATAGTCCGCGCGCCACTCGATACCGAGCGAGTCGTGTAGTCATTGGTATTCATCCCTTGCAGCGTTATATTTAGCGTCATCGGTATATGAGATATCTCATAGCCGAATTTAAGTAAGTAACAAATCCACCGGGACCTGTAAAGAATTCCGAAAAAATAAATTGAACTTCTGTCCACGTCGAGGACGCGCGACCGAGCGGTACACCGGATTTAAAAATTGCAAAGGGGTAGATTTCATGGATCGCCGATGCTTTATTACGAGAGCCGGGGCCCTCTCGCTGGTCGCCGCCGTCGGCGAACTGCGAGCCGCGACTGCCGCCTTTGACCCGACCGAGCAGTCGATTGCCGGCCTGATGCGCGCACTGGCCGGCGGCCTCGTCACCTCCGAGGCCTTGACGGCGGCGTACCTAAAACGCATTGCCCGCTTCGATCATCACGGCCCGGAGTACCGCTCGGTATTGGCACTCAATCCCAACGCCCTGAAAGACGCGCGGGCGCTTGATTTGGAACGCAAATCCGGGAAGCTGCGAGGTCCGCTGCACGGCATTCCCATTATTCTCAAAGACAACATCGAGACCCGCGATCCGATCGCAACCACGGCCGGATCCTATGCGCTCGCCAGATCCTTTCGTAGCGCCGATGCGCCGCTCGCGGCCCGATTGCGTGCCGCCGGCGCGATCATCTTGGGCAAGGCCAACTTGAGCGAGTGGGCGAATTTTCGCTCGACGCGGTCCTGCAGCGGTTGGAGCGGCATCGGGGGCCAGGTCCGCAATGCTTACGATCCCGCCCGAAACCCGTCCGGGTCGAGCGCCGGCTCCGGCGTGGCGGCCGCGGCGAGTTTCTGTGCGGCGGCGATCGGTACGGAGACCAACGGCTCCATCCTCTCTCCTGCCTCCATCAATGGCCTCGTGGGCTTCAAACCCACGGTCGGCGTCGTCAGCGGGAAGGGAGTGGTTCCTATTTCCCCGCGGCAGGACACGGCGGGACCCATGTGTAGGACAGTGGGAGATGCCGCGATACTCGCCGCCGTGATTGCCGAACGGCCCTTGGGCTTCGGCGCCCACGGCAGTGACATCGAGGCTTTTCGCCTGCGTGGTGTACGCATCGGTGTCATGCCGGTGCCGCAAGGCGCGCACCCGGACACGACCCGGCTCTTCGCCGACGCGCGAGCCGTGCTCGAGCAAGAGGGTGCCGCGACCGTCGACTTGAAGCCTCCAAAAGCGTTCGACGAGTCGGGCGAAGCGCAACTCGACGGGTTGCTGTTCGAGTTCAAGGACGCCATCAACGCCTACTTGGCGACGCTCGATCCCTCCCAGGTTGATTGCAGAACGCTCGCCGATCTGATTGCCTTCAATCGCGCTCATGCGGATGAGGAACTCATCGTCTTTGGCCAGGAGATCTTCGAAATGGCCGAGGCGAAAGGACCTTTGAGCGATCCGGCCTATGAGAAAGCACTGGCGACCTTGAAGCGCACCGCGGATGTGGAAGGCCTGGCGACACTGCTCGGCCAGCAGGGAGTGGAGGTGCTGGTAGGCCCGAGCAACGGACCGGCGGATCTCATCGACTCAGTCTGGGGTGACCGGCGCGGCGGTGGCTCATCGCAAATCGCCAGTGCCGCGGCGATCGCCGGTTATCCCAGCCTCACGGTGCCTGCGGGGTTGGTCAGCGGCCTGCCGGTAGGCATCACCCTGGTGACCAACCGCAATCAGGACGGATTATTGCTCCAGGTCGCGCGAGCCTATGAGAGGGCCGCCAATGCGCGCGTGCCGCCGCATCTTATGATCTGATCTCGCGCAAGTATTGATCCGCGCAGGCTGGCTCAATAGATTTGGCGCATGGAACGCAACTGGACGCGCGCGGGAATCGAGGAAGCGGCATACACGGCGTTGGCGCAAGGATTGGCCGCGTCCGAACTGTGGTCGTTACTCCTCGGCGTCGCGGAGCAGCGCGCCGCGCAAAGATCCGCCGCACAAATTCAGCAGCAATGGGAAAGAGACCGTTTCGTCTGCCCTGCCTATGTCGATCAACGTACGCTGAATCAGCTGGACAGTCATTTGCTGGCGGCTGCATCCGCGTTCGAAGCCTTGGAACTTTCGCCGCTGGCGCCCCTAGGATCCTGTTCGGCCATCGCACTCGCGAGCCAAAATAAAATTGTCTCGACAGTGCGCGGCACGGAAGTGGTCTCGGACCCGACCAACTTGCTGGCGCTCGAGAGCGCACGGCGATTGCGCAAGAACGGCCAGACGGTCAAGCTCACCACCAATCACCGCTGCGTCCGCGCGCAAGCCCTGCCCAACCATCCGGGGTTTGCGGCGCATTTTCGGCTGTTTTGCATAACGACCGCCGGGCACGAACGCAAGGATCAGGCGTTTTTGGTCGAGTCGCTGTCCGAGCACATTCAAACGCACCTCGGCGCCTTGAACCGGCTCGAGCAGCATGGCTACGGCTTTCCGGACCGCCGCCTCAAGATTCTCGCGACTCCGGAGCGCAAGGCGCTCGGCGAGCGCATCGCGAGCGGCGCGGGCGAAACCCCGGTGGTCTTCGAGACGCTCACGCACGACTACTACGATGGATTGCGATTCATGATCAGCGCACGCTCTCGGGAGGGCGAGCACATGCCGTTGATTGATGGCGGCGCCTTCGACTGGCTGCGCAAGCTGACCTCGAACAACAAGCTGGTATTCGTCGCCAGCGCTTTAGGCTCGCAACTGGCCGCGTTTCTATATCGCATAGCGTACTAGCGCGCAGCGAGTGTCGCCTCGGCGAGTATTGCGGGTCAGCGGCGCAAGTACGCGTCCGTTCCGTCGAGCCAATCCTGCCGCGGCGGATTGAAGACATCCACGTCGAGGGTTTCCTCCAGTGCAACGGCGCGGTGCTCGAGATTGGACGGGATCACCAGCACTTCTCCGGCGCGCACGGTCACCTCGCGGTCACCCTTAGGTCCCAACCAAAAATGCAGGGCGCCCTCGAGGATGTAAGTGATCTGCTCGTTTTCGTGCGCGTGCGTTGGCACCTCATCGCCTTTCTTGAGACGCACATGCGCAATCATCATGCGCTCTGAAGTGATCAGTTGGCGCGTGATGCCGCCCTTCATCGGTTCCGGATGAATTTCCGCCCAACGATAGTGCTGAGCGGCCGGTTTTGCGGCGTGCGTTTTCGAATCGTTCATTTTCGCTTCTCGGTTTGGACCAATGGAGGGGTTGGCAATAGCATTATCGGCTCGCGGGCATCCTGTGCAACTATTGGCACAATTATGACCTGGAAGAACAACGGGGATGATTAAAATGTGGCATAAAAAAATCCTTCTGATCTCCGCGTCCGTCATGGCCGGCTGTTGTGCCGCTTCCGCCGCTCTGCCGGCGCCGGCGAGCGAGCCTTCAGGAGGCAGCGGCTATTACCGCTATCCTGCGCTGCATGGCGACACCGTGGTGTTCACCTCCGAAGGCGATCTTTGGTCGGTGGGAATTCACGGTGGCGCCGCGCGGCGTCTGACATCGGACTCAGGAATGGAGTCCCTGGCGCGCATTTCGCCCGATGGGCAGAGCGTCGCCTTCGTCGGTCAATATGAAGGGCCCAGCGAGGTCTACGTGATACCGCTCGCGGGCGGCATTCCCGAACGGCGCACCTGGAACGGCGATTCGATTCCCGCAGCCTGGGCGCCCGATGGCCGCCTGATGGTGAGTACAAACCGCTTCTCCACCCTGCCCGACCCTAAACTCGTGCTGCTCGATGCGCACGGCGGCCGGGAAATTGTGCCCTTGGCCGAAGGCTCGGAGGCGGCCTACTCCTCCGACGGCCATACGCTTTTCTTCACCCGCTGGAGAAAACAACCCAGCTTCACGAAACGCTATAAGGGCGGTTACAACGAAACCCTGTGGCGTTTCGACGGCAGCAGCGAAGCGGTGCCCCTGACTGCTGATTGGGCGGGCACTTCTCGCAATCCCATGTTTTGGAACCAGCGGATTTATTTTCTGTCGGACCGCGATGGCGTGATGAACGTCTTCTCCATGGACACTCAAGGCCGCGATCTCAGGCAGGAGAGCCACCAGCGCGGGTTCGACATTGCAAGCGCCTCTCTTTCCGAGGGCCGCGTGGTATACGCGTGCGCCGGCGATCTCTGGTCGCTCGATTTGCAGAGCGGAAAGGAGCAAATCATTCCGATTTCCGCTGCGTCGGATTTCGATCAGCTGCGCGATCATTGGGTGAAGACCCCGCTCAATTACTTAACCAGCGTGCACATCTCGCCGGACGGCACTCGTGCCATCTTCACGGCGCGCGGCGAAGTGTTCACGCTGCCGGTCAAGGCCGGCCGGATCATCAAGGTCGCCGGCGATCCCGGCGTGCGCTACCGCGAGGCGCGCTTCTTGCCCGACGGCAAGCATGTCGTTGCGCTCTCGACGGAAAGCGGCGAAACCGAATTTTGGAAGTACCCCGGCAACGGCGTGGGCGCGCCGGAGCAGTGGACGCACAATGCAAAAGTGCTGCGCTGGGACGGGGAGCCTTCGCCCGACGGGAAATGGCTTGCGCATCGGGACAAGGACCAGCAACTTTGGATTTACGACATCGGCACGAAGCAGGACAAGCGCATCGCCCAATCCAAATTCGGCGACTTCGACAATTTGTCGTGGTCTCCGGACAGCCGCTGGCTGGCCTTTACGCAAACCGCCGCGAATCAGTTTTTGCAAATCAGCGTATTCAACGTCGACACGGGCTGGGCGCAATTCATCACTTCCGACCGGTACAACAGCGTGAGCCCTGCGTGGAGTGCCGATGGGAATTGGTTGTATTTCTTGTCGGACCGGTCGCTCAAAACCACGGTCGACTCTCCCTGGGGCGCGCGCCAGCCGGAACCGCATTTCGACCGCCCGGTCAAAATCTACGAACTCGCTTTGGTGCCGGGGCTGCGCTCGCCGTTCCTGCCGCCAGACGAACTGCACCCGGACCCGCCGTCAAAAAGCGATGACAAGGCCGAACCAAAAACGGCTGACAGCAAGGCGCCTCCCGCCAAAAGCACCAGCACGGCACCGGGCCCCACCACAACAGGCACGAGCGCGGTTGGGTCGGGCTCCAGAGCCCCCAAGGAGGTACGGATCGACTTTGGCGGGCTGCAGTCGCGACTCGCGGAAGTCCCGGTGGCGGCCGGCAACTATGACCGTCTGCAAATTACCGATAAGCGGCTGTGCTGGCAGGATGCCACCGATGAGGCGCCGCGAAAATATGCGCTGAAATGCCTGGAAATCGCCAACAAAGGCGACGAGGTGGAAACTGTTGCGGGCGACATCAAGAACTTCGAAATCTCGCTCGATCGAAAGAAGCTGCTGGTTGCCAAGGCCCGCAACTTCTACATCGTGGACGCCGATATCAAGGCGGCCGGCTTCTCCGACCAGAAGGTGCTCGACAAGTCCACCATCAATTTGGCCAACTGGTCCTTCTTCACGAACCCGCGCACGGATTTCCGCGGGATATTTTTGGACGCGTGGCGTCTGGAGCGCGATTACTTCTACGATCGCAACATGCAGGGGGTGGATTGGAATGCCATGCGTCAGCGCTATCTGCCCTTGGTCTATCGGGTGTCGGACCGGGAGGAATTGAACGACGTGATCTCGCAGATGGTCAGTGAACTCTCCGCGCTGCATATCTTTGTGCACGGCGGCGATGCGCGCAGGCCATCCGATCAAATCGACTTGGCGGCACTCGGTGCGCGCCTCAGGCGCGATGACAAAGCCGGTGGTTTTGTGGTGGAACATGTGTACTTGCATGATCCGGATCTGCCGAACAACGCGCCGCCTCTGGATCGACCCGAGTCGCGGGTCAAGGATGGGGAAGTCATCGTCAGCATCAACGGTGAAAGCGCCTTGGGTGTCCCCGACGAGCGGGTGCTGCTGCGCGGTAAGGCCGGCACACAGATTCTGCTGCGCGTCAGGTCCGCTTCGGGGGAGACTCGCGACGTGCTGGCGACGCCGATCAAGGCTGCGGATGAGAGCAATCTGCGCTACGCGGAGTGGGAATACACCCGGCGCCTCAAGGTGGATGCGGAATCCGGCGGACAAATTGGCTACATCCATCTGCGCGCCATGGGGCCCGAGGACATCGATCAATGGGCGCGCGACTACTACCCCATCTACAAACGCCAGGGCCTGATCATCGACGTTCGCCATAATCACGGCGGCAACATCGACTCTTGGTTGCTGGAGAAATTGCTGCGGCAGGCCTGGTTTTATTGGCAGCCGCGTGTGGGCGACTCCGACTGGAACATGCAGTACGCGTTCCGCGGCCATATGGTCGTGCTATGCGATCAGGAAACCGCCTCGGACGGCGAAGCGTTCACTGAAGGGTTTCACCGCTTCAAATTGGGCAAGACGATCGGCGTGCGCACGTGGGGCGGCGAGATCTGGCTCAGCAGCAACAACTTCGAAGCCGACGGCGGCATCGCCACCGCGGCCGAAACCGGGGTCTACGGGCCGGAAGGCCAGTGGTTGATCGAGGGCCACGGCGTCGATCCGGACATCGTCGTCGACAATCTTCCGCACGACACCTTTTCAGGCGCAGACGCGCAGCTCAAAGCGGCGCTGGATTTGCTGAAGCAGGAGATCGCCGCCGATCCGCGGCCCGTTCCCGCACCGCCGGCCTATCCGAACAAAGCCTTTCCTTACAAGCCTTGAATGACAGCGGCGAAGAATTTTGCGCCTCAGCCGACCTCGCGGTTTAGCCGACCTCGCGGTTTAGCCGATCTTCGCGGTTAGCCGATCTTCGCGGTTAGCCGACGGCTTCGATTTCCACGAGCAAGTCCTCGCGGCAGACATCGGCTTGCAAGTAGACAATCGGAGCCGCGGGGTTCCGAAGGTCGGACAAGGTTGCCTCGATCGCCGGCAGATCGGATGGTTTGCGCACGTAGACCTTGAGCTTCAAATCATTCAACGAGTAGTCGCTCCAGCCGAGGACGCGATTGGCTTCCTCGAGCAAGGCGGCGATGTTGACCATGGTTTCGCGAGTCTGCGCGACGACATCGCCGCGATGAATGGTTTCATGACCGACAATGCTGGCGGTGCCGGAAACGAATAATCTGCCGCAGTCAGACTCGCCCCACGCGCAGGCGCGCGAGAATATCGGACTGTGTCGGCCGAATTTCGGAGGGTAATGATAGGCGCTGGTCTGCCGTGGATTTTCGATCATCTTGGCCGGCCGCCGTGCCGCCAAAAAATATATGGACAGCGGACTGCCGGCCGGCGAGCCCAACGCGCAGGCAGCCGGCACTGTCCCCATGGTCGCCCGTCCGGAATTTCGGAATGCCATTTGCCGCGCCGAATTGAAATGCCGATAGCGTTCATCGCCGCCGGCTTGCGCGTTGATTTCCGGGAAATAATTCCAGATGCGGATCAGGTGCCGATGCTCGGTTGCATCGAGCACATCGAAGATTTCCTGGTATGCGATCTCCGTGGCCCGCTGCAGCGCCCCCGCCGCGTTGCCCGCATCGTTGTGCGCATCGATGGCCCGTTCCGAAATCTGCAGCGAGCCGAACAACAGGTCGTCGGAGAAGCGATAGCTGACTCGTGCATGCGGCGAACCGCTGCGCAGCCGAACCGAGGAGCCGGCAACTCGCCACACTTCGTACAGATCGTTCGCACCCAGCGGGCGCATCATGCTGGCTGTCACCGGGACGCGGGCGCAATCGATTTTGGGAGTTTTCTCGAAGCCGACGACGCCGAGGACGCCTTGCCACCAGGCTGCGGACTGGGACGCGATTTCTTGTGAGGACAAATATTCGAGCTGCAGACTACCCGTGCCGGCCGCGGTCGAAGACGCCGTGGTGTTCATTAGGAGGCAGTCTATCCTGCCTCTTCTGACGACGGTAGCCGCTTAGTCCCGGTTCAAAATGCGATGTAAGGTCCCGTGCCGGCGGTGGTCATAGCGCCTTGCACGGCAACGGCGACACGCTTGCCGTAGAAGAATGGCAGACCGTAGTCAAAGCTTCCGGCGTTCCCAGGCGGAAGAGTACCGGCAAGCTGCGGGTAGGCATCGAAATCCGTGTTTTCCAGCATGTTTATGGCATTGCCCACGGCGAATGTCAGATTATTCGTCATGGTGCCATTCATGCCTTGGATGGTCACTGGCAGGGTAAGGGTGCTCGCCGGACAATAAAAATTCACGATTTGCGAAGTCGGGTCGTTGGCCGGGGCGGCACACGTGGTGATGCTGCTATCGGCGAAAAAAATGCCGTTGGAGCCGCTGTCGATGAAGCTGTTCCCAAAGGTCTGACCGTTGAACATCACCAGCAATTCCGCATTGTCATCCACGGTCAGCACGGTTTGGGTCCCGGATGCATTGTCCGATTGCGTGTCGATGCCGAAGATAAGCGAGCCCATCACATTGGAGGCGCCCCCTGACGCGACGCTGGGTAGCACGATAATCGTGCCATTGTTATCGACCGCAAAATGCGTAACGGGGTTCGGTATCTGAAGATTGTCCGGCACAGTCGTGTCCGTGCAACTCGTGGTGCAGGAGAAATACAGGCCATGGGTCGCCGTATCGCAATCACCGCAATCCGACTCGAAGGGCCCTATCCCTAAAATTCCGTTCGCGCCGAAGGTCGATACCGTGTCCTCTTCGGTGCCGCCGGTGCCGGAACACTCCGCAGGAATGTTGGTGAAACGGGAATCGCCGATCACCTGCACCGGCACAGATTTCGCGGTCTCGCCGGCGATTTGAATGTCCGCCGTCGCAATGGGTCCCCAGCTGAAACCATCGACGAACTGCGTGCACTCTGCCAGGGAACCTCCACTCGCCAACATCTCCACCGGCAGCGTCAGAGTCAAGACCGGCGCCAAGAGGCGCAGCCCGTAAGATCCGGTGTCCACCTGAATGTGATCGATCGTCTGACAGCTGGTGGTGCTACCGGGCACGCAGACCGTCACAGTCGTGAACATGGTATTGACGCTCCCGCTCGAGGCGGAGGGACCCCCATCGATGATCACGCTGGCTGTGTTTACGGTGCTCGTCGGTGGCGGCGGCGGCGTGCCGCCGCCGCTTGTGCCGTCGCTACCGCCGCAGGCAATTGCAGACAGGCACAGAAGCACACACAGCCCCATCTTAAGCGCGCGCATCGAAACCATTAGTGCAAATCTCCAAGGCTTACGCCGCTCGGGATGGCGCTTTGCAGGTATGCCCTGCCGGAAAGGGCGCGCATGTGACCGCCGCTTTGCAGGACCAGATCGCCTTGCTGAATCTGCACGTGCCGGCGATCCGAGAATTTGGAACGCGGCGCCGAGGCGAAGGCGCCGAAATATTGGCCGAGAGCTTGACGTAAATCAGGACGGGTCGGCCCTTGCCATGCCACGGCAAACACATTGCCGTTTGGTGCGACGAACTCGCGCATCACGGTGCCCGACGGCAATTGGATTTCGTGTACTCGATAGCCGGTGCGATCCTCCGAAGACTTGATCGACGCGTGTGCAAGCTCCACGTCGGTCTGAACCGTGATCTCAGGCTGGCCCAACGTCGCGGAGGCAACCTGCGGCAGCAGAGCCGCGATGAGCACCGCCACGCCGAGCGCGGCTCTTTTCAAATCATTCGATTGGAAGATTGGCATTACTATCCTTTACAAAAAATTGGAGCGCCACCGCGTCACTTGGTTCATCAGAGCCGCTCTTGTGTCGGGCTTCGGCGACATCACTCCTTCACCGGAGGCTTGGCTCGGGCTTGTCCCTGAAACGCCAGCATCCATCCGGGGTACTCCACCGGCAATGCGCTTATCTCGTCCAGCTGCTTGATTTCCACATCGTCAAGCCGGACCCGCGTCGAGTCGATATTGTCCCGCAATTGATCCATGGATTTTGCGCCGATGATCACAGTTGTTACGAAAGACTTGGCTAAAAGCCATGCCAGGGCGATCTGCGCCACCGATACCTTGCGTGCCAGCGCCATGGGGCGCATGGCATCGACGCACCTGAAAGCCCGGCTCTTGTCGACTACCGGAAAATCGAACGTCGCACGCCGCGCTCCGGCCGGACCCTTGTCCTCGGCGCTGCTGAACTTGCCGCTGAGCAAGCCGCCCGCCAAGGGACTCCACACCATCAATCCCAATTTTTGATCCTGGATCAAGGGGACGAGTTCGCGCTCAAGGTCGCGGCCTGCGACGGTGTAGTACGCCTGAACGCTGACGAACTTGGCCAAATTCAAGCGTTCCGACACGCTCAAGGATTTCATGACCTGCCAAGCCGCCATGTTGCAGAGCCCGATGTACCGCACCTTTCCCGATCGCACCAGATCGTTCAACGCGGACAGGGATTCCTCGAAGGGCGTCAGGGGATCGAATCCGTGAAGTTGGTACAGATCGATGTAGTCGAGCTGCAGGCGCTTGAGGCTCGCGTCCACTTGATTGAATAAATGATGGCGCGACTGCCCGCGGCCGTTGGGCGAGTCGTCCATGCTGCCCGTGGCCTTCGTGGCCACGATCAGTTGCTCACGCTTCAGGCCCAGCATTTTGAGCGATTCGCCGAGCAGCAATTCGGACTTACCGGTGGCATACACATTGGCCGTATCGATGAAATTGATACCTGCCTCAACGGCGAACTTCACCTGTTCGTTGACGGCATCCTGCTGCAGGTTGCCGATGGTTTCCCAAATACCGGTGTTGCCGCCGTACGTCATGGTGCCAAGACAGAGTTCGGAAACGTACAATCCAGTCTGACCCAGTAAGCGATAGCGCATGTGTCACTCCGATGATTCAAATGACCCTACTCCCCGTACACCCAGCTTACAATGAATCGCCGCCGGGCCCGTTCGCGGTGCGGTGTGGAGGCGGCCGCCTGCGCACCTGACACTTCTTGACGCGAATTTCGCCAAATTGAGGGCATGATTTCGCACCGCGGTTGTCGCAGTAGGAAGTTGTAAAAATGTTCGGGAGAAAGAACGTGAAGATATTGCTTAACATGGCGTTGGGCGCCGCAGCGCTCGCCCTGTCGGGTTGTCCCATTACAGGCGGCGGCAGCGACACCGTCGGCGGCACTGTGACCGGGTTGATCGGATCCGGTTTGGTGCTGCAGCTCAACGGCGGCGACTCCTTGAGTTTCAGCTCCAGCGCCACCTTTGTCTTCGGCACGAAGCTCGACAACGGCGCGGCCTATTCGGTTACGGTCATGACGCAGCCTTCCAACCCCACGCAGACCTGCACGGTGCGCAACGGTTCGGGCGCGATTAACAGCGCCAGCGTCAGCAATGTCATCGTCAGCTGCACCCAAACCGGCCAATTCGCCTACGTGGCGAACCGGGTATCGAACTCGATCTCCGGGTTTGCCATCGATCAGGCGAACGGCCAGTTGGTGCCCTTGAGCGGATCGCCGTTCGCCTCGAGCGGCACGACGCCAACCGCACTGACCGTCGATCCCAACAAACAATTCCTCTATGTCGCGAACAGCGGCTCCAATAACGTTTCTGTGTATTCGATCGACGCCGCCACGGGCGCGCTGACCCCGGTCGGATTGCCGATCGCGGCGGGAAGCGGCCCGGGCGCGGTGACCGTGGATCCCACGGATCACTATCTTTATGTGGCAAACCTGACTTCCAACGATGTGTCGGCCTTCGCGATCAGTTCGGGCAACTTGACGCCCATCGTCGACTCTCCCTTCGCCGCGGGAGCGGAACCGGCGTCGCTGGCCATCGATCCCAACGACAACTTTCTCTACGTCACGAACTTCAACGACAATACGGTTTCGGTATTCCTGATCGACCTGGCGAGCGGCACGCTGAGCCCCATCTCCGGGTCGCCGTTCGGTACGGGCGCCGGACCCGTATCAATCGCCATCGATCCGACGGACGCGTTTGCGTTTGTCGCAAACAATTCGGCCCAAACGATTGCTTCATACGCGCTCAATGCGACGACGGGCGCCTTGACGCCCTCCGGCTCGCCCCTCTCGGCCGGAACCAATGCGGAAGCAGTGGCGGTCGACCCGACCGGCAGCTACGTTTTCGCGGCCAATGCGCAAGGCGCGAATCAAGTCGCCACCTTCATCATCACACCGGCCAGCGGCGCACTGACCGTGTCCTCGACCACCGCCGCGGGTTCTCTGCCGATCGCCGCGACGATCGATCCGTCGGGCCAATTTCTGTATGCCGTCAATTTCAATTCCAACGACGTCTCCGCCTACACGTTGAGCGCGACCGGCGCGCTCACGCCGGTGGCCGGCTCGCCCTTCGCCGTGGGAGGTCAGCCGCATGCGATCGCGATCGACTAGTTCTAGCCTTCAGTTCCGGGTATGTTCTCAGGATGAGCATTCATGACGTGACGCCCGGCAAGCATGTGCCGCGGGAATTCAATGTGATCATCGAGATCCCGCAAGCTTCGGACCCCATCAAGTATGAGATAGACAAGGCGTCCGGTGCGCTGTTCGTCGATCGCTTCATGATGACGGCTATGCACTATCCGGCGAATTATGGCTATGTGCCGATGACCATCGCCGACGATGAGGATCCCGTCGATGTGCTGGTTCATACCCCGTTTCCGCTGCTGCCGGGCGTGGTGGTGCGCTGTCGCGCCTTGGGGCTCTTGCGCATGGACGATGAGTCGGGAGGCGATGCCAAGGTGCTGGCGGTGCCGACCGACGATATCTGTCCTCTATTCATACATTGGAAAACCATCGAGGATGTGCCGGAGATTCGCTTAAAGCAGATTCAGCATTTCTTTGAGCACTACAAGGATCTTGAGGCGGGCAAGTGGGTGAAGGTGTTGGGCTGGTCCGGAGTCGAGTTGGCCCACGCGGAAATTCTGGACGGCATCAAGCGTCACCAGGCCGAACAACAAACCAAGGCTTGAGCCATGGCGTTGGGGAAAAATCGCGGACTCATCTTCGCCGGAATCGGCGCGGTGGTCATTCTGGCCGGGACGCTGGCGGCATACCGCACGCCGGCGCCGCTTGGGAAGGATGCAGCGCCAGGCCTGTTCTCCGCCGAGCGGGCATCAGAGATTCTCAAAGAGCTGGTGGGCGACGGCGTGCCGCATCCGATGGGCAGCGCCGCCGATTCCCAAGTGCGCGGCCTGATTGTGAAGAGACTGACCGCGCTCGGCTATACCACCGAGCTGCAGACGGGACTTTCGTGCAATGATTTCGGTGCATGCGGCACGCCGACCAATATTGTCGCGACGCGCGGAGAATTAACCGGTAAGGACGCCGTGATGCTGGCGGCCCATTATGACTCCGTACCTGCCGGTCCCGGCGCCTCGGACGATGGCGTCGGCGTGGCGAATCTGCTCGAGATCGCGCGTGTCCTGACCGTGACACCCCCACCTCGGCATCCGATCGTGTTGCTCGTGACCGACGGTGAGGAAGCCGGATTGCTGGGCGCCTCGCTCTTCACGCGCGACCATCCGCTGGCGAAGCACATTTGGGCCGCGGTCAACATGGACACGCGCGGTGTCTCTGGACCCAGCCTGATGTTCGAAACTGGAACGGCCAACGCGTGGCTCATGCGCCTGTACGGCAGGTCAACCCTCGAGCCCATCACCAACTCCTTATGCTATGTGATCTACAAAACGCTGCCCAACAACACCGATTTCACGATTTTCAAAGCCGCCGCATACCAAGGCTTTAACTTAGCGTTCATCGGCGACGTTGCTTACTATCACACGCCCCTCGACAGCTTCGAGAATGCCTCGCCCACCACCATGCAGCATCAGGGCGCGAATGCCTTGAGCGCCCTGCTTGCGCTCGCCAACGCGTCGGACTTGACTCCACCTGCCGCGGATTCGCTGTTCTTCGATGTGCTGGCACGCTGGGTCTTAGTTTGGCCCATCGGTTTCGTGCTGCCCGCCGCGCTGGCGGCGCTGGCGTTGTTGCTAGCGGCCGCGGTTCTATTGATTCGTAAGGGGTACATGAGCTTCGCCCACGCCGGGTATGGTTTTCTCGGTGC
>Ga0210387_10001300_pt1 | contig 18776 bp, 23 predicted proteins | sample IncBWC7OmetaG_FD_160108 | JGI IMG/M metagenome (GOLD analysis project Ga0210387, IMG submission 160108) | Forest soil microbial communities from Barre Woods Harvard Forest LTER site, Petersham, Massachusetts, United States - Inc-BW-C-7-O ...
AAGAGACGAAAGGTGGCGCGGACGCCTGACTGGAAAGGAGAGGAATGCAACCTCTGAGTCGTGCGGGGCGTACACAGACCAGTCGTAGGATGGGCATGTAGTGGAAGGGGGTGCCGGAGCACCGAGTTGCGCTGAGCATACACAGACCACTAGGACCCTGAGGTAAGAGATGGCTCCGGAAGCCACGTGTTCGAGGTGATTAGACTTTAGTAAACAAATGTTTAAATTCGATTAAGCATGATTTTTTCAGAACGATAGGCCGGAACCGAAAAAAAATACATACAGGCGGAGTACAAATTGTCAACTACCAAATAAATGCGAAGATGGCACTGAGCGCAAACAGCCGACGGGTTGGCCCCTTAATTATGTCATTATTTCGTCTCCGACGTACTCCGCCTGTATGTGTTTTTTTTCGGTTCCGGCCTATCGTTCTGAATCTAGCTGTAACATATCTTTCAAATATTTCCAACAGTAATATTAGTTCAGCTTCCTGCGCTTGGGTCACGTTTTGCATGTGCACAACAACTGCCATGTCCTGGTTATGCCAAGCATGAACCGTCTGATCCAAATCTGACCCCAGTCTCTGTATAGAACGATCCCTTTTCATCCTTGCAATTGCCAGGCTACGGAACTATTCTTCGAGCATGCAATTCAACATCCACTTCTGCCATAATTTCTCTGAGTTTGAGTCGAGAGTGTCATGCGCGCCAACACTATATATTACTCATCCAAATTATTCAAGTTCTTTCAATACTGTCCATCAGGTTCATGGCCGTATCCCTCAGCCTGTCCTCATCAGGATGTGGATGCCTGGGCAGGAACGCGGCGGCGGCCCAGATGAAAGGTATAACAAGGGTACTCAATATCATCCTTTATCACCCTTCGGACCCAGGATGACCATGGTTTTCAAAAACCTCGCCCTTTCCTTCTGGATCTCCGTTGCTTAGGATTTATGCCTTTGCTCACTACTCGTGAGGTATCTCGCGGTGTCATCGACATGTCATCCGTGGCCTCATTTACCGCCAGTCGTCGTGTGGTGGGGGCCAGAAAGCTTGTCAAAATGGCGGCTGTGCTCCTTTAAGTGGTGAATGCTGTGTTCCTGCTGGAAATAAGCACCCCCAAACGCTTGAAACATTTATTGAGAGTGATGTTAAAACTACACCACTTTAGGATACTGTGGCTTCGGAAAATATTGTTCATTCGATAGTAACCACGTAGAAGGATGTTGCACAACTGGTAAAGTTTGCTATGGAGATACCCCAGGCTCGTCGTGAGTAAGCACTGATTCTGTGCCATACATGTTCTGAGCTTTGTGTAAGGATCGTGACTTACCGGATACGCTAGCCGACACTCCGAGAAGTCTCACGTTGTTATTTCTAGTTCAGTTAGCCCTCACCTATTTCTATTCTTGTTCTGTATTGTTTCTTTTGTTTTCCCCCACCTACCTCATTCGTACTTAACAATACTGACTGAGAAGGAATGGTATTTGACTCGATACCAGTGTATAGTGTGGGGTAGTTTTTACAAACTTTTCAATTCGAGATTAGTTCGACCAGTTCTCCACTGTCTCCTAAGATCGTATTACCGTAATAACTCTCGTGTGAAAGTTCTGCTCCAACGCAAACTCCACACTTTGATACTTTGAGCCAATTTAAGGTCTTCAAATCGATTCAGTTCGGTGAGGTTCCGATCTTGCGTCTCGACTCTGCCCAAGTAATCAATTGCATTGCCCCACCATCAGTCAATATATTCATTCCTTGACGCCCTTGATGTGTCGCGATATTTGCATGAGTAAATCCTCAATCCGTTCTTGTCTCTGCTCCAGGTTCTCCAAGCGCATTGTCCATTGCGAGATCCCCCCAGCCTCTGATACCTGTTCTTTCACCTGTTCAGCGGTAGTCGATTTACCCCAGTCCTGCTCATTGGGACTCGCGGACAACGGCACATCCTTGGCATCCACCATCTTATCCGTGAGCAGGAAGTTCCTAAGTGGGGACGACTGATCCTGAGTAGGCTCAGCCGTGGTCCGTTTTGGCATTGATTGTATCGATGTCAGCCTTCGTCGACTGGCAGGTCCATAACTGATGCCAGTAGGAGCTGGATTCCCAGATGATTCCTCCGAGATGTCCTCGTCCACCACCAATGGCTGAAAAATCTGAGCGAGCGGACTAGCGACCTCGGCGCCATAATTGAGGATGGAGTTCAGCCGACCTCGAGGAACAGCACGAGTAGGGGATAAAGGGGTGTGGTCCGCGTTTTGGGGCTGAGGGGATGGCCGGTTTGGCCGACGCGCTGGCGAGGGAGACTTGCGACGTTGACGGGAAGTTTCGACAGAGTATTCACGGGTGTCGAGGGCGCTATCGAATTCGTCTTCGATTTCAAAGATCTGAAAGAAGTCTATATGGGATGTCCACAAATGAACTGGTTATGAATTAACGCACCGCATCAATATCTGCGTCAGACCCAACCAAGCCTTCGAAGAACGCTGTCGTGGTGATATTTACAAGTTAAGTTGTTAAGGTTGTTGTGCGATAAGGAGGTACTAACTAAGTCTTTTCAAATGGCGGGGAAGAGTGTCGATGACCTTTTCAGCAGCAGCCGTGATAGTGTCATAGAATCCGGTTGTCCCACTCTTCTTCGATTGACGCTCATATAGTGCAATCAGCAGCAAAACTGGGAAACTTGTTATCCTAGAGCAAGACATTATCAGCATCAGTGTCCTCAATCCAACGAGCCATAAGTCTACCTGATCATGAATACATTGACCTACCAAGTCACATCGTATTGTGAATACCAATCATCAGAGTAAAGCAACATGCCATACCTTGTGAAACCAGCGAGGCGAGAGGATATAACTTGCAGGCAACATGATGCACAACGCGATCAAGTTGACTGGCGGCTGATAAGAAAATAACGAATCGGCCTTGACACTACCACCATGGTCAACGGTAAGCATTGAGCGCAAAGAAACAACACAAAGGCATATACCCTTCGATGGTTGAGACAGCTTTTCGGAACATTGCCTGCAGGGCGGGATTAATTGGATATCCTGATCATTGGAATGATACGCACCTCGGCAGCCGCATCTTCGTTGATGGTGGCGAATGTATTGGATAGGATCTAGCCAGTCATAGTCAGGATGGAATACAGAATAGATGTATGAAGGAACCTACAGAGACAAGGACTGAAATTGGAATGTAAATTTCGTGAATGAAATACAACATCATGAAGGCCTACCAGTGAGAAGTAACGTATTGCTCAAGCACGCATACGTAACCATCAAAACTGGACCAAAATATGGATGGAACTGTGCTACGGAATGATAGCAATAAGATCAGGTAATTAACTGCCACTACCAGGATGGATTCCACTTACTGGCTCTGTCGAACCCACTTGCATCAAGGCCGAACCAGAGATCGAGCATCCACCAGGCGATGGTGCTGAAATCGAGTGAGTTATAGAAAGAAAGGGGGAAGAGGAGTTGAAGCTTTACCCTGCACTGTACCTACCCGCAAACACATCGGTAATCAATTCTATTCCTTACTCCAAAATCTTTCCACTCACCCTGCCTGATTCCGACTTAACCTAAAAAACAAAATTATGCCCTCGATTTATGCTGCAGATGAAGATGAGCACTCACGTCCAAAGCGCATACAAAAACCCACAAAAGCAAAAAGCGGCGATAAGCATAAGCACCATGAATTGCACCATCATTGCGCGCAGCGAGAGAACCATTAGATTGTTTTTTAAAGTGACGAACGCCAATCTATGGTCCGAATCAGCTGGTCCGAGGAAGAGAATGGAAGGGTGCATACCGCGGAAACATAAGACAAGCAATTAGGGCGAGGCAGTCAATGCCCATTGTTCGGGCCCAAGGACCTGCCATAATTGGTGGTCATGAGATAATGAGTGCGAGGGGATTGTGAATACGGTACGGACTGTTGTGATAAACGCCATAAACGCGTAGGAACGCATAAATACAATAAGTTGTCACTGTTAGAAAGGATATTATATATGCATTGCAGGTGAGGAACGGATGGACAGACCGAAAGCAAGGTCGAAGCCATTCTGCTCGAAGATAAAGAATCCGTCAAGTTAGTGGTGTTCTCGATGCATGAAAGGTATGACTAACCCATGTGCCTTTGAAATATACTGTCGTCATACATCAGTGAATCCTCAGTAATGGTAGTTAATCTCTTGATTTGACCTCTGATCCCATGTTCCTGCATCGCAGCAACTTTTTCCAGCGTAAAGCCAAGGGCATACACCATAAAAATAATTTCAGCTGCGTTGAGCCTGTCGAGCTCACTCATTTCAATAGCTAACACGAATAAAATGAAGAGGATTAAAAAACTGGGTTGAAGTCAGCCCAAGGTTAGAAAATCGGGGTTAGGATAAGATACGCGCTTGGAATATTCCAGGACTGAGCGAATTGACGGGACTTTGAGACTGTGGCATAGTGTGGAAAATTCGTGAGATTCGGGAGAGTTACAGTCGGGAGAAGCGACGAACCGGTAGTGATCGAGCAAAGGGGCCTTGTGGGGATCATAAAAATGGATAGGTGTGCGTTTGTAGGTCTACGAGAAAAGTGTCAACGAAGTAGCACACCCAGTTCAAAACTCAACCCTACATCGGAGAGGATGGAATGACTGCTTTCAGCTTGATAAACACATTTACCACTGCACAGAACCTCATCAACAAGAACATAACGAAATTTAAAGGTATCAGACACTTACGTCCAAATACCATCAATCACTCTCTGGCACGAAGAACTCTTTATGAACCTCTTCGCTTTGCCAACAATAGCCATCTCAATTGCATTCCCGACCCTCTCTTCCAAATTACTATCCCTCTCTTGCCTTGCGCGTGCGATAACATCATCGTCCGCTCCTGAATACACCGCCCAACTTGTTGTTACGGCCAGGGTCAACTGCAGCATACTATTTGCGTAGTCTCGCAATGTGCGAATGGCCAGAATCTCGCAAAGCTCTCCACGGGAGCGGGAGACGGAGGTGGTGGCCATGTTTTTGTCCCGGATGAAGTGGACACGGGTGAGGAGGAAGCAGAATACGACGGACATATTTCCGTTGCGTTGAATTGCACAATATTTTTCGACCAGGGGTCGGATAAGCGTATAGTTTAGGTCTGGGGCCGTTAACTACCCAAGACGTCATTAAGAGGTGCAAACCTGGAGACGGGTAGACTTACGACTTCGTATGTCAATGGAGTGTCTGTGTGACTTCGTAAGTGGGCTGTGAACATGTAAGAATATTAATAAGAACTCACCTATAAAGTGCTAATCGGTCGGTGTGAGTGGCGTTAGCGTCGCAATCGCGCGAGTGAGACAAAAGCCCACCATTACATCCTGCATAGATTTACCAAAAATACCACTGAAGAAAAGTGAAAGAACGTACAGCTCTTATCATATGTATGATTGGGTAGACACAAGTAGCGTCGACATCCTCACTAAACCAACATAGGTGATCACCACCGCGAAGAACAGAACAGACACTAGAACTCACGGACGAAGCAAAGGCTGCCGTTCACCTTGAGCTTCGGACATTTTGTTCAGAGTAACATGCTATGGGAGTCTGTCATCATCACTGGACATTACAGCAGACTCCCAATTCCAACTCAGCTTGCGCGTGTCGCGTTCAAGTTATTGCTTGACAGGCGCCCACAACAGCGCCAACAATTGGCCCTCATCTTTGTTCTCGATCTTCCCAAGTCCCTCAACGCAATGCAGTCGGGGCCAAGAGCACCCAACCAGCCCCCTCCAGTGAAAATTTACAATGCTGTTTACTCGTCTGTTCAGGTAGTTATGTCCTATTCCATACCGTTCTCTGTCTCATAAAGTCGCGTCACACGCAAGGTCTACGAATGCATGGTCAGAGGCATCGCCGTCATGCGCAGACGCGGTGATTCGTATGTAAACGCCACCCAGATCCTAAAAGTGGCCGGTGTCGACAAGGGTCGTCGCACAAAGATTCTGGAGAAGGAGATCCTGCCTGGGAAACACGAGATTGTACAAGGAGGCTATGGCAAGTATCAAGGAACATGGTCCGTGTCAAACTGCCCGAACGATGTGACCGCGTTGTCGTGCTTATTTTGGATTACAGGATACCACTTGAACGAGGTCGTGATATTGCATTGCAGTATGGCGTGGCACCCCTACTATCACCTTTGTTTGATTTTACTCCCAGTACCAACTCTCTCGGAGCTCTTCCTGTCGGAACTCCTGCTGGCACTGCATCACCCCGTCCCTTGTCTGCGTCTTCATCATACTCGAGCCTTGGGGCCACTGGAAATTACATGCCTTCGATGCCTTCCACTCTTGCGCCACCCCCAATCATGCCCGGCTCTGCCCTTCGTCTTTTGAACCAAGGACGGGCTCAGGGTCTCTTTACCCCTTCAACCTCAAGTCTTGCCCCTCAACGGCCGGGTGGATTTGTCTCCCCAGGTCCTCACCCCTCTGGTGGATACTCTCAACCCTCCTTCTCTCCTGCATCTCAAACACCACCCCCCATCCACCAAACTCTCAAAAGGAACCGTTCTGAAGCAGATGCCGATGCATCGATCACTCCAACGCCTGGCCATTACACATCTACTTTTCCCGTCCACTCCTCATCCCAGCCCCTACCACTCGATTCTGCCCCTGATATCCAGATGTTCGATGGTTCACGGCCGTCCTCTGCCCCTCACATCAACGGAGAAGAAGGCCCATCTCCCGCCAAACGGGCAAGAAAGGAACCTTCACCTTCTCAGCACATCTCCTGGCAGCTCCCGCCCCGTAGCCAGGCTCCAACACCATTAGGTCGCGATCCCCGCTCCACCCCGCAACCTGGCTCCAACGGCATCTCGCGACCCCCCAGCTCACTCTCCGCCGCAAATGGCAAGCCGTCCAACGAAACTCCTGATCTCGATATCCACAACGCGCGGTTCGCCTCCAAACCGTCCATGCCACGCAACGTTGATCCCGCCGCACCTCTCAAGGACACCCGACGAGCGGCGGTAGTAGCAGCGATATGTCAACATGACGACTCCATGTCAGTCCTCGACATCCTCCGTGAAATCACACCCGACAACCCTTCCGTCCCAGTAGATGTCGACATCGTGCTAGATGACCAAGGACACACCGCCCTCCACCTTGCAGCTAGCCTTGGGCGTCAGCAGACAATCCAGGCGCTCATCGCGAGCGGGGCAGATATCCACCGCGGGAATTATCTTGGGGAGACCCCTCTCATTCGCGCTTGTCTCGCGACGCACAATGCTGATCAGCAGACTTTTCACACCCTAGTAGCGTGTCTGCACCCGTCCATCCGCACGCTAGACACTTCCCGGAAGTCTGTCATCCATCATGTCGTTTCTCTTGCGGGTGTCAAGGGCCGTGCCATCCCTGCACGTTACTATCTTGATCAGATTTTCTTTTGGATTGCGCAGAATCAGGGGGGCGATTTTAGGTCATTGGTGGATCTGCAAGATGAGCATGGTGACACGGCTTTGAATATTGCGGCCAGAGTTGGGAATCGAAGTTTAGTCAGGACGTTGTTGGACGTTGGAGCTAATCGAATATTGCCCAACAAGCTGGGCTTGCGACCGGGTGACTTTGGTGTTGAGACTGAGGTCAAGACATTCCTCGATTGTTGTCCAATTCTTTTACTCAACCTGCAGTCTTTTTAAGGAATTGAGTGGAGGACCACGCCCGGAGGATATTTTGGCGGGCTTGCGTTCCGGACCTCCACCTCCAGTCCAAAAAAGCCAAGATGTGGTTGCTGGTAAGTCAAATTCTCCTCTAAACATTCGCATGCCTTACCCTACCGTTATCCAGATATGACTACGATAATCCAAGGTCTAAGCACCGATTTCCAAGGCGAGATCAAATCTAAGCAAGATGCCCTCGACGTCACACAAGCCCATCTTCGAGCCGCTACCCGTGAGCTCTCAGAACAACGAAAACAAATCCAAGCCTGGCAAGCACGCTGCGGTGAACTCGACCAGACCAGTCAACGTGTGCGCAACGTCGAAAAAGCCATCATCGAGGAGGATCAGTTCGACTGGTCGGGTCGCACTGACCTCAACGGGAACGACGCTCGCGAATCAGCGGGACCCTCATTCCAGTGGCGGGGGACGAATTCGACGATGGTAGGGATGGGCGGGAGTGTGGATATTTCGTTCAGCCTGGAGCCGGAGCCACCGATGCCAACGACCGATTCGGAAGCTAGTTTGGTTAGACTGAGGAGGATGAAGCTGTGGCATATGAGAATGGAGGAGCTGATGGCTTCAAGGTTGAAGGGGCTGCAGGGTGCGAGTGCAGAGAAGGAGTATCAGTGTAAGAAAATTGTTGCACTTTGTACTGGAATTGCGATTGACAAAGTCGAGGAGGTAACTTGGGTACATTGTTTGCTGGACGGTTGCTGACATTTGTTCTATGCAGATGCTTGAAAATCTGGTAATTGCTGTAGAGAGCGAGGCTCAAATTGTTGATATTGGTCGTGTATCTGGGTTCATGCAAAAAGTATGTCCCCGTTCAATGCAGCCATGTGTACCACAGCTAACTTGTATCTGATCCAACAGGTGCGTGACGGAATTATTTAAGTAGGCTGCCTAGCATAGCCTACAACTCCTTAGTTCATCGTACAAAAAATCTGCACGCAATTGTATCATGTCTCGCATTGAATTTATTGATTAAAGTTAAATGTCTTCCGGGGCGAAAAGCTGGAAATTTCGATTATATGTTCCTGATGCAAGGAGTTTTCCATCACTTGAGAGATCAACGGACATCACTTTGCCTGCATCCGTCGTGAGTGTCCGTAGTAGCTGCCAATCATCTGCACTCCACAGCTTCACAAGGCCATCATAACCTGAACTGGCAAAATATAGACCTGAGCGGTATTTCCACTCTTCAGCTGCTTCTTTGTCGGAGTCATGGCTCGTGTCATCGTCTGCGCCATTTATGACGACATCTGGTGTGGGATTGGCGGGTTTGAAGGATAGGTCGTTAGTGTGGAAGAACCGCACATCCGAAACATTGGACAAGTGGGCCGGGATTGTATAGAGTGCTCTTAGTGATCGCATGTCCCAGATTCGGATAGTGTCGTCCCCAGAACCTGTCGCAATCTGATACCTGTTAGATAATGGAAGTCAGTATTCGTCGGTGAAAGTGACGAAAGATAAACATCCGAACCCATTTGGCGAGAACCCTATCGCGAATATAGCTTGAACATGGCCATCAAGGACCATAGCCGTCCGACCCGTCCGCAGATCCCATACTCGGCCAATAGCATCAAGTCCCCTAACCCCATTACATCAATCCCACATCGAAACATCCAGCGACTAAGATGGACGTACCCGGATGCAACCAAAGCCCCATCATCCTGGAATTCCACGGAGTACACCTCTTTCGAATGGCCTTCCTGTAGGAGAAGCTCTTTCGACGTAGCCACGTCCCACAGCCGCCATGTAGTATCGAAACTGGCGCTGGCGACATAATCACCGGATGGGTGGAAGGCAACGCGACACACGCGGTCTTGATGACCTTTCATGACGGATATTGGTGATTCGCTGGAATGGGCGTTTAGCTTAGAATTTGGAAGGGTAAAGTGGGTGGAACTGACCTATTGAGTGACCATAGGTGGACGTTGCAGTCCCCCGCCCCACTAGCAAGGTTGACTGAGTCTGTACCTTGTGTCAATGTCGCCTGTGGATGCCATGCAACTCCGCCGATGCGATCGCTGTGTCCTGGAATTGATTGTCAGACTTGAGGTATACCGGAGTCGTGCTGATACAGACCTCTCAAGACGCTGACAGGTTTACAAGAAGGCACGCTCCAAAGTTTCACTGTCCCAGACCAACTTCCAGTGGCCAGGATTTCATTATTTGGAGCAAATCGCACTTGCGATATTGGCCGCTCATCGCCAATTTGTGAGCCAAGATTGACATATTTCTGATTGTTCAAGCGTTAATATACCAGCCAACGGCAAAATTAAGACAAAGACATACTTTCACTTCTGTGAAAACCTTTTTTCGAATGTCAATAATCCGACCAAGGGGTATCTTGCTGTCTATCCGCTGCTGGGCGACTCGCTTTTGAGCTCTGCAAGGAAGCGAACCAAAGAATGCAGTAAGCACCTAACTGGCTTCACCGATTGGTAACATGAATCCAACCTGGGGAGAGAATACTCCGCTAATCGCCTTCGTGCCTCCAAAAGCTCCAGGGAACCTGGTGAATAAAATTCCTCCTCCTGAATTGTGACCGAGAGATCAGAGGACCAATAGCTACAAGGTAGTCAGAAACGCACGTCTTCATCGCTGTCATCCGAAAAGTCATCATCCACTTGCATAGCGTCATCACCGCGCGCAGCATGTATTTGAGAGAGGACATAGATTAAACGGTCTCTGCGATCTGCGGCCTAAGGGCATGTTCATTGTGTTGTCACGGACGGGCTGGATTGAACGCACCCGTTCTCCGAAAAGAGTAATAGGTTCTCCGATTTCTCGCAATCGAGCTTTGACACGATTGTCGTCAGTCGGCACAGCCATGCTCCTTGCTTTCTTCTTGCGCTCCAGTTCATCCAAAATGACTTTATTTTCCATCCTCGCTCTCTCTGAGCCGAGAAAATTCCCATCGTCCATGAGCGAATCGTATGTGAGTTCGGCCATGGTGCAGAGGAGAGAGGTAGCAGTTGCGTAGCGGCTGAAAGGGAATACCGCTATGTGATTTGTTTGGCAACCAGCTTCAAACCAAATAGTCTGTATGCATTAGTATAATTAGCTCAGAAATTGATCGATTTACGATCTCAACTTGAATGTCCCCAAGCTATTCATTGAAGTACTTTTAGAGACGTTTAACCGCCTTAGGATTACTGTTTAAAACTACATTTTGTAATCAAAGTTTCGACCAGGCTCTCGCGCTCTCAGCCGGTGTTAACGCTTCAAATGATCCGGATTCTAAACACCTAGCTATGAGTATTTAGTACAGTTCACCGATATCGAACATCCGCTGGCTCGACTCGGAGCATTTCCACGACCGGAAAGCAGTGGGGTTAGAACGTTGAACATGAAGTCACGGGGTTCCTGTTCCGTTGCTCCACTCGGCCTGGCAACCATTGCGAAGGTGATGGACTCACCATTAGCCGTGCCGGCCATTAATATTGACTGAGCTTTGACATTTGGGCCTCCATTCTACGAGTCTTCAAGACTTAGCCCTTCTTCGGATTCTCTTTCACCTTACCCTCTTCGCTTCAGCTACTAGTCCAGAATGCATCAACCATCAATGGGTCCATCTAACCCTGCCAACGGCCTCACGAACCACCAACACCAACAACGTCACGGTCTTATTCCACTTCAAATGCCCGAACAACAGTCTGACAAACCTCGAGGCGATGATTACGTCTACTTTGAGCGCTCTACATCGGGATTCACTTCGGACGCTGTGGCTCGCTCCACAGCGGCCAAGCTGAAGCTAGAGTCGTACTATAAAGTGGCTGTTGATTCTGCGATCGAGCGCAATGCCAGGTGAGTTTCTGGAGAACCTTGTGCCTCTCCACTGACTATATTGTTATAAAAGACGGATTGAGTTGGAAACAAAGCTGTCCCAGACAGTCACGCCAGATGCGAAGGATCGGGAAATTCGCAAATACTCCAAGATGGAATCACAACATTTGCGTTTACGAAGGACAAAGATCAGACTGACCGATTTCAGCACGGTCAAGGTTATTGGGAAGGGCGCGTTCGGCGAGGCATGGTGTTCGACTAGTCAGGCTAGCTGTTCCTAACATGTGATTTGGGTCTTCCACTGTAGGTCCGGTTGGTTCAGAAAGTGGATACTGGGAAAGTGTATGCAATGAAGAGTCTGCAGAAAGCAGAAATGTTAAAACGAGATCAGGTACAGTTGACATCCAACCTCTCTCGCGGTCAGTCCTCTGACAATGAAGGAACAACAGTTGGCTCATGTCCGTGCGGAACGCGACGTACTCGCGGAATCGACATCGCCTTGGGTTGTACAACTGTTCTATTCGTTCCAAGATCCACTCTACCTCTACCTCATTATGGAGTTTCTTCCGGGAGGCGATCTTATGACCATGTTGATGAAGTACGATGTGTTCTCAGAGGATGTTACTAGATTCTACATGGCAGAATGCATTCTTGCCATCGAGGCGGTGCATAACCTGGGATTCATACATCGGTGCGTGTATTAATTTGCATCTCATCTAGCATGGTGGTTGAACGGTATTCCAGTGATATCAAACCAGACAACGTCCTGATTGACAGGACCGGGCATCTAAAACTGTCTGATTTCGGCCTCTCGACTGGCCTTCACAAAGTCTCCGATGGAGAGTATTACAAGCGCCACTTGGAACAGGAGAAAACACGGGATCCTGCACGCAATAGCGTCCAAGTGAATGCCATCAATCTCACGATGAGCCGGGAGCAAATCGAAACATGGAAGGCCAACCGTCGGAAGCTGGTAAGTGCCGCATTCATGCTAAAATATGTCCCTCCTTCATCTTCCACAGGCATACTCCACTGTTGGAACCCCGGATTATGTAAGCTTCTTTGTTAAGCTCCCCATACGATCACATGAACTTTTCGACACATTCTAGATTGCCCCAGAGGTCTTCTTGATGAAGGGATACGGGAAAGAATGTGACTGGTGGTCGCTAGGGGCCATCTTCTTTGAATGCCTGGTCGGATACGCACCATTTTGCTCAGATAACCCAGGCGACACATACAAGAAAATCATTGAATGGCCCAACTACCTATATTTCCCAGAGGAAGTGTTTATCTCCCGAGAAGGGGAAGATCTTCTGCGCAGGTACACTTCTGCTTCCATCTCTTCACAAAATGTAACTGAGTATCATTCACCCAGTATGATGACATGGGCGGAATCGCGCCTCACGGTGGCGCAAATCAAAGCACACCCTTTCTTCTACGGTGCCGACTGGAATGCCCTGCGTCACATCGAACCACCATTCGTGCCCCATTTACAATCTATCACCGATACCTCCTATTTCCCAACTGATGATTTTGGGAATCTGCCTGACCAGCTCGACCAGGTGGAGGGTATCGGCGCGGAAAAGGATCTCGCGTTTTTGGGGTAAGCTTTTCTAGTGTCTTTTTTAGTTGAGTAGAATTGACTCTTGCATTTCACAGCTTCACTTTCAAGCGGTTTACTGGTGGTACTCAACATTAATTTCCCTAATCGTTTCTTATTTGCTGTGCCTGTATTACTTCCTCCTACCGCCCCCTTTGTATATGCTAATAAATTAAGGTCAGAGGCAAGTCGGAATGATTTGTACGGGTAGTACCAAATACAGTATATATCCTCTAGCCATCAATTTGATTGTAGAATTAGGAGCAGGTGACTTTCTCCGAGTCTCTCAGAAACTGGTAGTGTCACTACCTATTATCTTTCACAATGACAGACGTCGGAAATGCAGAAGTCTACAGCCCTCGCAAAGTTCTTGATCACCGTGAATTCAGGATCCTAGCCGCAGGGGAGAAACCATTGAGTTCTGCTAACATTGCCGCATTCTATAACCCGGCGCACGAAATCCACTTAGTGGAGAAGCCTCGTCCGAAGCCTGGTCCTGGTCAGGTATTACTACACGTCCGTGCCACAGGCATTTGTGGGTGTGTTTCGCGTCCCTTTTGTCGCATCCACGTCTTTTTTCTGACGGTGGTGTTGGCTGAATCAGAAGCGACGTGCATTTCTGGAAACATGGTCGGGTTGGAGATTCCATGGTTGTTACCGATGAGGCGTGTATTGATGTTTTGTGAGGAGTCGGTACTATTGACATATATGTTGTTTGGATAGTGTGGGTCGGGACATGAGTCTGCTGGTGAAGTTGTCGAGGTTGGAGAGGGGGTCAATCAATGGAAGATTGGTGACGATCTTCTTTCGTGCTTCATTGACGCATGCATGAATGATTTACTCTGGTGTGAAAGGTGACAGAGTTGCTATCGAGTCGGGTGTCCCCTGCTCCCATCCATCTTGCGATGCTTGTCGCACCGGCAAGTACAATGCCTGCCCAGATGTTGTATTCTTCTCAACTCCCCCATTCCATGGTAAGTCTTTTTGTCATCATAACGTGGATTCTTGTCTATCAACTGAAATTTGAAACTATCTTCAGGTACTTTGACGCGTTGGCATCTCCACCCTGCGCAGTGGCTCCATCGTCTCCCGGACCAGCTCAGCTTTGAGGAAGGGTCTCTCTGCGAACCCTTGGCCGTTGCTCTAGCAGGTATCGAACGTGCCGGTCTACGCCTCGGAGATCCTGTGCTCATTTGGTATGTTTCAGATTCCTTCAAATAATAATAGCGATTCATCGTGCTGCAGTGGTGCTGGCCCAATTGGACTTGTCTCCCTCCTCTCAGCAAGGGCGGCTGGTGCTGAACCGATTGTCATAACTGATCTCGTCCAGAGTCGTCTGGATTTTGCGAAGAAGATGATACCCGGCGTTCGAACGGTATTGATTCAGCGAGGAACAACTTCAAAGGAGCAGGCAACCCAGATTAAAGAAGCTGCTGGGGGTGCATTGAAGCTCGCCTTGGAATGCACCGGTGTTGAAAGTAGTGTTAACACGGCGATATATGTGAGTTCACCATGCTCTTGAAGGAATTTTGTATTCAACTTACATTATCTTCTCTCAGTCGATGCAATTTGGGGCCAAAGTCTTTATCATCGGCGTTGGTAAAAACGAGCAGCTGGTTTGTACGAGTCTCATCGCTCCCCGGCCTACAACATTCAATGCCATCTCTAGTTCCCTTTCATGCACTTGAGTGCCAACGAGATAGATGTCAGCTTCCAATACCGGTATGCGAATCAGGTACTTCTTGGTTCTTGAATTTCATCCGCCAAAGCCATAACTCTCATGTCTTTGTGATGATAGTACCCAAAGGCAATTCGCCTGGTGGCTGGAGGTTTGATCAACCTTAAGCCCCTTGTCACGCATAGATTCCCACTGGAGGAGGCCGTCTCGGCTTTCCACGTCGCAGCCGACCCTTCTCAAGGTGCGATCAAGGTTCAAATCCAGGATTAGTACCTCGTGTGCTGCAAATATGTGGTGTTTACGATGGATGACCTGAGACGACTCGGATATAAAATCACAATAAAATCATATAAATTGCATATAAATATTTCCAGGAAGAGTCTTGCTCATTACACAATCAACATGGAATGCAATGAAGTCGAGCACGTGTCCTGGTAAAAAGATGAGATTCACAACCACCTCCGAGTCCAAATTTCCTCCAGCCTGAGAGTCCAAAATTCAGACTCGATCATCGAGGAGGGAGGGTCTGGGCAACGTGCCTGGATGCCACGTGAGAGCACGTGATTTACCGTTCTTGGTAGGTTACATAAGCCAAGCGTTGGCATTCTCGCTTCAAACGAAACGAACATTCTAAACACGTTGCTGTCAAGTTCAGTCATGAAAGGACAACCGCGACTGCGACAAAAACAACCATCGGCTGGACCCAGCAATCTTGAATACGAGCATCTGCAGGACGACGAACATGTCTCAAATCTCTATCAAAACCCAGTGTGTACCACTTTTACGATATTGACAACTCCCCAGTTCACCTTCACGACTAGCGGAAGCGCAGCCATCTCGAGCAGGTCCTGGATACTGAACTTGCTAGTCGCATAGTGGTTGCAACATTGACTACCCTAGCCTTCGCCTTGCGTTTCTATAAGATCAACCATCCAGATCAAGTCGTGTACGGTACTCTTGAACGTACACACCCAGCACGCCGGCTGACGTCTGTATCTTGCTCACCAGTTTCGACGAGGTCCATTTCGGAAAATTCGCCTCATACTACATCTTGCGGGAATACTACTTTGATGTGCACCCCCCTTTTGCAAAACTACTTTTTGGACTCGCGGGCTGGTTTGTAGGCTTTGATGGACACTTCCAGTTCGAAAATATTGGGGATAGCTATACTGCGAATCACGTTCCCTATGTAGGAATGCGGGCCCTCCCCGCCATCCTCGGCAGCCTCACTATACCAGTCGTTTACGCCATCATGAAGCAGAGTGGCTATTCGACTATCGTTGCGGCGTTCTCGGCTTCCCTGATTCTCTTTGGTAGGTCCATGGTTGATGTCTCTTTCTATCAAATTTAACTGAACTCTCTTTTGCGTGAACCAGATAATGCTCACATTGCGCAATCCCGTTTAATTCTCCTGGACGCCAGTCTCATCTTCTTCATGTCGCTCACCGTTTATTCCTACATCCGATTTCGCAAAATTCGTTACTGGTACGTACTAGGCTTCCTTTACAAACTTTCTTAGCTCTAGAACGCCGTTGGAACAGGGAGTTCTCGACTGAATGGTGGACCTGGCTTATCGCCACGGGACTATTCATGGCTTGCACATGGGGCTCAAAAGTCAACGGTATCCTGACAGTCATCGCCATCGGTCTCGCGGTTTTGATTGACCTATGGGATATCCTCGATCACAGGAAGGGATATTCAATGGTGAGTTTGAATGTCATTACGAGGCATATACCTGAGTTCCAGGTTCCTTAGGAACACTTCGGAAAACATTTCTGTGCAAGGGCATTCGGATTGATCGTGGTTCCGTTCATTATCTATCTGTCGTTCTTCTACGTTCACTTCGCAATCCTTACTCACTCTGGACCTGGAGATACTTTCATGAGTCCGGCATTCCAAGAGACCTTGTCCGGGAATGAGATGCTGTTGAACAGTCAAGGTGAGCCTCCAGTGACATGTTCATCTCAGTACATTGAACAACGGCCGATGTGGATAGAAATTCGCTATTACGATACTGTTACACTCAGACATAAGGATTCCAAGGTGTTCTTGCACTCTCATGTGGAGCGGTACCCATTGAAATACGATGATGGCCGCATCAGCAGTCAAGGTTCGCACTTCTTCATGTTTCCTTGTGGACAACAGTTTCAACTATTGTCCAGGCCAGCAGGTTACTGGTTACGGCCACAATGATACCAATAACCACTGGCAAATTATTCCAACCAAGGCCCTCCCAGAAACCGGACGCGGTCGCATCGTCCGCCACGAAGATGTCATCCAACTCCTACACGTCAACACCGAGACTTACCTCCTCACCCACGACGTCGCCTCCCCACTCATGCCCACCAACCAGGAATTCACCACATGGCCGAAAGATGATTATACGCGACACAACGACACCCTCTTCCACCTCAATTTGGTCGACGCGCACGATGGGGAGCCGTGGAAGAGCAAGTCGGGGCACTTTAGGTTGATTCATGGGTCAACCAAGGTTTCGATGTGGACGCATCCTAAGCAGCTACCGGAGTGGGCTTTTAAGCAGCAAGAGATCAACGGGAATAAGAATCCGTCAGAGAAATCGGCGACTTGGTTTGTTGATGAGATCATAGCCGACGAGAGTGAGTTTTAACGTGTCAGTCATTAGCGTCTAGCCACCTAATATCCAATCTAAATCCAGCCGGAGAGGACTTTAAAAATCGTACGACGGCTGTTGCGCCGAAAGAGCCCAGGAAAATGAATTTCTTCAAGAAGTTCGGCGAGCTGCAGCTGTTAATGTTGCAGCACAACGCTGGACTGACAGCGTCTCACCCATACGCGAGTAGCCCAATTAATTGGCCCTTTCTGCTCACCGGAATCAGCTTCTGGACCGAGAGCGATCCTCAGAAGCAGATATATCTTATTGGGAATCTCGTTGGGTGGTGGACATGTGTGGTCGCAATATCCATCTATGTCGGTATCATTACTGCAGATCTACTGGCAAGACGCCGAGGCCTCGATCCCGTACCTGATCGTGCGTATTCGTCCCATCAATACCATTGTTGGTATTATTGACTCCAGCATTACCGTAGCCGTTCGCAACCGTCTGTGGAACTCTGCCGGGTTCTTCATGCTCATCTGGGCTGTGCATTATATCCCCTTCTACCTCATGAACCGTCAACTCTTCATCCACCACTATCTTCCCTCGCATCTGGCCTCAGCCCTCGTCGCAGGTGCCATCTTGAGCTTTGTCCTCTCCGAAAACATCAACTACCCCATATCTATCCGCGGGCCTAAAACACAGGCGAAACCGTCGCAGTTCGCTGATCTTGGGGTGAAGGGCCCTGTCATTGTCGTGGTGTTCAACATCATTCTGTTTGCGATGTTTGTGTATATGGCACCTTTGACGTATGGCACACCAGGGTGAGTCTTTATGGAACATGTCCTTAGTATTTGAAGAGATCATTTTTGACTCCTTGTATTACAGATTGACTGGGGATCAGGTGAATAGCAAGCGATTGTTGTCCTCTTGGACATTGCATTTCGCGGCGAAAAAGGCAGCTGAGGTAGTTTAGTGCTGGCTGATTGTACTTGGTGGGCCTCAACCTTCCGTCACTAGTCACTCTGGAATGGCTCTTGTTATATAAATAATTCTGTCGTATGGCGAGATTAGCATTTAGGCTTCTACAATACCCCGCGCCAGCCTAGCCGAAGTCGGCGGTGGGATGTATTGGTCGGTGTGCTTGGCTAGCTTCTCGTAAACCTTCCCGACCAAACAGCAAATGCAGCGGGCAAAATGTGGGCCAGGTGTACCGTGTCGTACACCAAATGGGCCGCCAATTGCAAAACAACTAATATATAAGTGAGCTCAACTCTCAATTACTCCCAATTACGTCCAATCTCGCAATGCAGATATTTCCGGCGGGCCATGCCCGGGCCCCCACATAACCGATCCGTAACTGGAACGAGAGCGCACAATATGACAAGCGAAGAATGCGCAATGCCCATGACTGCGTCCTGTCGTTCATC
>Ga0210387_10001301_pt1 | contig 18759 bp, 14 predicted proteins | sample IncBWC7OmetaG_FD_160108 | JGI IMG/M metagenome (GOLD analysis project Ga0210387, IMG submission 160108) | Forest soil microbial communities from Barre Woods Harvard Forest LTER site, Petersham, Massachusetts, United States - Inc-BW-C-7-O ...
ATCCCGTGATTCCTGTTCATGTGTTAGTGGTTGATGAGATGGATAGGTCTTGGAAGAACGTTTTGATGATCAGGCAGTGACTCTGCATCTTGCGAAGGAGCATAGTGGGGATTACGAGTCCTTACGTTTACGTAAGAAAGACTCGTTTATACACCCAGGTTCTGCCAAAAAATTCAGTACCTGTAACGCAAAAGATTGAGCACCGTGTGAATTATTTTACTGACTCATGTGACAAGCGTGACAAAACACCGGATGGCCTCCGACATGAGTAATACGAATCCGTAGACAAAAATACCCGCACAGTGTATTCTATGCACAGCATTGAATGTATCTAAATTAAAATAAAATATATTGCTTTGAAAATGGCCGAGAGCGAGCCATGATATTGCTTTCAACCATCTTTTGTCGTTTGTTAATATGACTCGTGTGACTCGTGAGTTTACTGACCGCTGTTGTCACACAACTCATCCACCAACCTCGACTTCATCACCTCGACAACGCTCCAACACTACCCCTGGCTCCCAAACACAAGCTGGATGTCCATTTTATAGGGTTTGGTGTTGGGTTGATGGCTTTTTCTGGGTGATTTCAGCGGCAGGTGAGTAACTAAAATTGATTTCTTTCAATTCACAGTGGCACTCACAATCCAATGACCTGCAGCCACGACAACCGACTCTCACACCCAACTGCGAGTTACATAACCCTTGGACAGGGTGGGGTGTATCATTGGGAAGTTTTTTGGGGTAATTGTGCAGGCAGGTGAGTCGGAAATATTATTGTATTTTGTAGCTAACTTTCTCACATATCAATGTAACATTGCCAGCTCCCACAGCCCCCCCAGACTCGGTTTCCTGGCACACACCACTCGAATTGGACCTAGAGAGATGCATGGCAATGAAAACGACGCAGCACAATGCCACGTTTGATTTATGTTCGCCTCGACATCCACCTACCCCTGCCACACCCGATTCCAGCCTTTCCGCCGGCCACAGCGCCACCACCATCGTTTTCCTGACCCACACCAGTCGTATAGGTCCTAGAAAGATGGACGGCAATGAAAATAATGTGGCCCATGCTGTCGATTGTTCTCGTTCACCATCAATTCTGTTCACCTCCCTTTTCTCGCCAATTCATTATCTCTAGTGCCCGCGAATATTGCGGGCACTCGTTACTTGCCTTTCCAACCCATACAACCCCAGCTCGACATCTCTTTCATCCGCAATCCTCGCGACCCCTCATTTTTTCGATCCAAAAAACTCTTCTTGGACTGAATGGGACATTTTTCGATGAAGACGACACGGCTTGATTCGCCTACGATCCCACCACCTCTGACGACGGCGACGACGATGACAATCCACTGGCTGCTCGTTCCTCCACATTCCAACCGCCTCGATCCAGAGACAAAGATGACAACGCCATCCATCGCGATCTGCCTCCGTCCTGAAACAGTTCTGCAAGCCGCATCACCCACCCTTCTACAACACTTTTTCGATTGAGTGATCGCGAGCACAGGTTTCAGTCGACATGTTCCTATTCTGTGCAGCATATCAGGATGTTGCGAGTCCTTACCTGCCTCAGACAGACATTCTACTACCCTGCATTCAATGCTGCGCGATCGGAGGATGCGCTCAAGTTCGCACATGTGTTTTGGGAGGTGCTGGCGATCCCTGTCATGCTGGAAGTAGTCATGCATGTGCGCGCATCCAGGGGTGTGTTCTCCTATCTCGGTTTTTCCTAATGTTCATGTTGCCGTGAATCGTAGGTCTACAAATGGCTTCCTTCCATGGCAACTTCTTCATCAGATCCACTGACCTCCTTGCGATGCCCGCGGTGCCCCAAGATTGGTCCTATGCAATCGAAATTCAGATTGAGGAGACAGTTATGTCCCCATTCATCACCGCTTATCACACTTCTTGCAAACAATGCTGTCGAGCGAACACTGACACGCGGATCGGAGGATAGCAGGGACTTCGTATTCCAGATGCTCGTGCCGCCCCATTGGGATATCCACAAGTCATATAATCTTAAGGGGAGCACAGTGGAATACCGTTATTGACGGAACAGCTTAGGCGGGATTCAGAGTTGCTGAAGCAGGCGAATGTGATGGATTATAGTTTACTCATAGGGATCCATCATAAACAGTAAGACTAGTATACAATGTTTTGATTAACTGATCACAAATCCACACTCTCGCTGGTCACTGTCGACATCTTGTATAGGGTCTGTACCATCATCCCGGCTGCGGCATGTGCGACTGTCTCTACTGCTCCCCCAGAACAAAGAGAGTTATTACCCTCCGAAGTCCGCATATAACATAATGCCGAGGATGCGGACCTTCTCAAGCAGACGCTAGCGGAAGCTAGTCGGTCTTGAAGTATGGACACCTCGCAATGTTTGTGTCCATTGCAGCTTTGGAGGTGCGTTGTTCGTGATATATCAGACTTTCTCAATGTCTGATCGATAAGTATTCGTTCGGTTATATGTTGTTCTCAGTATCACAAACTTAATTCCTAGTCACCCAAGAGTTTTCTTTCCTTCAATAAGGTCAGGGATGAACGAGTATCATGCTGATATATTTTATCGAATACAGGGAGGGAAACTACCGCAGGTTCACATAGCTGTGTTTGATGACCTCTTCCTGACCAAGTGGTATACTTCTCGAATCATGCGAATGGTAAAGTGAATGTTGGGGGATGAGTTGATCGATAAACTCGTGATAATAATAATTTGTAACATGCATTATTTCTTGAATTTCATTGCCGTGTCAATTTTTTCCACTCTGTCTAAGTTAAGGCCCCGGTCACAATCCCTCCATATAATGCTGCCAAAAGTATAATTGGAGACTGTGGGGGGCCAATGTATCGTCGCCACTGCATTTTGGGAAGTCGCACATGATTGATTAAGTTTTTCGGTTATTCCCGCGTTGACTGTACATCACCACAACACAACCCTCTCGTCCTCGATTGTCCTGCCCTCAAACACAAATTTTTTAAAATTGAGTTGAGACATCATATCTGGAACATGAATAAGTTACATGGTAGATCCATTCAAGTGGATATAATTTAGTAAATTAATTGTCAAAAACCGTCCCATCCGGAGGCTGCATTGGTGAGAAGACGACAAGCAGGATGCTCGAAAAGTTGTGATCCAACGGCGTTTTAGAGACATCAGTCACGTACACGACTGCATAAATTTGGATAACGGGGACTTCCTGCTGGATTTGAGGCTGATAGTAGCAATTACTCCTCTCACTTCACTCCGACGCTATGCCTATTGTGCTTATATTACGCCCAATCAATTGTTTCTATGTCATCATTATCCCACTTTTCTTTTCTATTATTCTCTGCACCCGAATACGATCATTCGGGCAGGACAAGGTACAAGAACCACAAATTGCTTTGACCTCCGATATTTCGATCAGGGCTGAGCAACTGAATGGCAATTACTGCGTGAGATCTCCGTCTTTGAACTTGACTGTCTATGGATGATTAAAATGGCATACGTATTAAATCCCTTCTGTCCAACCTTCTTTTTCAGTTCACGTCGGTTCTAGAAATCTGCATTCGGACTTCCCAACGTCCCTTGTCTTACGAACCAACACCACCATTTGATTTCTCATCCTTGTGCTCTTCACTGTCTCATCCACATCGTTTTATTTTCTCTTCTAATGGGCAGGCTAATTAGCGATTATTATCCTCCCCCACCTAACAGTTTTCATTATCGGGGAAGATTTTCTGCATGGCGTTACGTGTTTGGGGAAGACCAACGTCCGTCGTCATTCACGGTTGCATCCAAGATTTCCGAGTCGTTGAGAAAAGATTGCCGTATCGAATCTCACTTTGTCGAGGTCTACATCAAGGCTACTGGCCAGTCTAAAGTGGAGGTGACTGTTCGATGGAATTCGCTCGTCAATCGGTTGCAAAAAAATGGATTTGTGAGTAACATATTCATTCGTTTGAATTTTGTTTTGTTGTTTTGTTTTTTCATATATTTTGTCTGGTTTTAGAGGGTGAACGTTGACGGTGTTCAATATAACTCGTACTTGCACGACGTCACCAGTCAACCTTGGTTGATTGAGCGTTTGTTGGGTGGACGACGAGCCAATCCGGATTATGATTTGTCAATTTCTGTATCCTCGATGAGTCGGGTAAAACTGCACCTGGGTGATGAGTTATCATGTGGCACTCCCCACCCACTTTTTTCTCCAATGGTATCGTGAGTTTTTTTAAAGTCGTCTCTATTTGATCCTATCTAATGTTGTCTCTTCATCTGTAGTGCGAACCAGCGTCATATTACGCGGAGCAGGGTTACTGTCGAAGAAGCGTTTCAGTTAGTTGTTTTTTCCCCCCTCCCTACATATTTCATACTTATTTGTCGTTTGATCTGAAAGGGTTTTGCATGGGTTCGACCCCAATCAGCGTGACATGGTGGGGGGGATACTGCTCGGGCATATTGGTGATGGGCAGGACTATCTGGACTACATAGTTTGACCGGCATCTTAGTTTTTCTACTCCAATTCCTCGTTGCACACACAGGCCCTTGTTTACTAAAATGCCTCTTTCAGTTCGACTTCACAATTGATTGTTACGAGTTCTTACGTTTACATAAGACTCGTTCTTTATCATCCGGTTTGCGGGCTGAAATTCATTGATTGATTGATTGATTCGGCGACAAAATATATTTCTGTGTATTATGTAACGTTTTATGGTCACGTGTACTGTTGCGGGTGTAACTGTACACGTGATCGGAACATGGCGGGTAAATTATGCGATTGACACGTAATCTATCAAACTGCCGAGGCAGAACAAGCAAATATTGAAATAATAATACCAGTAGTGCTGCCACATCACGACTACTATGTGGCACTCTCAGCCTGCAATTGTGCTTCATAGTGAATAACAACCACTATGGGTAGTGTCTTAGGTAGTGTATCTTATGGTAATTTCCAAGTCTGTTCGGTTTGAACGCAGACGTATTTAATGGGGTTTAGTTAAGGAACTCCGGCCATATTATAGCTGTCAATTTAGTGCTTCGCTCTGACTGTTTTTGCTAAAACAGTCTTTCCGTTACTAAATCCCTTCAGACCCTAACCCTCTTCGCCTTTCACCCCCATGGTCTCTCACGCAGAATGTAAGATCGGTCAGCCTCATTTAAATTTGCTGCTGATGTCCTAGACAGCGAAGGAAGACAATAGCGTTGTATCAGATGGTACTCCATCCTCACAGACTGTTCAGATATCCGTCCAACTCCCCATTCATGCTATCAACTCCGAAGATCGGTACATGATCGCCGACATTGACACACCAGAGAAGCTTCATGCTACGGCTAAGGCGGTACACTCCACTGCTGTTCCTCGCTACAGTCCATATGCGTACAACCCCCGTACACCAGCTGCACTGGGGCCCATACTTTCTAATACGGCGGCCTCTCCGGAAATTCCTCAACATGTCACATCAGTTGCAGGTTCGGCAAGCGATGATTTTGGACCGGTGGTGCCACAATCACTGAACAGAGGCCGCAAAGAGAGGCGATGGTATGTGATCATCAGAGGCCATGAAACTGGCGTATTCTTTGACTATTGGTAAGGTTATTTCCGCACGATACAGCTGTTTTTCTAACATAGTTTGTTGCAGGGATAACCTTGAGGGTTTCGTCAAGGACGGGGCTCGAATAATCCGTCGCGCAAAGTTTAGGAAGGCTCCTTCGAGAGAGGCAGCCTTAGCTTGGTATGCCTACGCCGAGGCTCACGATGAGACTGCGATCATTTGAGGGGTTTCTTAGGTTGATGGATTTTGTGTAGATAGGTCGAACGTTCTGAAACAACCGCAACTACTAAAAATATTGGTTTCCGTTTTCACTTCCTCGACGAAGGCTTTTCAGTTGGGGTGAGAGAATGGTTGGACATTCCGTTAAATCTAACTACATTAAGGTTAACAAAGATCAAACCTACCGGCGGTAAATCAGGACGTCTCACTCCGCCTTGGGGTGCAGTTCGTTGCATAGCAAATACAAGGCCCAGGTGTAGAGCACTTCCAGGTGAAGGCCGCACCTCCACGTCTGTCATGCCAATTGTTCGGATACACTTCGTGAACATATTTCAATGTCGTTTCATCTCGAAGTGTTTTACATAGAATCGATCCCAATTGGCATCACTTTGGTGGAAGGTATACTGCTTGTGCATATTGGTGATGGGCAGGTTTATCAGGGCTACATAAGCTCGGTTTGACTGACATCTTATCACATCCAATTTCTCCGAAGTTCCACAGGCCCTTGTTTACTCATAAAAATGTCTCTTTTGTTACGACTTTACAATTGTTGGCCATGGCAACAAACGTATTTGTGCACTGTATATTTTGTAATGTTATGCGGTCATGTGAGTTGGTGTGGCAAGACTTATCCACGTGATCGATTCCGCAACAATTGGCAACAAACATATTTGTGCACTGTATATTTTGTAATGTTATGCGGTCATGTGAGCTGGTGTGGCAAGACTTGTCCACGTGATCGATTTAGCAACAATTGACAGCAAACATATTTGTGTTCCTTAAATTTGTTATGTAGGTCACGTGTGTCGGTGTAATGTGGTTAAGTGTTCAGTACGTATAGTAAACCGACTTGCATGCATTTTCAGTCTTTATATAGTCAATGAGACTATTGTTGTGCCCAGCCGATGGGTGGTGGTTTACCAATACTCAATTTTGGCTGCACGTGAATAAATTTGTAAGTTATGCAACACAATTTTGAGTGACGTCTTTCATGTCACTATAATAATTCCATGCGAGCCACTTTTTCGACAGTCTCTCCTTCCTCGTCATCTGCATACCCTACTTTACGTTTCATCAAATTCAAAGGGGTGGACGGCCGTATTGCATTTGCAGACTTGAGTATTTGAGAATTCTGTATGGAATATTTGTTAGAACAACGTTACAGTTAAACATTCAATCTCTGCTTACATGAACAGCGGACGAATCGAGCAGAGTTACGGCTCTGAGAACCAGGAGCATCTTATGACGTCTTCCCTTGAGTGGAACGGCGGTGAAAGACACTTGGGCCTCGACAATGTCACCGGTCCTCAATCTGACCGGATCCAACGGAACGTACCTATAAAAGTTGCTCTTAGCTAGTACAAAGGTGTATAAGTATGGATATATTTTCATTGCTTACCTGTCCCTCTCGTCCGCTCCACGGATCAAGTGGAGATATTTCACTTCGTTCTCCTCCAGGTGAACAAATTCATTCCCCATCGCATCTGTTAATTTTCGATATGGGTCGATCGATGCGTTGAACGAAATGGGTGTCTGGTGACCGATGTCCTGCATTCTCGTAAAATATCGATTTCCGATATCTATTGCGTGGTTATTGCGATACGAACTCGGAACCCATTCCTCCATGGAGCCTTCGGGAAACTCTCGTCCAAGTAAATGTTGGATCTCTTGGATGCTTTCGATGCAGGACAAGAATGTGTTGCCGCCGCATCCGGTGAGCGTAATGGATTGCCTCATGAACTGTCGTTGGCTTGGTTCGCTTTGAATTTATATGTTATAACCTAACATATTTGATCGATATAACCACTCACATTCTGTCTCGCTTCCCGAAAGGAGGAATCGCCTTGTGGCATAGTATACCTTGCAATCTTAACACGATTTCTTCATTACCTTCACCGTTCCCGGCCGATTTAGTCAGTTTATGAGCTTTGGGGCGACCGATTGAGGTCGCATAACAGTGGTCTATTATACCCCCTTCCTAAAAATTTATGAGAAATATGCTGTAGATGATGCATCGATAATCATACCTTTTGAAACTGCTGCAACTGCAGCTCTTTTGGGTCATTATCCAACCTGTATTTCGCTGTACGTTCCACCAGGTCTCCTGATTGGAATGTCACCAATAGTTTCATGTAAAATATTATGACATGCACTCACTGGCCTCCTCGTGGTCATAGAATTCGTTCATGTCACGAAGGTCTTGTCTGGTGCAGAAATTTCGACTTTATTCACTACTTTGTATTATAGTATAGGTTCCTGACTTTTGCAGACGTAATTTGCTCCTGAATTTCTCCATCGGCGGTCGTACTTTTACCGTTAGTTCAGTTGTACGCTGTGCTCGCTTGTGGCTCGCTTGTGGGTTGTCATAGTGTTCCGTTCATTCGGTAAATGCCTACATGTTTCATATCCATTACAACGTTTTCATTAAATCAGTATATTATCATTTGGCAATTTTTGCACTCGGTCTAGGTGTTAATAAGATATCCTCACTTACTTTCCCTTAAACTCACTCCATATTCCAGCCTTTTACAAGGCAGAGCCAAAGATTGGGCCGATGCTGCACATTGAGCATTGGAGCCGAACCCCTGAGTAATTTTAAAGTTTACCCCTAGTTAGAAATGTCGTTGTGGTTACATTGTGTTACAATATTCTATGACGTTCCGTGAATGTACAAGATCTCAGGTCCTTGATTTGACAGTTAGTGTTCTTCCTTCGTATTCGGTTGAGTCTGTCCGTTTATAGGTTGAACTGAGAATTCTAAAGTTAAAAGTATGTCTGTAATTAGCTGAACTTGTGGATTTTCTTACAGACATCTGTGGATATACCTACTCTTTACCCTCTCCCGTCTCGCACATTTTCCACTAATACAGGCATCAGGTCCGCTTTGTTCGCTTCGAATTATGTTTCTCACATTATAATTCAAGTCCGCAATAGAAGCCTTCTATTGTTAGCGAGTTGTAATTAGATGTGAGTTACCCTTTATTCGGTCAGATTGTTCTTCGACTTAAGCAACCTATTTATTTATTATTCATACTATTATTCATGTTGTGTCTTATTTATCTTCTTTCTAGACTTTGCGCGTTTCTGTGCTATTCACTGTGCTCTTGTTATCTAGTCAATCGAGTTACTATGCAATATAATTAAATGCAGTTTATTATTTTATATTACGTTAGTCCCCCGTCTGCTGTTTTTTCTCTTCTTCTTCAGTTGATATTGGATAACTTGTCATCTGGTTTACTAATTTTCACCGAGGTCAATGTTGTGGGTTGCCGTGACATTGTTGTGCCTTCATCGACATAGGGTCACTTATTTAATTAGATGTGATACCCTTTGGTTCCGTGTTCTTCATTTCATGTCAAGGCTATGGGGAATCCCCAATTAATCCCTGGATGGGCACTGTTTTTAAGTAGGACGTCTGATATATAAGTTCGTCCCTGCTCCAGCCAACCATATTTAAAGTGTCTGTCTTTCAGCTTTGGTTTCTCGCGTCCACTTCATACATCCATGTCGTCGCGTAAAATGAGTACCCGTTCATCTGGGGTCGTTGCTCGTGTCGACAGTGAAGAGTCCGGTGGCGGTTCCGACGACGACAACGAAGAGTGTGTTCTATTCATTTGTATCCTCCTTCATCCAGACTGTGGTATTTATCATGAGTTCCAGCTTCGTCACCGATGGTTCAGACATGGAAAGGTTTGTTTGTCTTGTGTACCTTCCCGATCCTGCTCATCAATTGCATGTTTCCCTAGTCCAATCCAGTCGTGCGTGTGGCTTAGTTGATACTATTTATCGTCTGTTCAATCACTTTCTCCCTCTGTCTCTGTATCCCCACAGGGTGCCTGCTGCCCAATCGAAAAGGGAAACCTTCAAGATGTGTGTGTTTTTACCTCATGCTGGTATTCGGTTGTATAACTTCTCGTACGTGTTGATTTAACAGTGTGGTGCCTACCACACCTTCGCCCTCAAAGTCCACTCGGTATGTCACATCCACACTTTTGTTTTATTGCAGCTCATATTTTCCCGTAGGGGCACTAAAAGGGGCGTGAAGCAGTTTGGGGATTCCGACACGGAAAGCGTATTTGTTCCGAGGTGAGCTGATCAGTAATTTGAGACGGAAATGTCGCTGACAATTTTCATTGTATTTTTAACAGCCCTACAACTGACAGTCCTAAGAAACCAAGGACAGATTCGCCGGGGAAAGGAAAAGTCCCAGCGTTGTCGGTAGAAAACACGTCGTATGTTTACATCTTTCCGTCATTAGTCCGTCTTGATTGTTCACTGTCCTTTTGTCTAGTGAGCCCTCCGGGGACGAGGGTGACATCGATAACTCGTGAGCATTCGTCGTGATGTTCTTTTTTCTTTTTAACTGCCTCTAACATTTTATGGTACATGTAATAGGTTGGACGACGAGCTTATCATGACCAGTCCCAGGCGTAAGGGCATGACCCGTGAGGAAATAGGGTGCACCTTTATCCTCTGTTTCCTATGCTTTCCGTTTCATTTCCAATGCATTGATCTTCATTCATTCCATGTAGAAGTGTCCTCCCAGCGAAAGGGGTATTCAGTCGATCCGTAATCGATCCACTCATGTTCGCATTTATATCTCTCATTTTAACGACTATTAATGACTTCTCGCTCCTGTTTAGTGTTAAACCGAAGTCGTTCAATCGACGGAGTGATCACCAGTAAGTAACTCTTTTGCCTTATCTTTGAATGACATCCGTTTTACATTTCCTTTTTGTGACTGCAGAACAAAGGGGATCGTCAAACCCATTCACATATCCGATGACGTCTTCCAGACCAGGTATGTCTTGCTTAATTAAATGTTATCGTCGTAATGTCTAGTTTTGTCTAGTCCGTCAAAGTCTGGGTTGAAGAGTGTCAATAGAGGTGTTGTTAAAGGGTAAGTTTGTGTGGTGCTTGTGTGGCATCGAACTCCAGCTCACTATGTTTAGGCCCTCTACGTCTAGGGTGAAGCATGCTTTGACGGAACGTCAGACGTGAGTTTTGTTGTATTCTTGTATGATTTTATTTTAACGGCAATATTATGTAGGGTTAAGGATGATGAAGGTGAAAAAAGCGACAGGTATGTCTTTTGTTTATATATTTTACGCACTCTCTGTAAATTTTATTATACAGTCTATCCGTATACGAAAAGGACTTGGATCCGGTCACAGTGTGGGTTTTTGTTATGCTGACCTACGACTCCAGTAATTCTCATCCATAATTATTCTGTACAGTGTTCCAAAGCTGGTGAAGTGCCAAGTGTACCAAGATTTCCTGGTCGACCCCATGTTAAAGTCTTCCTATAGAAAGCTGGTCAATTTGCCAGGGTATGTTTGTTATTACCAAATATGTATCGGTTTACCGATTTCATTGCAGAGGGAAACAGAATATTTCTTGGAAGCCGGATCACCATAATCCGGGCATGTTTATGCTCAGCAAATACGCCCAAGTTAATCCAAAGGCTGATCTCAAGTATGTTATTTCTTATATCTATTATTACTTCACATCCTGAAAATGCACCGCCTCCAGATTGGCCAAGGCATTCATACTCTTCCAGCAGGATATTAAATATATCAACCTCTCCCGAGCAAACCCAGCAGAGCTCCTGGCCAAGCCCCGTATGACTGGGTTGCCCGTTCTCACGATTCACCGAAGGACCGGAGAACACCCACCTGCTACTTGCGTTTCCGTGATTGTAGTTGCTGAATCCTACATAGAATCTCCCAAGCTTGTGGGCGCCAAATATTGCAAGATCATTACTGGTGTCTTCCACTCTCTCGAATATGAGAGGATGGTATCGGCGATTTGTCTTATATATGGCAAGGAGTTTTACCACAGTCAAATCCTTGGGAATGCCACTTCATTCTCAACCCGTAGTGGAGATTATAGTTTGTCGTTCATTTCTGTTTACGAACTTATTGCTGATATATTTTTTGGGTTCTCTTTATAAGATGGCAGTCCGTCTTATTCCGCAGTCAAGAAAGCTGGTCTCTATTCTGGCTTTCCTAGTCCGGCTTCGAAGCCTAAATTCTCTTCTTTTGCAACCAGCCTTGACGTCAACGATATTGGTAAGCAATCCTTATTTTTTATTTTACTGGCACATTGTAGAATCATTGTTTTTTTCAGTCCCTGTGTTTGACGCTAGGGGAAAAAAGCCGTTCAATCTTCCTACCGATATTCAAGGTATCTCAGATATCCTTCCGACATTCCATGGGGAGCCTCCCGAGGAATCCATCGTCCAAGTTGGATATACGGTGAATTCCTACAAGGGCAGCAAGAACCCGGAGGATCTGAACATCAGTCTTAACCTCCTTTTCGTTATCATCCTTGCCACAGATGGCAAAACTATTCCGTTAGTGCCATGTTTTTACGTTATTTTATCTATCTGATTAATTTATGTAGTGAATAGTCACTACTGCATGGAGAATTTTTTTCATGACGACAACCTGTTTGTCATGATGGGTGCAACTATGGAACAAACGGAGTAACATTGCTGTCTTTTCCCTTATTTCCTATGTATTTTATTTTGTCCGCATTGCTTGTTTTGGCCATTGCCTATCGTGTCGTGTTATTTCCGGTCTTGATGATTCCCTATGTTAGTTATCCAACTAGCATAGTTCCGTTATTCAACTGACGGATCGCATGAAATGATATACCATGAATCATCTGCTATGGGTTTCGATATATGAGAAACATTTCAATTTACGAATGGCAAGTATGGTATACAGATATAGGGTCTACATTCTTCGTTCCAGATATCTATCGGACATCCACTTGGTGTAATGACGTTCATTAACCCAGCTGACCTTTTCTAGCTGAAGCCGGTTAAGAACGTTATTCCGCATGAAATGAGCGTAACATATTCTTTCTCCACCCTCCCAATGGTTGACTGCGTGATTGAAAAGTTTACCACAAATTGCTATTGCGGTGCCAGGAGTGTATTCAAAATATGCGCCAATATCACGCACTTCAAAATATGCTTCTTTGTAGCTTCCGGCAGCCACCAACAAATCGTACCATTCATAGCATCCACCTGGATCCCGGTGTTCTAGTGATTTCCTGTTGACGATCACGCCGATTCCAGAGAATGCACATGGCCAACTGCCGACGTTCGCATGAGCTTGTTCACGATCCTTGAGGAGTTGGATAGCCGTGGAAGCAGATTGGTAGAGTTGTGGTGCAATCAGTGAGAATATGGTGTCCACATCATGTTCAGTTTCGGTGATTCCTGCCAACCATGCCGTCGCATCTTCCTTCTTGAGCAACGAGGATGTTTTCAACTCATCCTGAAGTCTCTGTAAAGCCGTATATCAGTCAACCAATCTGTCATTGAAAGCAAATATCAAATCACCTCTCGCCGTGATGCAAACCAACCCGGCGAGAACTCTACAGATCCAGGTTCAAACTCTGCTTCTTCCGGAAAAACAAAATTCTTTCGATTGACCCGCCACATCGGTGTTTCTGCTTTCTTCTGTATCAGACTTTGGCGGAGAAGCCAGTCTATGTCTTTGGTCGCCGTCCCGATATCTTCCTGTGATGTCTTACACGTCAGCAATGTGTGTATTAAGAGTAATCATAAAAAATATACATACCACTCTTGGACTCAATATTCCTGGTAAATACCAGAGCAATATTTTTCCATGAAGATCCAAGATGGTGGTGGGGGTGTGGATCTTCCCTAGTGTCGTACGCTCGAAATAGTTTGCGGCATTTTTTTCTTTCTCAGACATCGTCCCGGCAATATTAGTTCCTTTGACAAAGTCTGCGTAACGGTCTGCATCCCACTTCAACCGTACTATTAAACATTTCAGTATTTGAAAGTGCTGATACTAGAGAGATGACGACTTTACTTGGATTCATAAGAGCAGTTGCGACGGTTGTAACGATTCTTCCAACCGTATCTTCAGATTCGGTGGTTTCCAATCTCTGTTTCAAATCCGCCCTTGTTGGTTGGTATGAGTCTCGGATCAATGAATGCTCATTATAACTTTGACTTACAGAATTCTCTGATGCTCTGCATGTTTGGATTTAGGTGGGTATCTTCCAGGCCCGTCGTAGTACTGGGTAACCTCATTGAGTAGTGCCGCGAGTCGAATATGTGCTGGATGTCTTCAACAAATGAGTTGCGTCAGTCATTTCTTTTGACGGGTGCTCACTCTTTATTCGATGGTTCGTGTTCGTCCCCCCCCCATCGACGTTTGTGATTTGCTGGCAAGGGTGCGCGATGGTTCATGTTGTGTTGAGGTGGCCACGAGGCCTGCATGAGGCCCAACTACTCAAACAGCACGTGATCCGAAGCATTATTAATGGTAAGTAACTATTGTTTTGAGCACCATGCTCACTGCTGAGCAACATGTGGTTTCGCAGGTGCTAAATTTTGTAGTAAGCCATATGGCCGGGCTTCTTCTGGTGCGGAATGCATTTAGCAAATGACGTTAGGTGAATGTCAGCTAGTATTAGTGCCAGTGCATGGGCACTCGGTCACGTGATGTTCAATCACATGGTGTCGTTCCTGATCGACAAAATACACCATAATCGTACGATTTTTTAAATTTCTATTTTCATTTTTCTCCTGCTCGTCATGATGCCTCTCGTACCACCTGGTCCACTCCAGCTGTCTACGATGGCTGCACTGTATGTTGTAAGCTGCAGATATACCAGTGCATGAGCACTCGGTCACGTGATGGTCGATCACATGGTGTCGTGCCTGATCGACAAAATACACCATAAACGTATGATTTTTTAAATTTCTATTTTCATTTTTTCTCCTGCTCATCATGATGTCTCTCGTACTACAAACCACCTGGTCCACTCCAGCTGTCTACGATGGCTGCACTGTATGTTGTAAGTTGCAGATATGCCAGTGCATGAGCACTCGGTCACGTGATGTTTGATCGCATGGTCTCGTTCCTGATCGAAAAAAACAAATACACCATAATCGTACGATTTTTTTAGTTTCTATTTTCATTTTTTCTTCTGCTCATCATGATGTCTCTCGTACTACAAAACCACCTGGTCCACTCCAGCTGTCGACGATGACTGCACTGTATGTTGTAAGCTGCAGATACAGCACACCGTGTAGTCATTGTCAGACCAGCACTTCTTCTGCTCGTGCAGCTTCCCGGTATGTACCGTGGTCTTACCTTTTTTTTTATCTGTCACTAACTGATGATATACCAGTGCTCTTTTTACGAGGTGTGTCACTTCTCGACGTATGTGTTGCTCATTTGTCTTTGTTAGGGTTGTGGGCTGGGGTTGGATGGCGTGAGCAATGGATGTGAGGACGTGGTCTCCGTTGGCTGTCAGGACAGAAGAGGATGTCATGCTCTGCATGTCATTTGAAATCTTGTCCACCTTCAGACCCAATTGTGTATGCACCACCTGTGGATGCTTCACTTGTGGGCCTGGTAACCGAGCGGGATCCTTGTGATCTGGGGTAGGTTTACATCTACCTCTCAGCTCTGGGATGTGAACATTTATGTTCAGGGTTGGGAGAGCATATGTGAGAGTGTATTCGCCAGCATATTGCTGCCTGACCCCCAGGTGTGTATGTTAGGTGATGTATTTGCTTTGTAGTTTAATTTCCTCCAAGTCTACTAGAAGAAAAATGTTTTGCTGACTTTGAGCATCTTCAGTCTGGATCCAGGATATTTAATTCATCCTAACAACCTTTGCCATCACTGAATGGGTTAGTTTGGCTATTTTCCGGCTTGCATCAGCAACTAACCTTTTGTAATACAGTTTTATTCTTTATTTGCTTATTTATCTATTATTCTCTTGGCCTGGTGCCACATTCCTCAGGGGATGAGCTGTGAGTAGCTACCACAGCTCGTTCTCAGAGGAATTTTTACCTAAAACAATCTTCTTGCCATTATATCAATTGTAAACATGTTGGGCAAGTAAATGTGTTGAGCAACATGGTGCTGCTTCAGTTATGCCAGATGTTCTAACCTTAACCCTAAGCTAATGACATGAACATTATGTTGTGAGCATTATTATGGACAACCTTAACCTTAACCATGGTTGTACTGGTGTGATTCAAAACCATGGCCTCTGCAATTGATTGATATTGATCCGTGGTATATAAGTGCAACGGAGTCGATATTTTCTGTCTGAATATGTTTGATCGGGTTGTATCGTATCAAACAAGGTATCACCAAAATAGTAATATAAATTTTGCTCTCCAAACAGGTCATGACGATACATACGAGTCGGGATATGCCTGTGTCAAAGGACAAAAACTAAGGACTGTTCAACTATTTAACAATACTACTCCTTCGCCATGTCGATCTCCGATACCTCTATCTCCGATTCAACATATTTCCTGAGTTGGTCGCGGAATTGAAGAGCTTCGGATTCCCGCCAGACTTTGTTGACTTCATGAACACTAACAACACGTTCGGCGTGAGCCTGTTTTCGTTCGACGGATGTGAGCTTATCCGACCATGTTAAAGTAGCACATGATCTTACCTTGATAATCGCACGATACTTGTCTGGGTCGGCCATGTAACAGCTTGCGAAATGGAGGAGGTAGAAACCACAGTCGTCTGCATTGGTCTGCAATGGCACCTGAGGGATGGTAACAAAGGTGAGACATTGTTATTGTGGAAGAATACTTGCCACTGACATTAACTTCATAGTGATGAATGTTGTGACCATTCAAAGTTGAATTCAACTTTGTTTTTGCCTCATCCTCCATATAACGAAGCATAATACTAGACACGATGTGAGGATGGCCGTTTGGCAACGAATCCAATATGTATATGTTCCTGGCATCAACGGTGTATTAGTTAAGTACCACAATGAACTGGAAAGTTACTCCTTACACTCTGTCGTTATCATTGTCGTCATCATCGCCATCTCCCTCTTCATCATTGTCCTCCTCCTCTTCGTCTTCGTCCTTCTCATCACGCTCCTCGTTATGTTTCTTGACATCTTCATCCCGACTGTCGTGGTCATCCGATAATGGTGATACATTTACAGGCTTGTCGATGATGACCAAATACCAGTGAAGACTTTGTCCGTCATCAGGATTTTCGAACTGTCCATATTAACCACCGTCTACAGTTACCTTAGGTTGATTGGAATAATCACAAAGTCTTGCTCGAAGAGATCAACCTTGGTCAACCATTCCGAAATAGGGGAATGTCCTCTATAATAATGCTGTCGAATCGACCTCTGTCTACGACGGTTGAATGACGCACAGTTGCATAACAGTTGAATAGAAGAAGGTATCCATGATGTGAAACTGTATGTCTGGTTGAGTACCCATTGTGTCACGTGCCAAGAACCTGTAATTGGTTTATCCGTTGAAAAATGAAGTCTTGATTTTATACAACTGTGGCTCACCGCAACCCATATTGAACAATGTTATTGTTTACCCCTTGTCCAGGCTCTAAGCGGGCAATATCTGATTTCGTCAGATTTATCCCGTCCGAGGACAACACACTATGAGTATGTTTCAATGAAAGAAAACACAAATATCAGACAGACATCCTCACGTTGGGTTGTTAGGTCCAGTGGCGTCTTCCTCGATAGATATCCCTCTGGTTATGAAATCATTACGAATATATATGATACATCCATAGATTATTCATACCTGGATACATGGTCCCAAAACAAGTTAGCATTCTTGGCATCGAGACGACGTGTGATTCCACTGTACACATGATAGGACATCCAGGTGACGAGGTGCTCGTATGTGTCCATGTCGTCCTGGCTGTCAATTTCAATTTGGATAATGATTCGTCCGTTGTTGTCCCACCCGGGCTGTAAATGAGTGCCCTTGGCCCAGACTAGAGGACGAGAAGGCAACATCTTGAGAGAAATTACTGCGGTGGCCCAGGACTTAAATACTGATGGTTCTTGAATCTGTGGTATGTATTAGCCGAATGTTTTAAGGGTAACTGTACCAAATTTACTTGGAGGTCATGGATCTCGCGCTCGAGCCTCAGTTCAATTACTGGGTTGCCTTTTGAATGAACGTAGAGAGTAGAAGCAGCCATGTGCCACTCCAAAGTGTACCCATCCTTATCATCCTCATCAGCAAATAACCGAGTGTTGCCCAGAAATAGTTCGACCCAACCAAGCTCCTTAGCATTAGCATTAGCATTAGCAGACTTGGCATTAGCAGATTTAGCATTAGCAGACATGACTGAATGAGATCAATTCAATTGCAGAGGGGTCGCATGTCGTACGACATTTAGGTCACGTGATGTTGAAATATCTATTTGCGTCACTGTTATCATTGTCCTAGTTTGTCGTTAATTCAATTGCTCCATTCTTGTACTTTCCAGTTATCAAAAATGTCGACTTCCACCTCTACTACCATCATCTCGACTAAAAAATCTGCTGTCTTTCGCGCTTACCCTTGGTCAAATGGTGTCGTGTTGGCCGAAGACACACGAGCTTTCATGGAAAAAGCATTGGAGGGCAGAGGCCATTGTGAGAAGCTGGTTAAAATGGCACTTGTGGGTTACACTGGTAGTCCTTGCTGCAGCCTGTATATACTCACGCTTGAACAGACTCTGGCATCTTGCGTAGATGATACAGTTAACGTCCAAATCGATGACCCAAATACCCGAACGTTTATTCGCGAATTCTTAGGACCTGACGATTCAACCTCGTCTATCGAGGAAGCTCGTTCCTCCTTGCTAACCGGGTCTCGATCCCAAAGACCGTCAAACAAGAATTTGGTCACGGCTGCCCACATTATTTTTCGATACCGCCTGCTCGATATTGTTGCTGACGTTCTTGAGACACCCCGTCACGCTGATGTATCCTTGGTTCCAAAGAACCCTGCACCTGATTTCAAAATCGACCGGCTTACCAAGGTAATAAATCAAAGCGGATCATCTTTAGGATGTCTACCTTTTTATCATATTCTTCACAGATGTTTGGTGTTCTCAAAGACTGGCCAAAACTTGTTTCGAATTTTCGCAAGTCTCACGATACAAGAATATATGTGCCGAATGACCAACCCATTCCTGCG
>Ga0210387_10001306_pt1 | contig 18724 bp, 14 predicted proteins | sample IncBWC7OmetaG_FD_160108 | JGI IMG/M metagenome (GOLD analysis project Ga0210387, IMG submission 160108) | Forest soil microbial communities from Barre Woods Harvard Forest LTER site, Petersham, Massachusetts, United States - Inc-BW-C-7-O ...
GGAGTAGTCGCGATGCTGGGCAATCTCGCGGCCCAGGAAGATCGCTTCTTCCTTCTTGCCGAAGGTCAACGGGCCAAGCGGGCTCATACCCCACTCGCAAACCATCTGGCGCGCGATTTCGGTGGCTCGTTCGATGTCGTTGCCCGCGCCCGTTGTGATGTGATGCAGGAAAATTTCCTCGGCAGCGCGACCACCCATCAGAACGGCGAGTTGCGATTCGAGAAATTCCTTCGTGTAGGTATGCTTGTCGTCGATCGGCAATTGCATCGTGACGCCCAGCGCCATGCCGCGCGGAATGATCGTGACTTTGTGCAGCGGATCGGCACCAGGAGTCATAGCCGCCACGAGTGCGTGGCCAGCCTCGTGATACGCGGTGTTGCGCTTTTCCTCGTCGGAAAGAATCATCGACCGGCGCTCGACGCCCATCAGCACCTTGTCTTTCGACATCTCGAAATCAAACATCGTGACGAGCTTTCGATTTTGACGCGCCGCCCAAAGCGCGGACTCGTTCACCAGGTTCGCAAGATCGGCGCCGGAAAAGCCGGGTGTGCCTCGGGCAATCACTGAAAGCTCCACATCATCCGAGAGAGGCACTTTACGCGTGTGCACTCGTAGAATTTCTTCGCGGCCCTTTACGTCTGGACGCGGCACAACCACGCGGCGGTCAAAGCGGCCCGGGCGCAAAAGCGCCGGGTCGAGTACGTCCGGCCGGTTGGTTGCAGCAATCAGGATGACGCCTTCGTTCGATTCAAACCCGTCCATTTCGACGAGCAACGCGTTCAACGTCTGCTCGCGCTCGTCGTGACCACCACCCAGGCCCGCCCCGCGGTGACGGCCGACGGCGTCAATCTCGTCGATGAAGATGATGCACGGAGCGTTCTTCTTACCCTGCTCGAAAAGATCGCGAACGCGGCTCGCACCGACACCTACGAACATCTCGACGAAATCGGAGCCGGAGATTGAGAAGAACGGAACATTCGCTTCGCCAGCAATCGCCCGAGCGAGTAAAGTCTTGCCGGTTCCCGGGGGCCCGACAAGCAACACGCCCTTCGGAATGCGTCCGCCCAGCTTCTGGAATTTTTGAGGATCTTTCAGGAAGTCGATGATTTCGTACAGTTCTTCCTTAGGCTCATCGATTCCGGCAACATCCTTGAACGTAGCTTTTTTCTGCTGGGCCGTAAGCAACCGAGCGCGCGATTTGCCGAAACTCAGCGCTTTATTTCCACCCGCCTGCATCTGCTTCATCATGAAAATCCAGAACGCCACGAGAAGCATCAGCGGCGCAAAATTCACGATGAAGGTCAGCCAGTCGGCGTTCTTAACTTCTTTGTAGTTGTAGAGGACGCCTTTGTCTTGGAGAGTCTTAGTAACGTCAGGGATCGCCGTGTTGGCAATCGTCACATTGTGGAATTTTTGGCCTTCGCGGTATTCGCCCTGAAGTTCGGCGCTGTTCGGCGAGAGGTAGATGGTAACGTCTTTTACTTGCCCCTGCTCAACTTTCGCTAAGAAGTTGGTGTAGTTAGGCTCGTCTTCATGCGCGGACTGGCCGCTCGTGGACGCCATGCGCCACAAGACGACCGCGAGCAAAATCATCAAAAGCCAAAATAAAATAGTGCGGACTGTTGAATTCACCGTGTTACCTCACCCTCTGTGTACCCTTGAACATCCCGCCCGACCCACGCGACAGGAAATCAAATCATTCTAATTAGATGCCGACGCCGAGAATTCGTATGCACGATAGTAATGCGCGCGGCGGCAGAAATTCTAAGCCGCTAAATCCTGTCTTCCTCGATCACTACGCCGATCGATGTTCCCTTGCGCGCACAATATTCGTCAGCTGGCGCCATTCCCCGGGCCCAAATCACCTGACCGCCGCTCTCAAGAACGGGCCAACAGGCGCGCTGACGGCTGGGAATGCGCCCCGCTAGAAACAATTCCTTAAGCTTCCGAGTTTGGCGGTGGCCGCGCGGCCGGTACGCGTCGCCCGACTGCCAATTCCGCAAAATCAGCGGAACACGGAGTGCGGCAGCATCAAAAGCGTCGCTTTCACTTTTAGTGTCGCTCTCCGCTAGGGGCCAGTCAACCATTTTCAACTTGAAGCGGGTTGCGAGTTCCGGCACAGAAATAACGGCAGCGCCACGATCTGGCAGACTCACAACATAGCGATACGTCGACGGGCGTCGTTTAGTTTCCCGGGCCGAAGGATGATGCCACGCAGACCTGGCGCGCGAAAAAACCAACTCGTCGAAAATACGCTCGACTTCGATCTTTCCCGGAAGCTCTAAACGCTTTCCACTAGTCGATTCGGTTGCGAGGCGAATGATCTGCTCCACATGACGCGCCGAGAGATCGCAACGGTCACCACGCACCTTTTCATAGATGCGTCGGACAAGCCGTTCGGTAAGGGCGCGTGACGCCCCTGAGTCGGGCTCTCCCGAACTCGTTCGCAGCAGCAACGGGGAAATAAGATTGTGCACACGGATCGTCACTGTGCGCGCCGCATTGTCGAACGCGGCATGCGTAATCAGCCGATCGTCAACGAGTGCAGTCCAGAACGATTCCTCCTCGCGTGCAAACCGCGCCAGATCTCCGAGGTGCTCCACAATTGCCGGCGAAAGATCGTTTTCGATCATCGGCAGAATCTGAGCGCGCAATCGCGCTCGCAATCTGCGCAGATCGACGTTGGTAGAATCTTCCCGCCACTCTTGCCCCTGCGCGCGCAAGTATTCGCGAAGTTCATGCCCGCGAACGCTTAGCAACGGTCGCACGAGCAACCCTCCCGAGGGTGATTCGACGATCGGACGAATGCCGGCAAGACCTGTCAAGCCGGTTCCTCGCATGACACGTCCGAGCACCGTTTCGGCCTGATCGTCGGCCGTGTGGGCAATCGCGATACAAGTAGCTTCCTCCTCGCTGAGGACGCGATCGAAAAACGCATAACGCAGGCGGCGGGCTGCGTCCTCGATGTTCCAGCGCTCTCGAGCCGCAACCGCACTTACGTCTTCGCGAGCCGTGATTAACGCGAGGCCGCGCGACCGCGCCAATTCTGCGACAAATTTGGCATCACCGTCTGATTCCGCGCCGCGCAACATGTGATCGAAATGTACGACGAGCAAGGCAATTCCCAGATCGATGCGCAGATGATCAAGCAAGCGCAAGAGGGCTATAGAATCCGCTCCGCCGGACACGGCAACGCCCACGCGAGCCCCCACAGTGATCATTCGCGAATAGCGGATGGATCCGAGCACGCGCTGTTCTAGTGCCGTATGCATGGACTGCATTCTTCGAGTCTGGAGATTTGAATCAGCCGAAACTCTATCGTAGCAGCCGGAAAGGAAGGGGTCGAGCGCCTTGCGCCACGCATGCCACCCGGGTACCAGGAATGGAAAGAGCTAGGAACGATCGGCGACCTGCTGTGTAAACAGATCGCGGCTGTACGAAATGCGCCGGTCAAGGGCTACCGCAGCAAAGTGAGAACAACCGACTCGCTCTTTTTCTGTCCACGCTCCGATGCCCGGAATCAGGAACGACGATACAGTCTTCATGAAGTGGAGCAAACCATAGTACGTGCCGACGGCGCGAATTTCCGTTTGATCATCGCCGCGCTCCGGGCAGAGGCGCACGAGCTGTACGAGTCTCGGGAAATCATCGGCGCCTACCTGTTGATTCGCAATTCCGCTGACCTCGCGAACACGCTCGGAAAGATCCACTTTCCGGCTGGCGCCGAGAATCGCCCGGCAGTACGAAACGAAAAATTGCAGGAAAAGCGCAATCGATGCCACGCAAATGAGGGCTGCCATCATCGGGCTCTCACCACCAGGCGCGCTGTTGCCAGTCGCGCATCTTCAGACACTTTTGCGAACGTATAGGCCCAGGCGATCGGCAGCCACACTCCCATGATAGGCGGTACCCAGCGAAGGACAAACGGTTGCAAACTGGGGAACAGGTTTCGAAGTGCGTAGGTGCACGCTGTCGCGCTGAAATATACACCCAGCGCCAGGACTAGCTGGATCAGGCGAGTACGGGTTTCGCGAAGTTTCAGGATCGCTCCCCATAACAGGTACGTCAGCACCACTCCTACGAAATAAAGATTCTGCCCCAGCTCAACTACAAACTTGGTAGTGAGGTGGCTGCGATTCTCGTGCACGACAGCGTACGAGAATAAACCGGTGAGCAATAACAGAAGGACGGCGGCCCCGCGAATGTAGCTGCTCACGTTCATCTCGCGGAAAGTCTGCTGATAAAACTGAATGACGGTCCAGAACAGAAGAATCGTCAGAAGGCTCTCCGTGTAGTAGTAATAATAAAAATATTGAGGAGATGTGAAGCCAAACCGATCGACAGAGTAATACTGCCCAACGGTTACGAAAGCCGCGCAAAGCATATAAATTGTGAGGGATAAATAGCGGAAGACGTCTTTCTTATGAACGAGGCACACCACAACGCCGATTTCCACGAGGAAACCTACAAGCCACAACGCGTAATCAAATGGGCCAAGCTGCATCGAAACCTAGATTCCGAGGCTTAGCCCTAACCAAATCCCCCTACTGCAGGATCCTCTCGTCTCTTACCAAGGAGACGGGGGCATCGGGCCACTGGTGTTCGCCCAAGGTGAGGGCGGCATCGGGCCGCTGGTGTTGGCTGCCAGCCATGGTGATGGCGGCATCGGACCACTGGTATTTGCCCACGGTGAAGGCGGCATTGGTCCGCTCGTGTTCGCAAGCGCATGAAGCCCCATCGCGCTTGTAAGAACGAGCATGACCACTACAGCCACAAGGGACCACTTACTCATAAAGCTCCTCCGAGTGGAAACTACGCGGGGGAGCTTATAAGCGGTCTCTTGCCGTCAAGAGGGAAATTTTAGGGTCGTGTGCCTAAACGGTACACACCCCTCCCTCCCTGGCTAGGCCAGAGCCTCTTCGAATTGTCGAGGTGAAAGTAGCGTCCCGGAACGTATGCGGTCAATGTTACTAACGTACTACGAATTCGGGACTCTCATGATGGACGTTTCAAATCGGCACAACGAGATTAACCCTATAGAATCGAGCGTTTCTCGCTGTCGCTCGTTTCGGGGACAAAATTGACAGGCTCTCGGAATCCGATTATCCTGTGTTTGCGATGTTTGCTTCCTTCTATTAGCGATCCTCTCCCGCCCGCGTGGGGCGCCGACAGCACCGACAATTACCGCGTTTTTTGAATTCACATTCGGAATTTCTGCACTCCTGAGGTATTTGCATGGCGAAATTGACGCTGTTTGAAAAGCTTGACCGCATTGAAGCGCGCTACGAGGAAATGACAGCGCAGCTATCGTCACCCGAGGCCCATAACGATACCGATCGCTACCAGAAGCTTGCGAAAGCACACTCCGACCTCGGCATCATCGTTGCGAAATACCGCGAGTGGAAAGAGATCAATCACGGATTGGAAGGCGCGAAGCAATTGTTCGCTGAATCCGCCGACCCGGAAATGAAGCAGATGGCACATGACGAGCAGCGTGAACTCGAGACAAAACTAGCGCCGGTCGAGCGCGAGCTGAAGTTTCTGCTGATCCCCAAAGATCCTAACGACGAGAAGAACGTCATCGTCGAAATTCGAGCGGGCACCGGTGGCGACGAAGCCTCGCTCTTCGCCGCCGAACTCTTTCGCATGTATTCGCGCTACGCCGAATCGCAGGGCTGGAAAGTCGAAATTCTTGAAAGCTCGGCGTCGTCGATCGGTGGCATGAAGGAAGTGGTGGCCGCCATTCAGGGCAAGAAAGTCTATTCCAAGCTGAAATATGAGAGCGGTGTTCACCGGGTTCAGCGCGTGCCTGCTACCGAACAACAGGGCCGTATCCATACTTCCGCCGCCACAGTTGCTGTGCTGCCTGAGGCGGAAGATATCGACATCAAGATCGAAGCCAAAGACTTGCGCATCGATACATTTTGTTCTTCAGGGCCCGGTGGCCAGTCGGTGAACACTACCTACTCGGCTGTGCGGATCACGCATATTCCTAGCGGCCTCGTCGTCTCTCAGCAGGACGAAAAATCGCAAATTAAGAATCGCGCGAAGGCAATGCGCGTACTCCGCTCTCGCCTTTATGAAATGGAGCAGGAAAAACAGCATGCCGCGCTGGCCGCCGAGCGCAAAGGCCAGATCAAGACCGGCGACCGCTCGGAAAAAATCCGTACCTACAATTTCCCGCAGAACCGCGTCACCGACCATCGCATTAACTTCACTCTTCATCAGCTGACTGAAGCGATGGACGGAAAACTCGGATCGCTCGTCGACGCACTCGTCACCCATTTCGAATCCGAGCGCTTGGATGAGGAACTCGACCACGAGTAATCGCCCCTGAATAAACGATGGACACCCGCGCAGCACTGAAAGACGGAATCGCGCGACTTCGCGGCGCGCAAGTTCCTTCCTACACCCTCGCCGCGGAACTGCTTCTCATGCATGCGCTCGGTCGCGACCGCACCTGGATCTACTCCTATCCGGAAGTCCCAGTTGATCCGGCCGTGCTGAATCGATTTTTCGAATATGCCGCGCGCCGCGCTTCCGGCGAGCCCACTCAATACATCACTGGCAAACAGGAATTCTGGGGACTTGAGTTCGAAGTTACGCCGGCAGTGCTGATTCCGCGTCCTGAAACTGAACATGTCTTAGAGGTCGCGCTTGAACGCCTGGGCTCGCGCGGGATCAAAATCAATATGGCCACTGGCGCTCCCTCTCCGCCTCTCATAATAGCGGACGTCGGTACAGGATCTGGCTGCCTCGCGATTGCCCTGGCCCACGAGTTGCCACACGCGGAAGTTCTCGCTACAGACATTTCCGCCGCGGCTATCGAAGTTGCTCGCCGCAATGCGACGCGCCTTGGATTTTCGGATCGTGTAACCCTTCTTCAAACTGATTTACTCACATCGATTCACGAAGAGCAGTCTTTCGACGTCGTCGTCAGCAATCCTCCTTACATTGGACGCGGCGAAGCATGCCAGCTTCCCCGCGAAGTGCGCGAGCATGAGCCCGACGCAGCGCTATTCGGTGGCCAGACTGGGATCGAGATTTATGCGCGGCTGGTGCAAGAGTCCGCCGCTCGATTACGTTGCCGCGGAATCCTCGTACTCGAACTCGGCTACAACTCTGCGGATCACGTACGCGGTTTGTTGCAAGGTCAGCCCGCGTGGGTAAACGTCAGCGTTACAAATGATCTTGCGGGCATTCCGCGCGTAATCGCTGCCGAAAGATCGTAGCCCCGCCGCAACTCGCTCTGCTCTCAGTCGCCAGCCCCAGCTGAAGCTGCACGTTGTATAGTTACATCGTCATCCGCCGAGACCGCGATGCCGAAGCTGGCCCAGTTCCGCGCAAAACACGACGCTCTGCCGAGCGCCAATGCCGGTTCCACCGCTTCGATCTTGCACATCGATATGGACGCGTTCTTTGTTTCGGTCGAGTTGCTAGCGCGGCCGGAGCTGCACGGCCTCCCAGTTGTCGTTGGCGGACAGCGCGATCAACGCGGCGTTGTTTCCGCGGCGAGTTACGAAGCGCGTCGCTTCGGCGTCCATTCCGCGATGCCGCTGCGCACCGCCGCGAAGCTTTGTCCGCAGGCCATATTTCTCGACGGCCACCACCAGCTCTACAGCGAATGGAGCGATCGCGTCGCCGCGATTCTCGGAAAGTTCTCTCCCATCGTCGAAATGGCGTCAATCGACGAAGCCTACGTCGACCTTGCCGGAACCGAACGGCTTCACGGACCACCACTCGCTGCCGCGCACAAATTGCTGCTCGAAATTACAGCCACAACGAACCTGCCGTGTTCGGGAGGCCTGGGTGCCACACGACTCGTTGCGAAAGTCGCAAGCGATCAGGCCAAGCCGCGCGGCCTCGTGTGGGTACCTTCGGGCCGTGAAGCTTCGTTTCTTGCGCCACTCGCGGTGCGCAGAATACCGGGCATCGGCAAAGTGACGGAAGCGGCGCTGAAGAATCTCGGGATCGACACCGTCGGCCAGCTGCAACTGATTCCACTCGAGGGCCTGGAAGAAACTTTCGGCCGATGGGGCACGGCGCTGTTTCGAAAAGCCCACGGAATCGACTCCTACGAATTCTTCATCGACGCAGAACCGAAGTCGATCTCGCACAATCAAACCTTTGGCGCGGACACCAACGACCGCACGCAACTTGAATCCACCTTGAGCCACCTCAGCCAGAAGGCCACAAAGCGGCTGCGCGACGCGGCTCTGCACGCTCGAACCATCAGCCTCACTCTGCGCTATACGGATTTCAAAACGATCGCGCGAAGCCAAACTCTCAAGGAACCTAGCGATCTCGATGAAGTAATTCTCCGCACAATTCGCGATCTCTTCGCAAACGCCTGGAATGGAATATCGATGCTGCGGCTCGTCGGCGTCGAGCTATCTTCGTTTTCATCAGGTGCTGACCAGCTTGATCTTCTCGACCCCGATCGCCGTGAAAAACTCGAACGGCTGGCGCGAACCACCGACCGTCTGCGCGATCGATTCGGATTCTCAAAAGTTCAGTTCGGTGGTTCACTTTCCAAGCGGGATGATCGCGAAAATTAATCGGAGCACCGTTTCGTAGCGAGGCATCACCCACAACAGATAGATCGCCCCTCGCCGAGTCCTTGCGACTGCCTTATAATCCCGATGCTCATGTCATCCGCTCCTGCTCCCGCAGCCAGCACGAAACGAAGCACCCGCACGCGCGCCCGCGATTTTTGGGGACGTGTGACCGAAGGCCTCGAAATCGAACAGCTCTGGGGCCAGTTTCGCTCGGAAGCCGAAGCCAGCTACGGCCTGTACTCGAAAGACGTCGACTGGGATGCCATCAAAACGGAGCGCAAAAAATGGAAGCGTCCGTTCCTCGGCGGTTGGGCGCTTTTCCAAACCCTGCTAATGAAGCTTACGCCTGCGCGGCGAGTGCTGCTGCTCGTTGCCATATTTCTATTGATCGTGCAGCCGGAAGTTCACTGGGGCAGGGGCGATTTCAGTTTCGCGCTGGGCGGACTCGGTGCGCTCATTTTATTTGTGCTGCTGGCTCTCGAACTCGGGGATCGCGTTACGATGAAGCGCGACCTCGAAATCGCGCGCGAAATTCAGCAGTGGCTCGTTCCCGATCATCCGCCGCAGTTTCCCGGCGTTGACATTGCCTTCGCAACTCGCCCACAAAATACCGTGGCGGGCGACTACTACGATGCGTTCACTCGATCCGCGCCCGGAAGTGATGCTGACCCGGGGCCTCTGATCATCGCGGTCGCCGACGTTGCGGGCAAAAGCGTTCCCGCAGCTCTGTTGATGGCAACTTTTCAGGCAAGCCTTCGAGCGCTCTCCGCGACTCCTGCAACTCTCGACGAAATTGTTGCCGGCTTGGAGCGTTATGCCCGGGCCCATAGTCTTGAAGGCCGCCGATTCACCACTGCCTTCATCGCAGAGATTGATCCCGCAACTCGCGAAATGCGATTCGTAAATGCCGGCCACAACGATCCAATCCTGCTTCGAGCCTCAGGGCAAATCGAGCGGCTCTCAACGGGCGGTCCGCCGTTCGGCCTCCCGCTCTTTACCGAACAAGAAGTCGCCTATCCGTCAGGGCGCGTGAAACTTCAGCCCGGCGACCTGCTTTTCATTTTTACGGATGGCGTCGTCGAAGCGGTGAACGATTCGGAAGAGGAATACGGGGAAAAAAGGCTACTCCCATGTCTGAACTCAGCTCCGTCCGGCGCGCCGGCCGCTGAAGTGCTACGACGGGTAATGGAGGACGTGAATTCGTTCGTCGGCTATATGCGCCAGCACGACGATATCACTTGCCTCGTCCTGCGCGTCACAACGTAAATTCACCAGAGCGCGATTCTCGCGCCCGGAACCTTCAACTTCCCACGCCTCCGCTTTTCCCGCATAATCCGCCTATGGATGCGCGCCAATTCGCCGAGCAGATATGTCGCGTCTTGCGCGACAACGGTCACCAGTCCTACCTCGCTGGCGGGTGTGTGCGCGACATCCTGCTCGGACGCGAGCCCGTCGATTACGACGTTGCGACCGACGCCACTCCCGAACGCGTCCAAGAATTGTTTCCAGACAGCCTCGCCGTCGGCGCGAAATTCGGCGTCATCGTTGTCACCGAGGGACCAGTTCACGTGGAGGTCGCGACATTTCGCTCCGATGGCGGCTACTCCGATGGCCGCCACCCGGACCACGTAGAATATGCGAGGACGCCGGAAGAAGACGTAAAGCGCCGCGATTTCACCATCAACGGCCTCATGCTCGACCCTTTCACGAACCACGTGCTCGACTACGTCGGCGGCCGCGACGACCTGCGTGCCGGTATCATTCGCGCCGTCGGCAATCCCACCGAACGTTTCAGCGAAGACAAACTACGCATGATTCGCGGTGTTCGATTTGCGGCGCGTTTCAGGTACGCAATCGAAGCTTCAACCTTCATCGCGATCACCAAACTCGCGCCAGACATTCTTCAGGTTTCCGCTGAACGCATCCGCGACGAACTAACCAAAATACTCACCGAAGGCGCCGCCCGCCGCGGATTCGAACTGCTCGACGAGACCAAACTCCTCTCAGAAATTCTGCCGGAAATCGCGCGCATGAAAGGAGTCGAGCAGCCGCCGCAATTTCATCCTGAAGGAGACGTCTGGACCCACACGCTGATGATGCTCGAGCAGCTTCCCGCCGGATGCTCGCCAACGCTTGCTTGGGGCGTTCTTCTTCATGATGTGGGCAAGCCGCCCACCTTCACGCCTCCTTCCGGTCCAAATGGCCGGATTCGCTTTGACCAACATGTGGAGGTTGGCACTCGAATGGCGATAGACGTTTGCAACCGCCTGCGCTTTTCAAACGACGACACAGAACAAATCGCGGCGCTAGTAGCAAATCATCTGCGCTTCAAAGATGTCGCGCAAATGAAGCTTTCCACCCTGAAGAGGTTTATCCGTCTGAATCGGTTTGAGGAACATCTGGCCCTGCACCGCCTGGATTGTCTTTCCAGCCACCAGAATTTGGACGCTTACGAATTTGTGCGCCAGTTCATAGCGGAAACCCCCGCGGAACAAGTTCGCCCTCCAAGACTCCTCACTGGAGAAGACCTCAAAGAGCTCGGATATCAACCAGGGCCCTTATTTAAGGAAATGATCGGGGCCATCGAGGACGCCCAGCTAAACGGTACGATCCGCAATCGAGAGGAAGCCCTGCAGCTGGTTCGAAGTCAATATGGGGCTCCAAAATGAAGTATAAGTGTATTACTATTAGAACTATACGCACAAACTCATACCCGATACGGTGTGCGCAGAACTTGCAATATAGACTTGAGTGCCGTATACTCACCAAGACTTATAGCGCCGAACGAAACCTCTCAATCCTTTTTGCTTTTCCCTGCATCTAAACCTCTACGGCAGCCGATTAGCTGCCCAAAGGATTCATATGGACTTTGAGTCCAAGGGGGACACAGTGAGTAAATCAAACAGAGTTATACCGAACGAGCTCCCCATCTTGCCGGTGCGCGACACGGTCCTGTTCCCAGGCGCGGTGATGCCGCTGCCTGTGGGCCGCGAGAGCTCCCTGGCGCTTCTGAATTCGCTGGAAGGGTCGGAGAAACTGCTTGGCGTGGTGGCGCAGCTCGATCCGCGGGTTGAAACTCCCGTAGGTTCGGATCTGCATAGCGTTGGCACGCTCGCGAAAGTCCACAAGATGGTGCGGATGCCCAATGGAAACGTTGTCGCGTTTCTAGAAGGGCTTGAGCGCATTCGTGTGACTGAAGTTGTTGGGCTTCAGCCCTTCATCCGGGCTCGCATTGAAGCGCAGCCCGATCTCGAAGATCAACCGGATGCGGAACTGACCGCGCTGCAACGTAACGTACAGGAACTGTTTCGTGAAGTTGTCGCGCGTTCGCCGCAACTCTCCGACGACCTGCAAACCGAAGTGATGAACCTCGATACGGCGGGGCGGCTGTCTGATTTCGTCGCTTCCACTTTGCCGTCGCTCAACACGATGGTTCGCCAGGAGCTGCTCGAAACTTTCAGCGTCCGTAAGCGCCTGGAAACCTTGATCAACGAATTGACGAAAGAACGCGAAGTGCTTGAACTCCGCAACAAGATTCACGATCAGGTTCAGGAACAAGTGAATCAAAGCCAGCGTGAGTTCTTGCTTCGCGAGCAAATGAAAGCGATTCAGAAAGAACTGGGCGAGTCCGACGACGGCCAGGCGGAAATCGACGAGCTTCGCAAAAAAGTCGAAGCGTCCGGAATGACTGCTGAAGCCAAAAAGGAATGTGATCGCGAACTGAAGCGGCTGGCGAAGATGACTCCCGCTTCGGCCGAGTATATGGTCTCGCGCACATACCTCGAGTGGATGACTTCATTGCCCTGGAACAAGGTTTCCGGCAGCGAAGACATTGACATCCTCAAGGCCGAGGAAATCCTGAACGAGGATCACTACGACCTTGTGAAAGTAAAAGAGCGAATTCTCGACTATCTCGCGGTGAAAAAGCTGCAACCCGGCATGAAGGGTCCGATTCTTTGCTTCGTCGGGCCTCCAGGCGTGGGCAAAACTTCACTGGGGAAATCGATTGCCCGAGCGATGGGTCGCAAATTTGTCCGCATCTCCCTCGGCGGTATGCACGACGAGGCGGAAATCCGCGGACATCGCCGCACTTACATTGGCGCATTGCCCGGCCAGATCATTCAAGGAATTCGCAGAGCTGAGACGTTGGATCCGGTTTTTATGCTGGACGAGGTTGATAAGCTCGGACGCGATTTCCGCGGTGATCCGGCAGCAGCGCTGATGGAAGTGCTCGATCCGGAACAGAATTCCACCTTCCGCGATCACTATCTGGATACGCCCTTCGATTTGTCGAAGGTTCTCTGGGTAGCGACTGCGAACTGGATGGATCCAATTCCGGAACCGTTGCGCGACCGCATGGAGATCATCGAACTCGCCGGCTACACGGAAGAGGAAAAAGTTCACATTGCGAAGCGATTCCTGATTCCGAGGCAAACCAAGGAACACGGTTTGACGCTCGGTGAGCAAATTGAATTCACTGACGAGGCGTTGCACTACCTGATTCACTTCTACACCCGTGAAGCAGGCGTGCGAAACCTCGAACGCGAAATCGCAACCCTCATTCGCAAACAGGCGCGGCGAATTGCCGAAGGCAAGACGGAAAAGCAGATCGTCTCGCCGGAAATCATTCGCGAAGCGCTCGGACTTGAAAAGGTTCGAACAGAAAAGGAAGTGGAGGAGCGCGTCCAGAAGCCGGGCGTTTCCGTCGGACTTGTTTGGACGCCAGTCGGCGGAGATATCGTGTTCATCGAAGCCAGCAAGATGCGCGGCGGCAAACAGTTCACGATGACCGGGCATCTGGGTGAAGTAATGCAGGAGTCCATGCGCGCCGCTTTGACGTGGGTGCGTGCGAACGCCGAGCGTTACGGCATCGATCCCGATTTCTTCCGCAAGAACGATCTGCACATCCACGTTCCTTCGGGCGCGATTCCGAAGGACGGGCCGTCTGCCGGCGTCGCGATGGTTACGGCGCTTGTGAGCTTGCTCACGGGGCGCGCAATCCGGCCTCGGGTGGCGATGACGGGAGAAATTTCACTCTCCGGAATCGTGTTGCCGATCGGCGGCGTGAAAGAAAAAGTGCTGGGAGCGAAGCGAGCGGGCATTCGCGAAGTCATTCTTCCGTCGGAGAACGAACCGAACGTGAAGGAAGACTTGCAGCCTGAAATGCTCGAAGGCGTGCAGATCCACTACGTCCGCACCGCCGAAGAAGCGCTCGATATCGCGCTTGGCAAATTCGATAAACCGGTCCGGCCGCTTACAGGCGGCTTGCCGAAAGATCAACCCGCTGCAGGGCCCGTCCACTAAGACGAGTCGTGCACCGATAAGCTGACAGCCAGTTCCGCGAAGGCCCGAGTCCGCAGCGCCGGACCCGGGCCTTTTCTTTTGAGCGCCCACAATACAGCTTTCCTATTGCGGCAAATCAAGCAATCGCGTACAGCTAAAAGACTCCAATGCCCTACCGTCCCCGAGAGCTTGTCATCCGCGCGCGCGAAGCCGCCGTCTTTTTACTTGCCGCTCTCGACCGCGACGAAATGGTCCAGAGATTTCTCGATATCTATGCCGGAGAGAATCGCCGTCCCGGCCGCGCTGATCAACCCACGCATTACCGTGAACAGCTGCAAACGATCCGGCGCGAATCAATTCTCGCGATGACGCTACGAATCGAAGCGGCGCTGCCAACACGATTAAAGGTCCGCGTTTCTGTACGCGACACGCGGCGCCCCGTCAAGAGAGGTAAAAAGGGCAAGAAGGGTGCGAAACGAAAGAAACCGAGAGCCTCAGGGCTCGATCTTGCGATTCCATTGCTCGATCTCTTCCGAGAAGAGTTTTTCGTCGCGTTAGGCCAATCGCTCGAGTGGACTCAAGAAGATGCTCAGCAATTCTGGCGCGATTACTCGCTGTACGAGAAACTCTCAGGCAAGGAATATCAGACGAGCGCGCGAAACAGAGCACGCGGGAGCGTTTCCGGTCCGTTCGTCGACCGCACCGCAATGCTGCTCGATCCGTCGCTGATGGAGCAGGCTCGCCGTGCCGCCGGCAAATTCCAGCTCGAACTCAACGCCACCGCCGACCGGGTCCTGCGCAAGGTGTTCTCGCGCCGACGCGCGAATTGATAGCCGCTATGCCCGCGCTTCAAGCACGATATTGAACGGAGTTTCGGCAGCTCGCCGCACCTTGCTGAATCCCGCATTCTTAAGAATTTTTGAGAGCCGTCCTTCGCCAGCCTGAGCTCCCAGCGCCAATCCAACTTCCTGCGAGAGCGAAGCGGGTGTGCAGAGCATCGTCGACGCCGCATAGTACACACGTCCGATCGGATTGAGATTGTCCTCGAGCTTGTCGTTCGCAAACGGTTCGACAATCATCCAGGCACCGCCCGGTGCGAGCGATTCCTTCACGTGCCGCGCAGCGCCCTCGGGATCGCCCATGTCATGCAGGCAATCGAAGAAAGCGACGAGTTCAAAACCCTTTCCCGGATAATCTTTCGCTTTCGCCACTTCAAATTTCACGCGATCGCCCACGCCGGCTTTCGCCGCTGCTTCGCGAGCCATCTTGATCGAGCCATCGTGATAATAAAATCCGACGAATGTTGACTTCGGATAGGCCTGCGCCATCAATATTGTTGAAGTACCAAGCCCGCATCCAACGTCCGCCACGCGCGCTCCGGCCTTGAGCTTCGCTTCCGTATCACCCAGCGCTGGAATCCATTCCGCGATGAGATGCGCGCGGTAGTTTGGCCGGAAGAATCGCTCGGTTCCGGCAAATAGGCCGTGATCGTGTTCGTGCCAGCCAACGCCTTTGCCGCTGCGAAAAGCGTCGGTGATTTTTGCCTCATCCTTCATGCAGGAAGCCACAATCTCAAAAAATCCTGGTAGAAAAACGGGACTCGTCTCGTCAGCGAGTGCCAGAGCTTGTTCGGGTGGCAGTGTGTATCGTCCGGTGGCAGGGTCATAGCTGACAAAAGCACCCGCCGCTTGCGACGACAGCCATTCCCGCACATATCGTTCCGTAGTTCCCGTCTTTTTGGCGAGTTCAGCCGACGTCATCGGTCCAGCGCCGGCCATCGCTTTATAGAGACCTAATTTGTCGCCGATCACGATGAGCGCCGCATTCATCGCCGCTCCCATTTCACCCACAGCTTTCATCACGAATTCGTGCAGCTTGCCTTGATCGAGAGGTTGAGACGCAGAGGTGGCCATAAGATCCTCCTGAATAACGCGTGGACTGGGGAAACGCGTCGGAAATTCAGCTGAGTCTATCCGTGCGTCTTTCGCAAGTCAATCATCGAAGGTTTACAACGAAACGCTCTTTTCTTGTTATCCTCGCGCCATGTTCGCCCTCTTCTATCTGCTCGTGATCGTGCAGATCGCGCTTGGGATCTACTCGCTGTGGAATGGCTTCGAGTGGTTTCGCATGGTGAAGCAGCGGATCACGTCCCACGCTGGCTTTTATGCGCCCACGACGGCGCTGATATGTCCCTGCAAAGGCAACGAACGCGGGCTCGAAGAAAATCTCACCGCGCTCACTCGCTTCGAGTATGCGAACTACGAAATCTATTTCTCACTGGCTACCAGCCTCGATCCTGCTCTAAAAGTCATTGAGCGCGTGAAAGCCGCCAGCCAGCGGCCCGTTCACATCGTAATTGCCGGACCTCCCGAAAATTGCGGCGAAAAAGTTTACAATCTGCGACGCGCGGTGGAAGCGCTTCCTCCCAACTTTGACGTAATAGCTTTCACAGATTCCGACGTTCGATTGCCCCGGGGCTGGCTCACAAAGCTAATCGCTCCTCTCCAGGATGGACGCATCGGAGCCACCACTACTTACCGATGGATCATTCCCAGCGGAACTTTCGGTTCAGGCGCGTTTGTAAGTGCGCTTGCCTCTGCTTGGAATGCAGCGATAGCCACAATGCTCGGAAAACCGAAGGAGAACTTCTGCTGGGGCGGTGGCACAGCGATTCGCCGCAAAACGTTCGACGATGCGCGCGTGCTCGAAGTATGGGAAGGCGCGCTCAGCGACGACTTCGCGATGACCTCCGCGCTCGAAGCGATCGGCCTGCCCATAATTTTCTGCCCCGAGTGCCTCGCAGCTACATTCCACCCCTGGACTGGCCCGCAGCTTCTCGAATTCACTAACCGGCAAATCCAGATCACGCGCGTCTATTCACCGCGCCGCTGGACGCTCGGCGCCGCCGCGCACTTAAGCTACTCGATCACAGTCCTGTACGCGCTGTGGTTCATGTTAAGCGAAATGCTCGAGGGCGATCCCTGGCTGCAACTCGCGCTGATCATTATGGTGATTCCGTTGCTGGCAATCATGAAGGGCGTAATACGAACGATCGCCGTGAACGAGCTTCTGCCGGAATGGCGCTCGACCTTGCGTGAATGGGGATGGGTTTGGAGCTTGCTCGCTCCAATCGTGCCATTTCTGTATTCATGGAATTTTATTATTTCGCTCGTCAGCAAGAAGGTTCGCTGGCGCGGCATCCGTTACGAAATGGTCTCGCCGGGCGTGACGCACATCCTCAAGAACTAACTCCGGACGTATCCGTTGCTCCAGGCGCTCCAGGGAGTTGCGGCGCAAACGCGCGCTGCACGCGGCACAGCAGAAATCCGGTTGCGGCACCAACCGGAATCGCCAGCCACCATCCTCGCTGCACAACCATCGTAGGTCCGAGCAAAAGAAACGATAGCAGCCGTGGCTCCATTCGCTGGGTCGTCGCCAGATGAACGCCCCACGCTCCGAGCCCGCCAATCACGATCGGTGCAAGAATCGCCGCTGCGACGGCCCAATGCAGGGGAGTTTTACATTTGAGAAGCGTCATGATTCGCCGCAGCAGAAATGCGCCAATCAGAACGGCGAGTGCGCCGAATACAAGCCCGTAAAAATAAAAGAAAATAACGCCAAACGCCTCTCGTGAGCGCGACGACGGGCCAGTCACCGCGCCCCACAAATCCTTGGTCCAGATCGCGAGGCTCATGAAAAAACAGCCGCAAATCCAAGCGGTAAGGTAATAAATCAGGCTGCCGCGCCGTGTCATATCCTTCGTTGGACGTTCGGGAAGTCGAGCCACACTTTCTCGCCGCAAAAGTGCGAACCCTCCGTGCAGATGGGCGTAGAAATTCCAGCGCGCAGGTAGCAGGGCGGTCCGATGTAGCGCGCAAGTTCGGGAAACACCGCGCGAACTTGCTCTACCTCTTCCATCGAAGACTGGTAAATCTCTTCCTGCGCGTTGAAGCAGGTGCGCATCGTCCATTTGTGGAGAAGATGCAGCAACGATCCCGATTCCACCAGTCGAATTGCCTTCGCATTCGGCAAAAGATACAGCGCAAACTCCACCGGCACGCCTCGATCGAGTAACTCGTTCTTCGCCTTCCACGCGTCGTTCATCGCGCACTCATAAACATCACGCGCTCGCGGATTGTCACGAATCAGCATGGGCGTGATGTAGTCGGGCGTGCGTGAGTCCATAAGTGTGAGGAGCGGACGCGAGCCCGGCACCATGCGATGCCGCTGGTCCTGACTGTCTGCGGTGTGGCTGATTTTTTTGGCGAACGTGAAATTCGCATGCTGCAGAGCGCGCATGATCGGAGCGTGAACACCAATGTTGAGAGTCTCGCGGCGATACGGATTGCGCGCAGGATTCAGCATCCGATCAATCGCTTCAGTGTCGGAGCACACCGCAACGGTCTCGCCTGCCACTGCGCGGTATGCATCCGCCATCACGGCAAGTGCGCGCGGAGAATAATCGACAAGCTGCGACGTGAGAGTGCCAAGCTTCGCGTCAAATTCCTGTGCGAACGCGCCACCGTCACTGCTGCCGCGCGCCTTGCTCCACTCGGGCAATTCCTCCATCGGTGTATTGTCAAAACGATCGAAGAACTGCGGATCCACCTCGCGAACGCGCGCCACCATCTCGCCGATCACGAGGCGCGCTTCGCTCGGCGTATCACTCGCCGCCGACATCCGCCACAATCGGTGCAGCACAATGCCTGAAACGGTGTGCACCATCGTAGTAAACGCGCCCACAGGCAAAACGTATCGCGCCACTTCGATCGCGCGCTTCTCCGATTGCCGCTCCACCTTCTGCACGCGTTTCGGGTGAGACATCGAGCTCACGTGCCAGATGTCAGAAAGAATCTCGCGCGAGCTCGGTTCTAATAGTCGCG
>Ga0210387_10001308_pt1 | contig 18715 bp, 16 predicted proteins | sample IncBWC7OmetaG_FD_160108 | JGI IMG/M metagenome (GOLD analysis project Ga0210387, IMG submission 160108) | Forest soil microbial communities from Barre Woods Harvard Forest LTER site, Petersham, Massachusetts, United States - Inc-BW-C-7-O ...
ATTGGGCTATTGGGCTATTGGGCTATTGGGCTATTGGGCTATTGGGCTATTGGGCTATTGGGCTATTGGGCTATTGGGCTATTGGGCTATTGGAGTTGGAGTGTTGGTCGACTTCAAACCGACCATTGGTCTATACTCTGGCTCATGAACACTCTTCCGAACGTGCGCGACCTGCTTGAGGGCCATATACTCTGGAACTGGATTCGATCGATCGACTCTACCTAAACGGTTACGTGCCGCAGCTCCAACACGGCCCCGGATTGGTCGGGTTCCTCTGCCAGCACCATCGACAACCGATCGCAGCGATTGCAAGCCCTAGCCCTAGCCGATTCGCTAGGTCCGCAGCAGATCGAGGCCCTTCCTCAAAAAAATGGCTGGACGGATTGCCGATGCCGCTCTCGGCGCAAGACCGCGGTCTGCACATCAGCTACAAACATTTTGATCTTAAACAATACTTCCCTATCGACTAGCTAGTCGTCGTCTTGCGATCGTCCTCTTCAGTGAGAAAGGCTCGCTGGCCCCCCTAGCGATCCATTCGGATTCCGCCGAATCGCTTCGGAGCGACGTGGGTTTCAGAGTTTTCTACCCGTGGCAAATCGGAAAGATCGTCGTCGAGCCATCGCTCAAAGCGGCCTGGGAACATGAGTACAAGTATTCCGCGCTTCCGATCACGGCCGGTTTTGCTGGAATATCGGGTCCATCGACGACCTTCTTTGGTCCGAGCGAGGGTCACGATAGCGCAGTAGTGAGCGCCGGGGTTTCCGTTCAAGTGACGCCGGCGATAACCACCTATGTCAACTACGACGGGCAGCTGGGGCGTGGTAACTACGACTCAAATGCCGTGACCGGCAGCGTCAGAATTAGCTTTTAATCGGGCACTGATCGCTTCGGCTCTCCTGGGTAGAGCTCCTTGCGGAGGTGAGATATGCCAAAGCGCGATACGCTCCAATCATTAGTGCAGGCTCATTCTATTCTTGCGCCAGCGAGTTAACTCGTTCGGCAATCTGCAACGCGGCACTCATCTTGTCAGTGTGCAAGGCATGTCTAGCACTTAAGTACTAGTTGACCTACGCTTAGGTATGATTGAATCCGCAGCAAATTCCATGACAGCCGTTATGGCTGACGGTCAAAAAGTCGGCTTTGTTGCGATGGGCAAGAACCGATCTGTGGGGAGGCCGCCTCTCAAGCTTTTACCTCATTCTAAGCCAGGTCTTTGGCTCGGCTTTCCCTCAACCGCCATTTCGCCATCGTCGCTCAACAACAGCACGCGTGCGTCAGCATAAAGAAAATCCAGAATCGGAACAATTCTTTCGCGGAGTGTGGCTCCACGTTTCAAGCCAGTAAATAAAGCCTATCGAGCGTACAAGCATAAAGGCTACCTTCTTCGGCAAGAGCGACAAACAGGACGAAGGCACTGGCACGGGCGCATATGGTAGACGGTAGCTTGCGGCTTGCGGTGACGCGTCGCAGCGAGCGGCTTTCGTTAGGGCGGCGCGCCCAGCACATCCTCTATCCGCCTGATCACAGTCAATGCAGTAACCTGGTTCATGCAAGCGTGGCCGTGCGGGCATTGCGAGAGCAGGCGGAAGTTGCAGGGTGAACAAGGCAAATCGGCGCGCACGATCGCGTGCGGCCGGCCATAGGGACCGACGTGCCTGGGATTGGTCGGACCGAAAACACTAACTAGCGGCCTCTCAAAGGCAACGGCCAGATGCATCGAACCAGAATCGTTTGTCACGCACACCGCGGCTCGTTTTAGAATCGCTGCGAGCTCGCCAGAAGTAGTTTGGCCGGAAAAATCAATCGCGCCTCGACACAGTTTTGTTATCTTCTCACTTCGTCTGCGGTCGTGTTGGGTGCCCAGAACAACCACGTCGAAGCCATACTTTTTAAGCCATCGCCCGACTTCGGCGAATCGCTCTGGATGCCAATGTTTCGTCTCCCATCTCGTACCCGGCACAAGCGCGGCGAATCGCTGTAACGCATGTTTCCCAAGCAGCCGTTCCACGCCGATCTCAGTTTCAGCCGATAAATAGATTCGCGAATCTGGCGGCTTACCGTCCAGGCCAAGCATCGGCACAATCCAAAGGTAACGATCGACCGCATGGACGTCGAGAGTCGGGATCGGGATGCGATGCGAGTAAGCGATCCACGACCCATCACGTGCGCCGCGCCAGCGGTACCGCAAAGCGTTCCGCTGTTCGAGGGGCTCAGACTCCTTCCGGGCAGAATGAGCCGGACGGTCGAAACCGATGCGCACAGGGGCACCCGTGGCAAGCGTAAACAGCGCCGAGCGCAATTGACCCTGTAAATCGATGACTAGCTCATACCGGGCACGCCAGAGCTGCTGTAGAAGGGGGACCAGCTCTGTCGCGGCGCTCCAGCTCCGGCCTAATTTCGAGAGCCTCTGCCGGTCAAGAAGGACGACGCCCGAGAGGGCGGGATGATGTCGTACCAGCTCGGCGTTTTCCGGCGTGATGAACCAGTCGATTTGCGCGGCTGGAAAACGAGCGCGCAACTTCGGCAGTAGCGGGATAGTGTGGACTACGTCGCCGAGCGCCGAAAGCTTTATCAGGAGGATGCGGGAAAAAATTCGCGAGCTGAGCGGTTGAGTCTTCAATCGAATGCACGCAACGCCGTCGGAAGTCCCCAGCGCCCGTTACCGACGGGCGGCAAACGGCCCGAAGATCTTTTTGATTGTCGCCGAGAAACGATGGCGGCCCTGCTCACGGCGCACGACCTCGTCGTTCGTAACCCAGTTGAATTGAACCACGCGCCGCTCGCCGGTGAATGGTTTGTGGCCATGCCACGAGTTTTCGCTACGCTTAAATGCGAGGAGCGTACCTTCCACAGGCGGCACTTCGAGGGCCATGTCTTCGAGATTGGTTCCCGATCGCAGCAGACGCAATCGGCCGCCAGTGTTTTCCCAATTCGAGTTCAGATAAATCAAAATGCTGATGATCTTCGTCTTCGAATCGGTATGGATTTTTCCATCCTTCTCCGAGCAGCGCCCCCGCACGGTAATCATCGCGGGTCGGCCTTCCAGATCCAGGGAGAATTTCCGCTCAAACGCTTTGCGGAACTCAACGCTGCCAAGATCGTCGATGAAATCCTTAAACTTCGGACCGAACGTCACCTCACTTAATGGATAGCTGCCGGCCTTTGAAAGCCTTGGGTAATCTTCGTTAATCGCTTTTCGTGCCTCCGGTCTGACAAACTCGGGTACGACGAGATACGAAAAGGGTTCGAGAGTCAGCGGTGTCGCTTCGAAGCGTTCAAGATCCAAAGTCATGGCTTTCACAGTTTCCCGGCTAAGGTGGTTTCACTACGCTGGCAGACCATAGGCAACACGACAAGTAAAAATCTGAGCAGCGGCCGCTTTAAAGAGCCCATGATAGATTGTACGTATAGTTTGGCGCACGAAGCATGCGAAAAAAAAAGGTTCCGGGATCTGCGATAAACAGACGGTCACACCAAGGCCTACTGTTTCACCGCTTTTAAAATAGGTACCGTGGCATGACGTAGCTCCGGAGATGACAAAATGATTGTAAAAGATTTGGTTTTTGCGATAACCCCTTTCTATCAGGTGCCAACAAAGTCCCAGAATGCTTTTAATGGTTGTTGTCGTCGCAGAAATAAGAGATCGGAAAGAATGCGACGAACCCCTGGACGCTAAGCATGAGTCGTATCGAGTACATCGACCTCGAACCGCAGCAGGCATCTTTGCCTGACGATCTCCGAGATCGCGCGATCGACGGCTTAGAAGGCGGCAAGATTCTCTTTCTTCCGCGTTACCGATTTGTCGTGACGGACGAAGAAAGCACGATCTTTTCTCCGACGATCATCGGCAACGCCAAAAATGTGAGCTATGATCCGCGAACTGGGGTACTTCGAGGAACTGCGGCTTCCGGGCCGGAGACCGGGTTGCTGCGCAAGATGATCGCTCGGTTTGCCGATTTTGCTCAACATCTCGTTCTGCAGTTGGCTTCGCCATATGAAAGTGGGTTGATTCGAGCCAGGACGAGCTTCCGCCCAATCGAGATCGCGGGACGCGTCACCTCCTGGCGCAAGGATGACACTCGATTGCACGTCGATAGTTTTCCTTCCTCGCCTACTCGCGGAAAACGGATTCTAAGAGTCTTCACAAACGTCAATCCCAACAGTCGAAGCCGCGTCTGGCGAATGGGTGAGCCCTTCGAGCAAATGGCTGCGCGCTTTTTGCCTTCGATCAGGCGGCCTTTGCCCTGCAGTAGCGGCGTTCTTAATCTGCTCCGGATTACTAAAACCCGGAGGACGGAATATGACTACATTATGCAGCGGCTTCATGACCGTATGAAGGCCGATGATCGCTACCAGAAAGAGGTCGAGCAGATCGAGTTCGAGTTTCCGGCAGGATCCACCTGGCTCGCCCTAACCGACCAAGTCTCGCATGCCGTGATGCGCGGACAATACCAGTTAGAGCAAACTTTTCTAGTTCCGGTCGCACTTTTGCGCCATGAGCCAGGGTCGCCATTGCGAGTATTGGAACGGCTAGCCGGCCGGAAACTGGCTTAAGAGCATTTTACGCAAAAACGCAAGATGAAGTTGTAGCGATTTTTAGTACATACTTGTAACATTCCGTCGACCACAGAGAGCAACATCGCTCTACTTCATCCAGTACGGAAGGTTGAGAGACACGCTTCACGGGCGGATGCGCTCCACTACATTTACACACGGCAGCCCCAGCCAGACCCTTGACCTCTATGCCCCTAATAAGATGAACATATTGTTTTATCTAAGCTAACTTCACAGCGTATAGTTTTCTCGGATAGAAGGGCTTGACCTGCCACCGGTGCGGCTCCGAACTTTGGTGCGCACAGCGAAAAGAGGCTTTGGAGAAAGCGAAAGCCAGATTGGGAACTGATTAATTACGATTATCTCAGCTCTTCAGCCCGGATCGAAAGCGTATCGCCGTCGAATCGGAGTTCGATCGTGATCGCCTTCTTCCCCGTTAACTCGAATTGGCATTCCGCCTGCAGCTTGCGCGCGACCTCTGACTTCACGCCGGACGGTTCAACGTGAAAGAGCCAAACCTGGAGAGCTTGAATCAGGTGTCGACCCGGGGCCAGCTTCGGCAGTTCGAGCGGCCTCTCCTCATCTACGTTGTTCAAAACACCGATCGGTTGCCGATCAATGTAGATAACCGTCTGCGCGGCGTTGGTGTATCCGTCCTGTACCCGAAGTCTCAGCGATGTTCCGGTTGCTCTCTTGACTTCCTCAGCCTTGGCGTACGCGACAAGCGGGAGCGGCCATTCGCTCTCGGCAACACCGGCTGCGCGAGCCACCCTCAAAGCCCGAGCAAACCCGGTCCCATAGAGTGGATCAAAAAGCGTGCCTTCATCCACAAAATAGAAGAGAACCGCCCGCAAAGTGCCCCGTTCGGCCGGCACCAGCGCGAGTTGTCTCGCTGCCCATTGATCGGCCACCGCTTCGTCCCTGGTGTGCATCGCCAGGTGCCCGTACTCATGGACTAGAAAAAATCGCGACGCACCAGGGCGCCGCCTGTCAATTTCTCGTTCGCGTACAGGACAAAGAAAGATTGCGCCTTCCGGGTAAAACAGGGTCGGCTGAAGACTCACTCCGACGCCGTGTCTTGTCCTATTGCAATCAGCCATCACGGGCACGTTGCGAAGCTGACCCGGAGGGGCCCATTGACCTTGAGTTCGTGGTGCTCCGCAAATCACCGCCAGCAAAAACCATGTGAACGTCCAAGCGGCTGGGCATCGGAAACAATCGGCAAACGGCCGTTTACCATTGTTCCAGCCGCAGGTCGATATGCATATCACTCCCACTTTGTGTACTTACGCACGTGCGTTTGCCTCTGCTCCGTAACAAAGCGCGTCCAGAGCTTTGGCAACCTCTACGATTCTCTCGCGCACGCCAGGCAATAATCCACGCCCTTCATGAGAAATAAGGATGTAAATATTCCCCCCGGCAAAGAGACTGACCGGCCGATCGCCCAGCAGGGTGAAGGCTGAGGTTTCATTCGCTCTCAGGCTCCGATCGAACTCCCGGACGCTCCGCATGATCACCGGAGCGAGGCGCGCTGTCTCCAGATGGTAACCTTCCGGAAGATCGCCTCCCAAAGCCGTTCCATCACCCAGCATGATCATTGCGCTGTTGACCTTAGGAAAAGCAGCCAGCAGCATCGCCACCTGGTGCGCATCCAGCTGGTCTTCCGTCATGAAGATCTCTCGCAACCGTTCCAGGCCAATCCGCTTGAGAGAATTCAGCGCAATGGCTCCGCTCTTCGGACCGGCATGTTCTGCCCGTCTCACTTCGGTTTCGGAACGCGCCGATTGGGGTTGGGCCGCAGTCGTTACACCCGAACGCGAAAGAGGCCCAGAGTCGATGTATTCCGTGGGAGATTTCTTCCGTAACATCGGCAATCCCGGCCGGTCCGCCGGGGTCAATGTCGGGCCCGGAATCTTCCTATTTGCCTGAGCCGGCTCGTGGATCGGTGTCTCCTTTGGTTCCGCGCATTTTGCTAGATTGAAAAATTCTTCATCTTCACGGGCGACTTGCGCGATTGGCGTATCGAAATCGGGGCCAGCGGGGTTCTGGCGTTCTGCGGAACTCCGCCGAAGATGCGCCTGCACCTGCAGCACGACCGTTTTCAAGGAAATTGGAAACTGATATTCCTCCGCAAGCTGCACCGGCAAGAGCGCCGGATGAATCCGCTGCAGCGTTGAAGCTTTGATCGTCACGCTTCCCTCCGCGAGGCCTTCGGTATCTTTCAATTGAAGAGCGATCTCTGGTTTCTCAAACGTTGACCAATCCAGGACAGGAGCCAGAGGTACATCCGCGCGAATATCTTCTCTGGACAGAATGATGACTTGTTCACTTAACTCACCCAGGGTAGGTGCGGAATCACCTGCCGAATCGTCGGAATGCTCAGAAGCGGGATCTTTCCGATCGCGAAACAGTGTGTTGCCGAACTTGCGGGACATAAGAGATTTCGGGACCTCTCCCTCTACTATCATAACATGTCAAATAATATGTTATAGGATGAAATCTTACGAGCATTTGGCTGGTGAGATTTTCGGGCTGCCGCTGCTCTCTCTTGTCTTGACACGGGTTGCACCGAGCATGGCATAGAGTACGGAGATGAATAAGTTGTCGCGGTTCGTTCTGATATTGATTCTGGCGTTTCTGGGTGGTTGTTCAGAATTCGAAAACCTGTCGTATGATCTTGGCAAGAAATCGGCCGGAAAGGTTGCGATTGTTATTGATCTGCCCGATCAGCACGCCTACCTCTCCAAGGGTGGTCAAGTGATGCTGACCGCGCCCGTCTCAACCGGCCGCGAGGGATACGATACTCCCGCGGGGAGTTATAGGGTCATCGAAAAAGATATCGATCATCGGTCCAGCATCTACGGAGCGTATGAACGGGACGGAATAATCGTGCAAGGGAACGTCGATGTTCGCAAAGACCCGCGTCCACCCGATTCGACCTTCGTCGGCGCCCCGATGCCTTATTTCCTTCGGATCATCGGAGGAGTCGGTCTTCATGCCGGCTATTTGCCAGGTTACCCGGCGTCACACGGATGCATCCGGATGCCGGAATCCAAGGCCAGGCGGTTCTTCGAAGCCGCGAAGGTTGGTACGCCGGTGACCATCAAGCGATAAAGCGCATCGACGTTTCCCGCTTGGCGGGCTGGCGCCGGGAGGGATCGATTACGAAGCTCTTGCAAACTCCTCCGCGCTGGGATACCGAATCATTCCGACTTATATGAATCCGAAGCAGATCATGATCTATGATACGACCTTGCGAGACGGCACGCAGGCCGAAGGCATTTCCTTCAGCGTTCACGACAAAATTCGTATCGCGGAGAAACTGGATGCCTTTGGGGTTCATTATATCGAGGGGGGATGGCCGGGATCCAATCCGAAGGATATCGCGTTTTTCGACCAGGCAAAACATCTAAAGTGGCGAAAGGCCAGGATTTGCGCCTTTGGGAGCACCTGCAGGGCGAAGGTCGAACCCTCGGCGGACGCGCAAATTGCGCTCCTTCTCTCCGCCGAAACTCCGGCAGTGACCATTGTGGGGAAATCCTGGCGTCTGCATGTCGAGCAGATCCTGGGCGTTTCTATTGAAGAAAACCGGCGGATGATTCGCGAGTCGGTCGCCTACCTGAAATCTCGCGGAAGAGAGGTCCTGTTCGACGCAGAACATTTTTTTGACGGGTACAAGGATGATTCCAGACATGCCATGGCGGCGCTCGAAGCCGCCGTCGAAGGCGGCGTTGACGTGATCGTGCTATGCGACACGAACGGCGGAACAATGGTTCACGAAGTTTCGGACATCACCGCTGCAGTCGTTCACGCATTATCCACGCCGATCGGGATTCACACGCACAACGATTGCGAACTTGGTGTCGCGAATGCTTTAGCCGCCATCAGGGCGGGCGCAATTCAAGTTCAAGGCACGATCAACGGGTACGGCGAACGGACCGGGAACTGCAATTTGACCAGCGTGATCCCTAATCTCCAGCTGAAGTTCGGGGATAAAGTCGTGCCGGAATTGAGCCGGCTCCGGGAGCTGTCGATGTTTGTCGACGAACTAGCCAATTGCCAGCACAACATTCGTGCACCCTATGTCGGCACCACCGCGTTTACGCATAAAGGGGGCCTTCATGCGCACGCGGTTCAAAAAGTGGCCCGCAGTTACGAGCACATTGAGCCTCAGGCGGTCGGAAATCATCAACACATTGTTATTTCCGAGCTTTCAGGTCAAAGCAACGTCCTGGCGAAAACCCGAGAACTCGGATTCGAACTTGAGAAAGGATCCCAAGACGTCGCGGCGATCCTCCAAGAGGTGAAGCGGCTTGAACATCTGGGCTACGAGTTCGAAGCCGCCGAAGCATCGTTTGAGCTACTGATTCGCCGGATACTCGGGCCGATGGAACCTTTTTGGAGGTTGTTGGAATATCACTGCACCTATATCCGCTCGGTGAGAAACGATTATGAGACGTGTGAGGCGACAGTGAAGCTTCGCTTAAAGAACGAGGACATCTACACGGTTGCGGAAGGCGACGGACCGGTGAACGCGTTGGACGCAGCGCTCCGAAAAGCTCTGATCCCGGTCTATCCCACCATCGAGCCGGTGACCCTCGACGACTACAAGGTGCGCATCATCGGCAGCAGCCAGGGTACTGGCGCTCGCACCAGGGTGCTGATCGATTCCACCGATCACCACGAAAATTGGTGCACGGTTGGTGTTTCGGATAATATCATCGAGGCTAGCTGGCTGGCTCTTGTTGATAGCTACGAGTACAAGCTACGCCGCGGCTGAATTCTTCCGGGAGAAGGTCCTTACGTTCGTTCGGTCCCGCAAGGGCTATGAATCAATTCGGATTCGTTAGGTCATCGTAGCGGCTCCAATGGAACGCGCCATCCCTGCGCTTTGCTTCAGCCGAAACTTCACTTGAATCCTTGGCCGGTGCGATGGACGGCAGCGCCGGGACACCAGCAAATGTCGGCATGACATAGTTATTCATCGCCACCGTGGTCACGCGATTCCCGGATCGCAGCGAGCGATGTGAATTTACGAACTCCGACGGAACGTAGTAGTTAGACAAATCGCCGGTGAACATCGTATGAACTACGCCAATCGCGAGATTTTTATGCACCTCGAAGTGAAGATGGGGCGCGTAGAGCCCATGCGCATTGCCAATCGTGCCGATCTGCTGTCCGCGAGCAACCTGTTGACCTTCTCGCACGAGAACACGATCGAGGTGCCCGTACAAAGAATCCGCGTACTTTATTTGACCGTCCTCCATGAAAGCATGGCGAACCACGATCACGTTTCCCCAAGACCGACGGAAATCCCGGGCTAGAGTTACCACCCCACTCCCAATCACGTAGACGGGATCACGGAAATCCGTGCCGCTCCCTCCCTGCCCGACCCAATCCTCACCCAAGTGACCGTGGGGCGTGAATCCGCGAGAAATGCGATAACCATCGGCGTTCGGTTTGCCAACAGGAAAATCAAAACCGTCTGCCAGACGAGTTAGTGCCGCATTGGGGTCGGCTTGTGCGAACGCGGCGATCAATCCTACTACAGCCGCGGCCAACAGCTTTTTGCGCATGGAGGATGCTTTTAGGCCGGAATCGGACACCTGACAAGCTTTTCCAATGAAAAAGAGTTAAATATTTGTCAGTTCTGAAAAATGGCTTGACCGTACCGCGCCTGCGAACGCGTTTGTGAAGTTGTTCAATCTAACTTCGCAGGGTGGCGGCGACGCAATGCCAAAATGTCCAATAGGACATCAGCCCGTATCGAGGCATTGACCGGCAATTACGTGCAGATTTTAGCATTTACATAACACATTCTCATGATGTATTCGAAAATGATCGATGCAAAATCACTCTGTCGAAACACCCATTTCGCGCTAACGTTGCCACCTGAATGGCGGAGATATTTGTTGTTGGTTCAGCCTGCGGATTTCCGGTGCCCGGTCGCGGACACTCCAGTTTGCTTCTTTCCATGTCCGATCAGTCACTTCTGATCGATGCGGGAGAGCCGTGCAGCCGATCACTGCGTGAAGCCGGAATCTCGTTCAACACCATCGAGGCAATTCTGCTCACGCATGCCCATGCAGATCACACCGGCGGTTTGCCAATGTTGATTCAATCTCTATGGCTTTCGCAACGGACCAAGCCGCTCACCATCTTTCTGCCGGAAGAATTGTCTAGGCCATTGCAACAATGGCTGAACGCTATTTATCTGGGATCCGACTTTATCCCTTTTGAGTTAAAATTTGTCACTTGGGAGACACAAAAGGTGTTTGAAATGTGCGGGCTCCGGATTTACCCGCGCGAAACGACTCATTTGCTCTCTCTGTCGAGTCGATTTGGGAATGGCAGGTTCAAATCGTACAGTCTTCAAGTCGAGCATTCCGATTTTCGCATCATTTTTTCGGGAGATCTGGGCAGCCCGAGAGATTTAGAGGTTCAACTGCGTAACCCGGTAGATCTTCTAGTAAGCGAACTGGCGCATTTCCCGCCAAGTGAGCTTTTTCGATTTCTCGGTACCCAAAGAGTAGGCAAACTCTTGCTCACCCATCTCGCGCCGGAGTTGCATGGCAACGAAGAATCGATCGTCCAGGAAGCCAGAATTGAATTGCCTGAAATGTCAGTCGTCGTTGCCAATGATGGGCTGAGGATTCCGTTGTAAGAGGAACGACGCGAAGGTTGTCGACTGCGTTGGATAGCGCTAAGATAAAGAAGAAGCAACTTAAAATTGAAAGGTAACAATATGTTATATATATGTTTTAATAATGCAAGAAACCGCATCCTCTGCTTTGTTGCCTTTTCGCCAACGGGCGCCGTTTGCCGGGCTCTTCATCGCCGCGTCGTTCGGCATTCTCGCCTCGGACCAGCAGCCGCAATGTTGGCCGGCCTGGTCCGCCGCGTTCCTCTGCACAGCGCTCGTACTGTTAAAGATCCGCTCCACCTTTCTTGGGTGTCTCCTGACCTTTTTCGTCTTCGCGGTCTGGCACGGGAACCAGGTGACAACCGATCCTGGTTACCAGCGTAGTCGCCAAAAACCGTTTGATACCAACGAACACACGGTCACTCTGGTAGTATCGAGCGAGGCGAAACTCGATCAACTGCGCTCCACTCAACGATTTGTTGCGCTCGTTAATTGTATCGACAATCGACCGGCCGGCTTTCAAGTCTCCGCCGAATGCTCCGGCGAACCTTTTTCGTACGGCGACCAAATCATCGCGCAGGGAAAATTCTCCGTTCCAACCCATCCGCTGAATCCCGGAGAGTTTGATTTCGGGGCTTATCTCCAGCGTCAGAATGTCTACCTGAACTTTCGGACTCATCGCGATGTCCCGGCCATGGTGACCGCACAGAATCAGGGAAACCCAGTCGTGGCGAGCGCAATCGCTGCTCGCCATCGAATCCTGCTGGCCTTGCAAGAGGGATTGCAAGACGACATGGAAGTCGCGCAGACGATACAGGGAATGATCCTTGGCGCCAGAGCGGAAACAAACCCGGCACTTAAAAAGCTTTTCCGGGACACCGGAACGATTCATCTCTTCGCAGCCAGCGGTCTGCAAGTGGGCCTTTTTACGGGGCTCGCCTGGAGTTGCTTGCGTTACATCCGCCTACCCCGGCAATCGCTGGCTCTGGCAATCGTTCCTGTGGCGATTGCCTATTGCGCCCTCACCGGATTCTATCCCGCTACCGTCCGCGCCACGGTAATGGCAGTATTCATGGCTGTCGGGGTTTCGCTTGAACGCCCTGTTGCAACGGTCAATTCACTCTGCGGATCCGGCTTGTTGATCCTCACTCACGACACCCAGGAATTGTTCCAAACCGGGTTTCAACTCTCGTTCGTTGCAGTGTTTGCCATAATGACCACGGTCCGGCCGCTCGGACATCTGCTCTATCGTCCGTTTGAAGTCGATCCGTTCTTGCCGCTGCGGTTATTGCCGCACTGGCAGCGAATCTGGCACAAGGCGATGCTCCAGTGCTGCGAGCTCTTTAGTCTCTCGACCGTTTGCTGGGCCGCGACCGCCCCGGTCCTGATTTTACAAGAACATTGTATTTCGCTGGTCGCGATTTTCTCAAACCTTCTGGTCGTACCACTGGCCACGACCGTGATGATTCTCGGTGTCACCGGGCTGCTGGCAGGGACCATCTCGAGATCGATCGCAGTGTGTCTCAACAACACCGGCTGGTTGATTACCAAACTCATTCTGCTGGTACTTCACGCCACGACCTTGGTTCCCTGCCATTCCTTAAATCTTTCTCCATCCTGCCTGCTGCAATCGGATCATGTCATCGCATTATCAGAAGGGTCTGAACACGTGATCCATTTGCACGTGAAGGGTCACGATTGGCTGATCAATACCGGTAAACTCTCCCAGTGGCACAGCCTCACCGGACCCTACCTCCAATCCCAGGGCGTTAATCGCCTCGACGGACTGTTTCTCTGCGACGCGTCCGCGCACGAGGCCGAGGTATTGGAACAGGTGCAAAATGAGTTCCAGGTTGCCAGAATCGTTACGTCTCAATGGCAGGCCGAAGCCCATAGGCAGCCTTTCCCGGTCGAGCAACGCGAACATTCCGCGGAAGCAGGCGCACTGGCAAGTCTCGTCGAGATTTTTTCTGCAGATCAACCGGGCCCCGGTGAGGCCTCCATGAGAGATTCTGACATTGCGGCAATACTCGTTCACCTGGACCGGTTCCGGGTATTGATCCTTCCGAATGTAACCGAGGCGAGCTTGAACGCGTTGAACTGCGGTCACGTTGATGTGGTGTTCTGCGGCCGACTACGTGGTAGGCGTTTTCCTCGCGACCTAATGATCGCGAGATTGTCGCCCTCGATTCTTGTGTTGAACGGCACAAAACCGGAGATGATCGCCAACGCCCGGGACGGTCCGTCGAGCCCAAAATGTTTTTATGTAAAGCAAGATGGCGCCGTGACGACCGAGTTGCTCAACAGTGAGCTTGCGATCCGGGGTTACCGTGGATCCGAGTTTCGCTTGCGGAGCCTGAGCCGATAAATGGGCAGTTCCTTCGCCAGAAACTGTTCCTCAAAATCGGTGAGCGGATAACCTTCGTCCATCCAGTCCGTCGAATTCCAGAGATCCGATCTGACGGCTACCTTCGTGATTTGTTGAAAGTAGGCTTCGTGATCAGTCTTGACCCAGAGCTCTCCGCCGTCGATCAAGCTGCGATAGATTGCTTGCAAAAACTCACCGTCCACAACCCGGCGAATGTGATGCCTCCGCTTTGGCCAGGGGTCAGGAAAGTTCAAATGAAATCGCCACACTGAATTCTCGGGCAAAAGATAACGAACGGTATAATCGAGTTCCAATCGCAATACCCGAAGGTTCGTCAGCCCGATCTCCGATGCGAAACGGCATGTCTTGCGCACTCGGCCCAGGAGACGCTCGATGCCCAAAAAATTTCGATCCGGAAATTTTAGTGCTGATTCCACCAGAAATTTTCCGGGACCTGAACCCAGATCGACTTCAATGAGCCGATCGGTGAGAAAGACTTCGCGCAAAGAGAGCGGCTCCAGAATACTGGGCGGCGACAATTCCATTTCTACCGGGCAAAGAAAGGGTTGTGCTCCCGTTCGTTGCCGATAGTGGTCAGAGGACCGTGACCGGGACAGACCAGGGTATCCACAGGCAGCGAGAGCAATTTCTCCATGTTGTTCCGTAGAGCCTTCTGATAATCGTTCGGAGCACCACCCATCGATCCGGCGAATAACGAATCGCCGACCACAGCCACCGTATTTTGCAGGCCGTGCACGACGTAGGAAGTGCCGCCAGGAGAATGGCCATTCGTCAGCCTTGCTTCGATCCGAAGCTTGCCGAGACGTAACTGGTCCCCTTCGCGGACAATTTTGGTTTCCGGCAACCGCTCCAGATCCGGGGAAAATATCTCTGCGTGGGTCCTTTTCACAATCGCGCCGAGATCCGCAACGTGGTCCTGATGCGTGTGGGTGAGAAACAGATACTTCACGGTGAGCCCTGCGGAATCGACGAACGCCAAGAGCTCGCTGGCATCGGCCCCGGTATCGAATACTGCCGCCTCTTTAGTTTCGGGATCCCAAATCAGATAGGCATTCACCGTCATATCGATCAGCGGCGTGTTGAATTGTTTTGCTCCGTCAATTGCCGGCACATCGGTCGGGTACCAATCCTTTGAATAACTGGCGGCCAACGCTTTTGGACCCAGCCCAAGGGCTTCGGCGAGTCCCGGCACACCCGCCAGCGTCCCTGAACCTTTCTTGAGCGGACGGAGATCCTCCTGGCTTAGATGAGCTCGCTGACAAAGGTCCTGGTCACTGACTTGCAGCCCGCGTTGTGCCTTGCCAACTATATCTTCGAAAAGGTCTTCAAGAGGGATTTTCATAAGTCTTCAGCCGTGGGATTTCTTCTCCAGTGTCGTAACGCGATTGTCTTCAATCCGTCTGATGATGACCTGCGTCGGGCGAATATCTAAAACTTTGTAGCTGTGATCGGGATCGCTTGGAATCGAGAAGGTTTGATCCACTTCCACTTTCAGCGTCTCGTCCGAATCGGGGAAAGCGAGGACCGCATAAGCCGCATGTTCCTGGGCAGGGACCCCTTTGATCAACGCAAGATTCTGCCCCGACTTCGTGTTCCGCAGCGTCACGATGGAGTCATCCACCGGGTTGCCATCTTTGTCTTCAGTATTGCGCACTTCAACGTCGGTGACCTTGTAGTCGAGCCCCTTGAGCTGGTCCCCGACTGCGACGCTGTACTCTTCTCCCTCAACCGGCCGGATCTTGGCCTTCTTCCCGTTGACTTCGGTGAGCATCACCGGCAGGAACTCTTGCCGAATCTCAACAACGGAAGCCGGCTTGGTCTGACCAGAATTGCTGGCCGCGATCGTCGATTTGCTGGCACCGGCGGTTCCGCGAGAATCTGGAACAGCACCCTTTTCTCCTTCTGGTTGCAAGAGGAGATCCTTGTCCGACATCGAACTGGAAGGGGCGACGGCACTACGGGATGCGACCCCGTTTTGCGGAGAGGCCCCGGCGACCGGCGGCCCCGGCGGCTGCTGCAAACGATCTGCTAATTCTTTGTGACCCTTTGCGATCGCCAAAGAACCTGCGCTCGCACCAGCTTTATCGGTGAGCGTCGGATCCGCCCCCGCCTTCAAGAGAAACGCCACGAGATCATTGTCGCCCTTGCCGGCAGCCAGCATCAAAGGAGTCCGTCCATCTTCCGCTCGCGAATCGACCTCGGCGCCGTTGTCGAGCAATATCTTCACAATTTCCTGGTGTCCGGTCAATGCTGCTACCAGCAGCCCTCGATTGACTTCCTGGCGCGACCGTGGAGCAAGAGCCTCTACGCAACCTGTATTCCCTTGATAGACAGCCTTCATCAGAGCCGACCAACCGGTTTGGTCTTGCAGGTTCGGGTCCGCATTCTTCTTGAGCAGCAGCTTAACGATCTCGACTTGGTTGTTCTCCGCCGCCAGCATCAGCGCCGTCACTCCCTGCTTGCCCTGGGCATCGATATTCGCCTTCTGATCCAGCAACTTGTTCACCACGTCGATTCGTCCGTTCTTTGCCGCAGCCATCAGAGCCGTAGACCCTTGAGCGCTTTGAGTATTGCAGTCGATGCCTGCACTCAAAAAAAGTTGAATCGCCTTTAGATCCCCTTTTTCCGCCGACTGCACAAAATCGTCCGGCGTGAACTTTACGTTCAATTTCTCCAACTCTTGGACTGCCTGCTCTTTGGACTGACCGCACCCAAACAGGAATGCCGCGACAAGAATGCTGAACCAGACAGCTCTACTCATGCAAATTTCATCTGCGATCCGTCTGTTCCGATTAAACGGCGGACGCGAAAGATATGCGCAGGGCGAGCATGCGGGTCGAGCATCACGAAATTTCGGCGCCCGCGCCAAGTGAATTTTTCGCCCGTAATCAAATCCTCGACTTGGTACGGATCTTCGGCGGGGATCCCAAAACTTTCGATTGGGACATAGGCAAATCCGCTCTGAGCGTTGTACGGATCGACGGTGACCATGACCAAAATAATGTTGTCGAGAGCCTCCGTCGCTTTGGAGTAGAACAATATTTGTTCGTTCTCGATCGTATGAAATCGGAGGTTCTCGTACTCACGCAAGGCGCGATTTTGCTGGCGAATCGCGTTGAGCTTAGTGATGTACTCCTTGATGTTGCCGGGCGCGTTCCAATCCCGCTCTTTCAACTGGTATTTTTCCGAATTAAGATACTCTTCTTTACCCGCGATCCCGACATTTTCACATAACTCGAACCCGCTGTAGATCCCGTAGACAGTGCTCAACGTGGCCGCGAGAAGGGCCCGGATCAAAAAGCCGGGCCGACCGCTGGTTTGCAGATAGAATGGCAAAATATCCGGCGTGCTCGGGAAAAAATTTCCCCGGAAATAGAATTTCATCTCTGTTTGAGTGAGTTCGGTGAGGTACTCCGTCAGGTCCCACTTGCTGTTCCGCCAGGAGAAATATGTGTACGATTGGGTAAAGCCTCCCTTGGCCAGTGCCCTCATCATCTTGGGTCGCGTGAAGGCTTCCGCCAGAAAAATCACGTCCGGATAGTCCCTCTGAATCTCCGATATCATCCATTCCCAAAAGGCGTTCGGCTTGGTATGAGGATTATCGACGCGGAAAATGCGGACCCCGTGACGTACCCAGAAGAGAATGACCTCCTTCATTTCTTCCCAGAGGTTTTTCCAGTCCGGATTGTAGAAATTCAGCGGATAGACGTCCTCGTACTTCTTCGGCGGATTTTCCGCATACTTGATCGATCCATCGGGCCGATGGAAAAACCAATCTGGATGCTCTTTCACATACGGATGATCCGGCGAGCAATTGATTGCAAAATCCAGTGCGATCTCCATTCCTCTGGCCCGTACTTCGCCCACCAGCCACTCGAAATCGTCCAACGTGCCAAGTTCCGGTTCCACCGCTTTGTGGCCGCCGAACTTGCTGCCGATTGCATACGGGACACCGGGATCGCCCGGTTCGGAGGTAGTGGAATTGTTTTTGCCTTTCCGCTTCGTAAACCCGATCGGGTGAATCGGAGGAAAGTAAATCACGTCGAACCCCATGGCTTTTGCATCGTCGATCCGAGGGAGGCAATCGCGAAACTTCGATCCCGCACTCGACTTACCTTCGGCGGACCGTGGAAAAAATTCGTACCAGGCCGCAAAGAGGGCTTCCGAACGATCGACCGTAACTCGAAGAGCGGGCTGGAATTCCGTGCTGAGTTCGAGGTCGGGCCACGCCCCCATTAATCCAGTCAATTCGGGATTTTTAGCCAATTGGGCGCCGAAGTGAATGTCAGCATTCTTCAACTGCTTGGAAAAGAGCGCCAGCCGTTCCTTGTCCTGTGGGCGCGTTGCCCGCTCAGCGGCCTTTCCCACCATGATTGAACCCTCGTCGAGTTCCGTTCTAAGGTTCGTATTACCGGCGCCATACTTCTTGGCATATTCGACTTGCCACGATTTGAAATGATCTTCCCACGCCTCAATCGTGTACTCATGCAGGGCGTTTTCAATGAAATGACAAACGCCCTCCCAACGGTCGTTTTCGGTCGGCCTCATCGGCGTACGGTTCCAGTCCGCATTGGTGGCCTTTCGCCATTTGAGATAGGCGGAAATCTGATCATGGCCATCCTTAAAGATGTCAGCTGAAACCTTCAGCCCTTGTCCGATAACCCTTTTGATCGGATAACGACCTCCATCGATGGAAGGGTCAATGTTTTCGATGACAACGGTTTGCAACCGTACTAAGTCAGTTTTTTTTGTGGTCACGCGAGTCGGATCCTGGGTTTGGGTCTATCCGGAAGACTGGTTAAGAACTCTGCAAAGAAACTAAAGTTCTCTGCGTGGGAAGCAACTTCGATCAACGTATTTATAGCCGGTTGAATGTGGCGCAGGAATTCATTTTTTTCCCGTAGCACTCCAATCACTCCATAGGCACCGAGCGCCTGCATCAGGCGTTGAATGCCGCAGTCAAGATACACCCTCTCAAATTCCGCAAACTTCCAACCATGGTCGCCCTGGTCAAAATAGTATCTCAACAGGTGAGCGCGTTCCTGGGGCGCAAGTTTTACGTACGGATCGAAAAGCAAGGAGGCCAGATCATACTGTGGCAGGCCGGGGCGCAGTCCCTGGAAATCGAT
>Ga0210387_10001310_pt1 | contig 18706 bp, 25 predicted proteins | sample IncBWC7OmetaG_FD_160108 | JGI IMG/M metagenome (GOLD analysis project Ga0210387, IMG submission 160108) | Forest soil microbial communities from Barre Woods Harvard Forest LTER site, Petersham, Massachusetts, United States - Inc-BW-C-7-O ...
TGGGATCGGCGGCTTGCAGCAATAGTTTGCCGCAGGGGCCGAATGGAGCAACGCCGGCGGGGACTTATACTTTGTCGTTGACGACAACTTTGAATGGGCAGACGCAGACTTTGAATAACTTTTTGACTTTGGTGGTGAAGTAGGGAGCGGCTGGCGCGTTTGGATTGTGGTGTGGACTTGGAGTTCAAAGGCACCACTGTTGAATGCAGATGAGCACTGATAAAGGTAGTGATGAAGGCGAGCGAGGAGAGAAACGAAAAGATTTAACGCAGAGGACGCTGAGATAGGAGCGTAGAAGGCGCGGAGAAAACCAAGAGCAAGAATGGCCGCCCAAATAGCAGGCGGCGGCTACAAATTCAACAGCAACTCCAACCGCAATTTCAGAAGCAACTTCGACTGCAACGGCGCCCCGCGAAAGCTGGCCGCTACAAATTCAAAGGCGACTGCCGCTTCTCCGGCAGCTGCGTTTGGCGGGACGGCTGAATTTAGCTGGTGACGTGTGCTTGGCGGGCGCGGGGGAATTCTGGAGTGGACATAACTTCTTCGCTTTGGACCCGGTGGCGATCGCAGTGAGCTGGAATCAGAATGAGCCATTGGTAGAGGTCGAGGTCGCCGAGCACTGGATGCTTGAAGAAGTGGTGCCGCAAATCGGCTTGGGAGCCGACCGCAAAATCTCTCGTCAGCCGGCGTGCAGATTCGAATTCCGGCAATAGCTGTTCATGCGGCCAGCGACCTGTGGGAACGAGAATTTCCGGCGCTTGCCAACGATCCGCGCGGGCCACCGCGATCGCGACCAGCGCGTGGTCCTGGCCCTCCAAGGCGCTGTGCCTGGAAGGATCGGGGTCTTTCTGCAGAGTGTTTTGGATACGATCGAGCAGCCGTGTTTCGACGGTGACAACATGCTCAACACATTCGGCGACAGTCCAGCGGCCAGGCGCGGAACGGTAGTGCCATTGTTCACGCGAAAGGCCCTGCGCCATGCGCAGCAAGCTCTCGTGCGAGTCCGTCAGGTGGTGCAATGCGAATTCGCGTTCGACGGGAGTCATTTTGTTTGCCTTCCTGACGCCACGGGTAGCCTGAGTATTGCCGCCGTAAATGACTGAAGAAACTGGGGTGAGCGACGGGGTTTGAACCCGCGACCCTCGGTGCCACAGACCGATGCTCTACCAGCTGAGCTACGCTCACCACATGTTACAGAGGAATGACTTACGTCGATCTTCCCTTTCGCGACGTACCCACGTTCGTACCCAAACCCGAGCGGCGCTGATTAGGCTTTTGAAGCTTCTTGAACACTTTTCCAAGCCTGTTCATCGCCGTCTTTGATTCCTTGGGCACCACGTTCTTCTTGATATAGTGTCGCCGCGTCGTCTTCACATCCGCGTGTCGCAGGATTGCTTGGATCGTCGCTTCATCTTCACCGAGTTCGTAAAGATTTGTGGCCAGACCGCGACGAAACCCATGCCAGCCTGACCAGCATTGTACCCCAGCTTCGATCAGTTTGGGAACTATGACGCGCCGAGCGAGGTTTGCGAGATTGAGTGGACGGCCCGCCTTTGGACCAGCGAAAATATATCCGTTGGCAGTGATTCCATCGCGATGCGCCTCCAAGAGCTTCGCCAAGAATTTCAGAACAGGTACGGGTGCCGCGGAGTCTACCGTTTTGGTCTTGTCCCGCTCGGTTGTGTTCCACACTGTGCGTGTAATGAACAGCTGGCCGTCTCGGAAATCACTCCAGCGCAAACCGCGCAGCTCGGATCGTCGCAACCCGGTGAAGGCCGCCGTCGCAATCACAGCGCTCGCGACTGGTTCATCTTCCAACGCCGCAATCATCGCGCTGATTTCTTTGAGTTTGTATGCTTTCGTCGGCTCGGTGCCGAAGCCTTTCGGAACTTCGGTGTACTCCATAGGATTGCCGTCGGTTTGCAAAGCGTCCACCTGCTTCGCATAATTCAACGCGGCTACGAGGAACCATTTGATGTGCTTGAGCGATGTGTGAGACAGCTTCGTCTCCTGCGCGATCCGGTTCAGCAACGCCTGTCCCGTAGCCGTGCGGAAATCGCAGAGTCGAATGCTGGCAAGGCGTTCTTTCAGGTGCTTTGTGAAGATGTGCTTGTAGCCGAAGATCGTGCTAGGCGCGAGCGTCTCTTCCTTCTCGACGTGTGGGAAGTAGGTATGCTCAATGAAATTCGCCACGCTCTGGGTCGTGGTTGTCGTGAGTTTGTCGGGAAGGGAACTCAGATGGCGTTCAGCCAGATGCTCAACCGAGCGAGCGGAAGCGTATTCGCTTCGCGCGGCCAACCTCTTGTACTGGTCTTTGAGCTTGCGAATGCCCTTTTCTTCTACGGGGATGCGATAGCGCAGCATCCAATAGTTGCCACGCAGGTAGATGTAGACGCCCGGTTTCACGGTGAAGTGTTTTTCCTTTTGCACGGTCGCTCCTATCAACGCGTTCGACTTTTCGAGGATTTATTCTTTCCTCGTTCTGCTCGCCACTTTTTACCGTGCTTTTTCCACCACTCTCGTTTGGCCTTGGACCGTCGAGGATCGAAGCACTCCGTGCTGCAATACAGTCGTCCTTTTGTATCCTTTGCGAATCGCTTTCCGCACGCCATACAAAATACCGCACGCCACGGCTCCATATACAAAAGCATGATAGCTCGTTGAAATCTCCAGACCCGCGGTTCCGGAAACGCCTGCTGATGCAAGAACTCCAGCGCATCGGCATTATCCATTTTGAATGCCGCCTCCGTGGCCCGGTGAATGGCTTGATCCAGCTCGGATACTTTGGCTCCAGACACGATTAGCTGCACGCAAGCATCAAGAGGGAATTTCTTCTGCCACGCGTCGCGCAACTTCCGCTGCTCTGCTTTCCAGAGTGGAGTTGAGGTCGGGTTCTCAACCGGCTGACCAATCGTGATCGAGAACGCCCCACCTGTCCACCAAGCTTCGGGTGCAAAGTCAGGATACCTCGCGCGAAAAGAACCCACGTCATCTTCCAGATTCGAAAAATCCGCCAGAGCTTGCGCGTCGTATATGGCTTCCTTAGTCGTCAAGAACAATCTCCAGTGCTAGACAGTGTACAAGTCTAGTGTAGATTCTACGTTTACAGAAATGCTCCGTCAAGCGATAATTTGGGAGATTCGAAATGAACAGAGGAACCAAACAGCAATGCGAAACAAACACCAACCCTCACCGACGGACCCGGTCGCTGCACTAGAGATTCTGACCGTCGAGCAGGTTTCTATCCGTCTGCAAATCCCGAAGTCGTCCGTTTACGAACGGACTCGTTTTCGAGGTTCGCAAAACACTGTTCCCGTAATTCCCCATCGGCGGGTCGGCAAATACCTTCGCTTTGTGGCATCTGAAGTGGACTCGTGGTTCCTGTCCTTGCCGCAGGCCACCAAAAAGGTACGGCGAGCGTATCGCAAAGCGCGGATTGCGGCTTGCACGACAGTGCCAGCACGAGCTTCGCGTTATTAGGTCCCGAATACTTGGTAACTGTATGTGTGTCTGGATAGAACGCCGGTCAACCCGGCCAAAGGAGAAGTAAAAATGAAAACAACAAACAGTAGTGAACCGTGGTTGGTAGTGAGCATTGAAGGCCTGCGAAAGACATTGGAGCGCAAGGGAAAGTCCTTCGCAATTTTCGAGTTGGTGCAGAATGCTTGGGACGAGGACGCAACCGAAGTTGTGGTGGGGCTTACCAAGCCGAACAAGCAAGGCATCTCGATCTTAACTTGTGTTGACAACTCACCTCTTGGATACCAGGACTTGAGCACCGCGCACACCATGTTCGCGGAGTCGTACAAGAAGAACGATGCAACGAAGCGGGGCCGCTTCAACGTCGGCGAAAAGCATGTACTCGCCCTCTGCGAAGAAGCCTCGATCACGTCTACGACGGGGCAGGTGATCTTCAACCGTGACCGGACTCGAACTACCGGCACAAAGAATACCAAAGTCGGTTCCCGGTTCCGTGGTGAACTACAGCTCACGATAACGGAATGGGACGCGATGCAGAAAAATGTGCAGAAGCTGTTCCCGCCGGTGAAGACCGTGTTCAACGGTGTGGAACTGGTGCAACGCCGACCGATTAAGATGTTCGAGGCCACGTTGCCAACGGAGGTTGCCGACGAACGCGGAATCCTTCGCACCCGTCAGCGCAAGGCCGAAGTCCGCCTGTACCAGGTGCAAGAGGGCGAGAAGGCCATGCTCTACGAGAAGGGCCTGCCGGTTGTTGAGCTTCAAACTGACTGGCACGTCGATGTTCAACAGAAAGTGCCCGTCAACATTGAGCGGGACAACGTGTCCGGCGCGTATGAGAAGGCCATCTACGTCGCTGTGCTCAACGAGATGCACGAGCACATCAAGACGGAAGACGGCGCTACAAGGGACTGGGTGACCACAGCGCTGGAAGATTCGCGAGTGAACACTGCCGCGGTGAAGACGGTAGTAGAGACGCGTTTCGGCAAAGATGCCGTGGTCTACGATCCCAGCGACATCGGTTCGAACAAGGAGGCTACCTCGAAGGGCCGATATGTTGTGAGGGGGGGATCACTCTCGAAGGCCGCGTGGAGGAATGTGAAGAAGGCTAAGGAGGAAGACGGAGGCTTCATGCCGGCGGCGGGTACTGTGTGCCCCACTCACGCAGAAGGAGATGAGACCAAAACCGTTGATCCCGATGATTACAGCACAGATCTCGAACGCTTCGTAAGCCTGATTGAACGCGTTTCTCCGTATCTCCTCGAACACGCAGTGACGGTGAAAGCGATCGATGATCCCGAAGGCAACATCATGGGTTGCACGTTGTGGAAGAAAGACACCTATATCTTCACGATCAATATCGCGCATCAAGACGTGTCCGACTGGGTCTCGAACTACGAGCTGTTAATCCACGAACTTGCTCACCACGCGGTGCAGAAGAACGATCACCTATGTTCTGCCTTTCACAATGCTGTCACGAACATCGGTGCTCGACTTGGACAGCTCGCGTTGAGCCAGCCCGACTTGTTCGAAGGCACTTTGGTGGGCGTCGCGCCTATCAGTGTCGGCGAATCGCAAGATCTCCAAGCTGTGGCAATGGCGCAGAAGTAAGCGATTTAAGCCTGAACCGATAACACTGGTTGTCGGTTCAGGTTCGACTACTACGTCTAACCGGGCCGGAAAACCGGCTCCATGATGCGCCGAAATCGCTTAGTAGGCACGGGTGCGTCTAGACGAATCCAGTGGTAGGCAGTGCGTGGAGGGAGGATGGAACGGTGCACCAAGCAAGATTCGCAGATGATGTTTGATCAATTCACTATCGGAGACCACCGCGGGATCACCACGAATGCGTGGCAGCGCGCTCTCGGGCCGAAGTCTGCCCATATAGCGGAGTCACTAGCTCCTTTCACCGAGGAGGATATCTTCGAGATTGAATCGAACGCTAGGCTGCTCGCGTATGCTCGATGGCCGCAGTTTCCGTTCCAACCAACAGACGAACAACGCAAGCAATTTCGGCGCGATCAACGCAATCGAAGTCGGTTGCACTTCACCCCGTTTCGCGCACCTCACTGGACGGGCGAACCTCGTCCGGACGCAGAGACTGTCGTGTTGCAATCGGCAGCGTGTCTGAAATCGTATTTCGGGCGCGAAATAGACTGGAACGACGTTTCAACGTACGGTACCGAGCATCCGCCCGCGAGACGTTCCGGACAGGGAATAGTAATTGCCGACGAAAGTGTCGTTTCGAATTTCATCCGTTCACATAAGACGGGTAAGGCACTCCTCAGATACCGAAACGGCGAAGCGCATGTGTCGCAACTTTGCTTGATTTTGACCTACGGCAAGTCCATCCCGGACGCCATGGCTGTGTTATCCGCGGCTGGTGTTGCGGTCACCGAAGCGGCACTTACTAAACAAGCCCAGCGACTGCGCCGCGCTCTTGAACGGGAAGAGGCGCAGTGGTCCCGCCGGTTGGTTCTCAAGCTCGCCGACGAAGCCCCGGAAGGCACCGCGGACTATCTGCGGCGAGTTGCAAAACGACGGGTTCCGACGTTCAAAAATCTTTCGGAAAAAAGTTGATTGATTTCAAACGGGATACGGACCGGTTTGTCCACCTTCCCGGGAATGGTTGAGAGGACTGGATGGAAACGTACGCGATGATCGAGCCGCTGACCTTGCAGGAGCTGCAATTCACCGTAACGCCTGTATTCACAGAATCAGAGATTGCGTTGGGCCGTGCGCTGGGATGGACCGACGAAGAACTGACGCCTGTACCAGAGTTTTATGGACTTACCGACGAAGAGATTGCGGCGCTGCCACTGGTGGACGATCCGACCTGCGATATGACTGAGGCTGAACATGATGCCTACATGGCACCGTTCGTCGCCGAATCCAACGCCAGAGAAGCACAGTGGGAACGGGAATGGGAATCACGGGCACCGCAGCGCGCAGCCAGGGCTACTTACATCAAAGCGTGCCACGCCGCGCGCGTGATCGCGGAGATGGCTCCGATAGGGAGTCGAGGCGACATCTATTACGCGGTGTTTCCAGCACAACTGCAATCAGCGAAGATGGCCGTGAGCGCTGAGCACGCAGGACCACGCGTGAGGGTAACGTCTAGGGTGGTAAAGCTGGATGCAGCGGCCATTCCTGATATCCCGGAGACAGTTCTCGATGGCAGACTCGGTGAACTCGCCGAAAAGATGGTACACGGCGAACCGGCGTATCCACGCTCGTACGCGTATCCGTCGCTGTTGACCGTGGCCAGCGCAATGTACCCAGCTGGGATGGCCGAACTTTCACAAGGGAATCACCTCTACACGAGCGGACCGCGCCAGCAGACAAATCTATACACCGCGTTGATCGGGGCAATTCACTCCGGGAAGTCACAGGCGATCGCCACCGCGTTACAGATGCTCGGGATTCCAACTAACAAATATTCTGAGGTTAAGTCTGGAAGTCCCGAGGCGTTGACGACGCACCTTTCAAAGCAGGCTCTAGGTTCCAAAATCCTGATTGATCTTGATGAATGGGAGCACCTACTTCGAAAAGCTGGGATCGAGGGTTCAACCTTTTACACGCTTTTGAACTCCGGGTTTTACAAGAACAGCATCGATCTGGTTGTTGCCAAGGGGAAGCATCGCCAGATCAACTGCGAGATTAGCTTCATCGGCGGGATCGTCGAGGACATGTACGGCGAACTGTTGGGCGCGAATGCGAATGGCGGATTTGCTGACAGACTGCTTCAAGGCCGCTGCCCATCCAACTTCCAGTTTCATTACTGCGAGCCGGACATCAAACCCGCGAAGATCGAGTTCAAACCGGTACGGATCGACCGCTCGGTGTGGGAAACAACGCGAGAGTGGGCTACGGAGTTCCCGGGAGTTGGCCGCGAGCTTGAAATCGCTATCCGTTGCGCGCGCATTTGTGCCAGTGCGGATGGGCGTTCTGCTCTCTATGGCAGAGACCTTGGACCGGCAAAAGCCCTAATGCTCGAACAGATGAAGATTCGTAAGGCGCTCTCGCCGAACCCGGGTACAAACCCCGATGCGATCGCGGCATTTGCCATCGCCAATGCGTTACCCGCAAACGGTGACTGGGTCTCAGTGAGAGACCTAGACCGGCGCATCCACGCGGACCGCCTCGGACCGGGCGTGTTCAAGCGGGCACTGGAGAACCTACACGCCAACCAGAAGATCGAGTTGCTCCAGCCAAGCACTCTGGACGATTACAAGCGTGTGGGATGGGAACCGCAGAAGCCTGGCCGGAAGCCTAAATTGGTCCGACTTCTGCAGGATTTCTAGCGAACCCGGGCCTGAAACCGCCTCGGGCATTCTGTCACCGTCACCACTTTCTTACCGAGACACCCGTCTCGGAGTGAAAAAGCTTCGGTGACAAAATGGTGACAAAACTGGTGACACAATTGGTTATCTTCTTCTAAACGGGAGAGATATCTAGGGGGTATCTAGATCATATATTTGCCGCGGTGACAGAACCAAAAACGGCCGAGAGGGCCCCAAAAAGGCATTCTGTCACCAGTTTTGTCACCAAACGTTGGTGACAGAATCGCCGAGCCCGCGGGGCTGGGCGTCAAGCCGCGAACAATGAAGTGGGCCGGACATTATTACGGTGGAAAATCAGTCCGGCAAATGCAAAAGCTTTGCTACAAGCACCGCAAGCGGACTGTGTGGCCACGCAAAGAGCAAGCAACTCGCGCCAAGCGCCCCCAATAGTTTTGGATGGCTTACCAGTCCATATCGTTGAGCTGCATAAATCGGTCGAGACACTGCAGGCCAAACAGCCCGATGTAGCAAGGCCGCAGCGAGTAGCAACACTATTAGGAAGCACGCAAGAGCGGTGAGTAGATTCGATGCTCCAATCCCGAGAGTAATCGGAATCAAATCAGGTGGCAGGTATGGAGGAAGTACGTCGAAGGCGCCATATCCAGTGATGCGTTTGGACCATACGACCACAGGCGCGGGAGCTAGAATCGCCACGCCAATGGACACATTCAGCAAGGCAAATCCAACGAGCTTCCACGTCTTCGTGAGTTCCGAGCTCGTATTCGATAACCATCTGATAATCATAATGACCAGCACATCACACAGAACGCCACCACCAAAAGCTCCGAGGCTATAGTCGAGCGCTAAATCACGCGAAATGGACGGGGTAAAAAATGAGAGAAATGCGGTCGTTCCCACTTTGACGTTATCTTGAAGACCCACGAACAGCAATGTAGGGGTAAAACATACCAATAGGAACGTAGCATAACGGAGTCGGCCCGGGGCTAATGATGCCAAAACGCCTGCGGCTAGCAGACAAAGCAAAACAGCTGACCCGTCACCCATGATCTTCCTGTGGTTTAGATGCATAATAGTATTTAGACCTAGAACAAGCGATACAACTGATAGCCCGGCGGAAGTTGCAACAGCTTTCCATGACCATAACTTCTTACCGAAGAGCCGATCCAAGCCCCGTGATACCATTCCAGAAGTCTGTTGGATGAGTGCGCCTTCCTTTGTCATAGCAGTTTTAGAGAGGTCATCAACCCTGACCCATAATTTCTCGAGCCTGTTCTGAAGGCTGCCCTCTTCGGTCTCCGTTAGAAAGAGAGCGATCCACACCAATACGAGGCCAGTTATCCCGAAGACGAAATGTAATAGACTCAAAAGCATGTCAAGATCTGATATAAAAGTATCTGCACTCGTGATTCGCCTTCTGTGCTATGCGTAGATCAAGGCCGAAGATTGATTTCGGGCTAATGGACGCCAAATTACTTAACGTCTCAGTCTCTGGGGATCGGTCTAGCAGCGTCATTGATTAGCTGATGCATCACTAATCGAAGTTTTTATAAAGACCCATCGGGTACGCAAACGCTGGATCCCTGTTTCCGGACAGCCGACCTTAGTAACGAATCAGACCCCACCACTCCAGGGCTTTGAGCAGATTCGTGCTCTTCTCGTGCAAGTCTATATCTGTGGGACGCCGATCTGCCTCAAGAGATTATCGCATTCTCCAACAACATAAGATTGCTTTCCACCGAACAAGTAAGACGGCCTCCCGCAGCGGCTGGGCCAGGTCCTGGTAATTCGCGTTACCGGAAAATAGCCGGCTCAGCCTCCCAGCTCTGGATATAGACGCCACGAACGAGGCGCGCCGAAAATTGAAACAACGCCGCCCGCGGCAAGAGAACCCATGACTCAACGCAAGATCAACCCCGGTCACCAAGCGGTGCTCGACACGCTGGCGAGACCAGACCTGAATCCCGATCACCGAGTCCAGCTCGCGAAGAGCCTCGCCGGGCTAGAGAAGGTCGCGACGCAGTTACAAATCCTTCGCGAGCGGGAGCGTATCCGCAAAGCTCGCAAGAAGGGGGAGAAGGTAGCCGACGATCCGGACCGATATCGACCGTAAACGGCGCACAGCATCCATTCAACCCGACGCAAAACGGGCCATTTCGGGAGGGTACTTCGCTAGTGTTCGAGTCCCGTAAGCGCTTTGTCCCTGCGCGGATCGTCAGCTTTGCCTTATCGCTCAATGCTGCAAAATTTGGATCGAAAATGATGGAAAAACAAATTTGGATCGCGCCCGCACGTCGCCGCCAGCTCCAAGATGGCGCAGCTCCGCCGGAAATCCGGTTCTACGCGTCTGCGTGGCATCCAGCCGGTGGTTGGACTGCAACGAGTCGGGCGGAGTTCGATGCGAGCGAGACCGGGCGGCGCGAAGAGTGCGCGGAGTACGAGCGGAGATGGCTAGCCGGTGAAGAGATCGAAGACATTCGGCACGATCTCCAGCGCCGCAAGCGGCTGTACCGCGGTAGCGAGCCGGAGTTCTAACGTCGGGCCATAGGCGAACCCCGAGCCTTCAAATGTGACAAAACGAGAGACAACCCCGGATTTGAGTTGGTCTCAAGTGGTTTGTTTCAGGAAGGCGGACCGAGCAAAAGGTTACAGAATAGATAGATTGTCACCTACGCGAAGGCAGCCATCAGGGCTTCGCGGCAGGACGCATCAGCCTGTTTGTCCGAGACGTGGGTGTATATCATCGTGTTGCTGATATTCTTGTGAGCCGCCTTCCGCTGGATGGCATATATGTCGCTGTGCTGCTCCGCCATAATCGAGCAGATTGAATGGCGCAAGACATGAGGGTGCGCGAGTTCGTCCGCGATGCCCGCAGCCTTGGCGTACTGCTTAAACAGCCGACCGAGTTGCATCCTCGTCATTGCGCCGCCCTTCTGGGACGGGAACAGCACCTTGGAGCCATCCTCGACGCGCTCTTTCAGCCACGCGCGCAGCGCAACGAATTCGTCCAATGTTGGTTCGCCTTTGTGAGCATCGAGCGTTTGCACACCTGAGACAGAACCCTTGGCTCGCTCAATCCGAACCGTGCCGTCCGCGAGGTTGATATCAGAGAGCTTGAGGTTGCGGACTTCGCTGCTCCGCAGCGCATGCCGAAACGTCAGAAGGAATAAGCACCAATCGCGTGCCGAGTTTTGGCGAGCGGCTTCGAGCACCGCCAACACCTGTTTTGCGTTTAGGTATTTCATGGCTTTACCTTCTTGGCCTTGGTTCGAGGCCGTCCACCCTTGCGCCCGTTGATGCGAGCGGTGGCAGCTTTAGCCTTTGAAGTCTTGCTCCCGAGATAGCGCATCACCTCTGATAGCGTGCGCTTGTTCATATTAGAAACGTCCAGTCGCAGTTCGTCCCTTCCGGTAAGGCGGAAAACAGCCCATCTCATCGGCGCATTGTCGGCAGTAATATTCTTGCGACCCACTCTCTACATCGAGATAAACCACCACGGGCGGCATCATCACGCCAAGATTGAATGCCAAAATGAGCGGCTCGCTACCCGCCACGAAGTTCTTGTCGCAGCGAATGCAGACTACGGTGGTTGCCTTGCCGGTGACTGGTTCCAATCGCATTAGCTCATCGCCTCTTGAGGACGAACAGCCTCAGGAACAATACCGAGCCGTTGGGTTATTTGAGAGCATACGTCAAGTATATACGTTGTCAAGAAGAATCAACATGAGGGCCGGTAAAATAAGCCCCGCCGACCCTTTTCATTTATGCGTACGCCCGCGAGCAGCGTTCACAGAACTTCCTGAATTGACTACTCAGGACAGCAGGTCGCGCCGAAAAATTCCTGGGCTCAATGGGTCCCTTCCTTGATTTTTGGGTCCCATAGGCCCGTGCCAAGACCCCTTTTAGTTTCACGGGCCGCGAAGCCCCCCGTGGCAATCGATTTCGTTTCGGTGAACGATTCCTAGAACTTTGCGCTTCGGAAAATCGTCGAACGACAAAAATCAAAGTCAAAAATAAAAATAGAATTTCAGGAGCACCAATGAGCACCGCAGAATACGACGTACAGCACGCTTGGAAGCAGTTCTTGGCGATGCCCGAGGCAACGACGTTCCACCGAACCAATCGAAATGCCAGTCTCTTACAATCCGAAGTTCTCGCGGGTGATTTGCCGTATACCGCGAATGCTCTGTTGCTTGCATTTCGGAAGTTGAAAGACGCACTAGACAAACCCGCTCCGACTCCAATACCAATCGAACCACCGATTGCAGTCGCGGAAGTTCGCGAGGAAGACCTACCCGATTATCCGGTTCGCGGTTCGTTGGAGAACGGTTGGAAATACCAACAACGTCTTACAGCGTGGCGCGAGCGACGAAAGCAACGGGAGTGGCGAGAGCAGGAAAATCAGAGGTTGCTGAACACCCCACCCGCGCAAAGCACGATCCGTCGCACCAACACCGAGCGCAAGCTAGTCCAGCAGCAAAACGACTTGTAAAGCCTTCGTGGCCGCGCTCGACGAATACAAGCTTCGATAGACAGCCGCAACACCGAGCGTCGTTCCCCGCATTAACCATTTCAGTTAGCCGGAAAATCCATGACCCACGATACGCGTTTGCTTCAGCGCGTCGCCGAACAGCATTTCACCGGCGGGACGCGCGAGTATTTGCTTCAACTAGCCAAGAAGAGAATCCGAGAACCAAAATAGGAGAAATCAGATGGAAAAAATTGAGCAGAATCCCGAATTGAACGGCTTGCGAGTTCGTATTCTCGCCGAGGCCGGTACACCGCTAGTTGAAACCCACCCGACCCACCCCGCGCGGAAGCTAACCGAAGAGATTCCGCCGTCAGAAGCTCACGGTGGGCTCCGAGTGCGGACAATCAGATTGCCCGATCACGCGAGGGAGGCGTTATCGGGATTGGGAGACCCGGACTCCGGGGCGTAGTTTCTAAACGCCATCTTTCCAATGGTTTCGACCACGTTTGTAAGCTTTCGCCTTGAAACTATTCGACAGTCTCAGGAGTCTAATAGCTGTGGTAAGAGTATGAGAACGTGAGTTTCTTAGAATGACATGTCAAGCTGTGTAGGCTATTGACACGCCGTCAACGCAACTGATATAAACACCGCGGTATCGGAGGATTTGATGCGAATCGATGTATGTGACTAAGTCTTTTGGTTCTCGGTGCTTGCCTCTTGTTCGGCCATCGGCGACCACCCAATAACGATCCCCTGAAATGGCAATAGCCCTTCGTCTATCTCCCACGCGTAAAAATTCGGCTGGTCATCGTCTGTTCGAATAGCGCACTTGGCTCCTTTGCACGAGGCCGACGCCTTTAGAGCTAGGCCGCCCTCTGCCCGAAAGTTAATTGTAGTCTGTCCGACGACAGGATGCTTGGAAGAATAGGTATCGTCGCCATAGTTCCGGCGGGTTGCGACCATGGTTACGCACACCTCGATCACCTCGAAGGGGTTCATAGAAATTACGGTTTCAAGAGTTTGCAAGTGCTCATCATCGGCTTCACTAGGTTTAGACTTTAAGATTTTCTCACTCTTATCCGCCCGCCGAATTTTTACACAATGAGAATGCACGCCGCGCAAGCCACGATCCGCAGTGACTTGCGTGAGCGAGTAATGATATTCCTGTTGTTCCTTCGTGTCGTTTATCAAGGAATATGCATACCTCTTCTCGATCAGAACCGACTCGTCGGCTAAACCAGACTTGGCGACCTTCCAATCAATTCGAAGATTTTCTCTGTGGAACGGACAATCAAGTATCGTGTCTCTGATTTCCTGTCGTATCTGATCCGGGATAGTGTGGCCGTACGCATAGAGAAAAACGTCACGCTTAAGTTCTACGCGTTCATTCTTCACCAAAGCAACGAACTCCTCGCGCTGATATTTCTCGACTGTCAGTCCAAAGAGAGAAGCAAGTATCAATGCGAAAGCTAATTCCTCAAAAAATATCTGCATATGTGGATGATGGTCGTGAAAAAAAGGACGCTCCAAGACGAACAGAAAAATTACGCCCATTGACATCGTAAACCAGTATCTCATCGAGTTACCCATGGCGGGAATGTAACGCACTCAAGCTCGAAATGCCAGAATGTTGATCTGGCTCGGAGTTGCGATATGCGGAGTTCTCCGGGCTCATTAGCACACGTTTGGGAACTCGGATCAGACAGTGGCACCGAGGGTGCACGATTAAGGCTTCCCGTCGCGGGCTTCGATTTGCTTGCGTGCAGTTTCAGGTAGGCTGGCATACATTGCTTCAATTTGTTTGGGCCGCGCGATTCGGTCTTCGACTATCAGGTTAACAAGGTCAAAGAGGCGCAGCGCGATTTCCGGATCGTCTCGAACGTCCAACGTTCCTGGATGCACTTGGTTGTTGCCGACCACCCTCACAATATCGAGCGCTCGCTGAATTTGAATTGGCAAGCCTTGCTTTACCAATTCTCCGATATCGGCATTGAGATTCTTTCCGGGTTGACCAAATTCCACGCAAAGCTTTTGTATTGCGAGCCTGAGCAGCGCGGCGCTACTTCGGGGTGAATCACGGAGCACGGAACTGGCTTCTTCGTAATCGCCTAGGATGTTCGCTGGGGCATCGGGATGGGGCGCGGGCGCTGTGCGAGTAGCGGGGAACAGCAACTTTTGGTGAAGCCATACCGAGAACGCGCCGCAGTGGTCGCAGACAGCCAGAGCCAAACCGACTATCTGTGCAGGCTGGGGAAGCATCCAGTAGGCGGGACGCCAAACCTGTTTGGCATACGTTCCACACGAAGGATGGACGCAGCGAAAGGCTGACTTGCTGTACGCGGCAGGAACGTGATTCATTTCAATACTATATTATTTTTCGGTCCGATTCGGTCGTTTATTTCGGTTGCCTCCGCCGCTAATCTTGACCGTCCTTGGGCTTCTCCAGAATCCCAAGAATCTTGTACGTCTCGGACTGCATTTTCTTGCCGTCTAGACTAACGGGCCAAATTAGCTTTGCGTTGTCGCCTTTGAAGTCAACTTCGACGTTGTCCACGACTGGTGCGCGGCAACTCCGGCGATTTCCGGCATGGCCCGCCATGTGTTCTGCGAATTTGCTGTCGCAATTGACAACGGCTAGTCGGCCATCGGGAAGTTCGAGGGTGAAGGTAGCGCCCTGAACCTTGAAAGTTTTTCCAACGGTAATATTGTTGTGGACAGCAACATAGTCGTACGAATCTTCTTTGTCCTGTCGGTCAACGACCTTCACTTGCAGCTTCTGCGCTGACGCCGAGGTCGCGCACACCAGAACCAATCCGACAATCGTCAGTTTCATATTCGCCTCTATGGTTTGGTGCAGGTGCCGTCGCTGTATTTCCAGCAACTCACGCCGCCATGATGAGAACACGCGCCGCTGCCCGTTGCTTTGCTCTCCCAACCGTCGTTACATACTGCGCCGATTCGGTGTCGAGGGGCCTGAGTTTGGATCTCTCCAAGCGTTGACATGCTTGCTAGAGCGACTAGAAACATTAACGTACGCGCTGCTCGTTTGATTTTCATCGGGGCTGGGAACCTCGGGGCGTGAATGTATCATCTGATTAGTTGAGATTCAATAAACCTGTGACGACGCGCACCGTCGGCGTAACCCCGTCGTAACCTCGTCTCGACGGTAAAATCGACCAGCTAGCATCCGAAACTCGCCGGAATCCGCAACGAACGACCAAGTTGCTTGCTTCGAAAAAACGGTGTACTGTGCCGGCCAACAGATGTCCGTAAAATCCGTGTAGTTATTCGGTCCAGGCCCAACTCAGGAATTTGCAGGGATTGCGCTGAAGGCAGAAGGGTGGACCATGAGCACAGAGGGATCAAAATCTTATTCGGACCCGACGCGCCTCGCCGAATTCGTTCAGAAAATTCGCGTTTTAAGATTGGACCTGAGTAGGATTATCGAGCACAGCCGCAACTCGAAAGTCGGGTCCCGTCTGATTATGGCGTCTGGCCTTCTCAACGAACCCATCGAAGAATTGTCGAAAGCGGAGTCAGAACAGAAAGACTAGCTTGTCGATGGAAAGCTAAGAATGTTGCGATTCATCCTGCTTCTTCACTCGGTACTAATGCTGACGCTCGATGCGGTCATTGCGAATAGACTATCCAAGCATCGTTCTAGTATTACCTCATCTAGCGTTGGCATCCGTCAGACTCCCGACCGATATACCCCTCTCTATCGGCAGGGAACCTTACACTGCCGCCTTCTCATGGTTTGAGTCCTGAGTACTGAAGACCATTCAAAGCTACCGTTGCCCCTGCCGATGGCGAGGTAAGGAGGCTGCTAGTGCGAAAGTCTGCCACTGTGAGGCGCGTTCCCGCTGCGCCGATCGACGAAAGCTTCTACATCGGAATAGCCACAGACGCGCTAACGAGCGTAATAACGGAACTGCGTTGTCGCGTGGAGCAGATGGGCAATCCGCGCTCGGTCGCCCAAGTTCTACTGGCCGAAGCACACATTGCCGAGGCTGTCGGCCTTTTGAGAGCAAATCGGCCTGCGCAAAGCGCGGGCGAAGCTGACTTCCACTTGCCTTCGCCGGGTTCATCGCTTCACGCACGCAACCGAGTGCAGCGAGTGGGTCGCCGGCATCAGCCGCAGCGCGTTGCCGTCTAGTTGGATTCTGTTCGAATCGCTTCGCGCGCCATCGACAATAGTCGCGGGCTTCTGTTTCATCTGGCATCAACGCTTGCGAATAGGGGTTGAGCCAATCCTCGGGTGACCCGCTGGTTTCCAGAGGTCAGTATATTTACGACGGCTGGCTTCCGTGTTTTTCCGGATTTCCGACTCACAACGAATTCGAGAAAATGTTGTGGATCTTTTGGGTGGGGATCATCGTGAACGCCTACGTTATATTGCTACAACGAATGGAGCGCCTCTCGAACCGCACGAAAGTGCTCCCTCTGGAGGAGGACGCGATCGGCCGGGTTGCCGAGCCTGTGGGCGTTCACATTTTCGACATCGTCGTCACGCTCGGCGAATTTGACGCAGTACTCGTGCTAGGTGCCCCGGACAATGCGGCCGTTGCGAAGTTCGTGGATGGGCTTGAGGGGTGGCGAACAGTTGCGCTCTTAGCGACCTCGCACTCCAGATACAAATTAAGTAACGCATCACATCGAGAATCGCGTACGGCAGTATAGCCCGGTGGATTTGGATCATGCGCCCGTGGCCCTCGCCCTTAATCGCGCGGGCGGTCGAGCACGGCGATGCTGCCGCGGAGTATATAAACTCCAATTCGGAAAGCACTGAGGTGACTCTGACCGAGCCGTCCACAACGCACCTAACACGGAGTGGCGTCTATACTCCATTTCCTGTAGCAAGTGACAAAGCGCCTTCACATCGGATTCATACCACTCGTGAGGGATGTCGTCCGCGAGCTGATCGAGCAAGCGGTTGCCCGTTACATTTTCAAGAATCTGAAGCCAGGGTTCAAAGGATTCAATTCCCTGAACGGCTCCGTATGCGGACGGACGCGAGGCGAGCCCACATTTAGGAGCGTAAGGAAAGTTCCATTCGCGCCCGTTGAAGCAGAGTCCGTTGTCGATCATTATGATTCTGTAGTTTTGCGTGGCAACGTCGGGCACAAAGATGACTTGCCGCCAATCCCTGTTGCCCGTCCACTTGTCAAAAACCAGCATCCCGGCGAAGTCCGCAGCATTTGTGACTTCCCGTGGCGGAAAATCGGGCAGAAATCCGTGTGCTGCCATCATAACGCGGCTACCGTACGGACCAGGCTCGGAAGGACAACGGGAACCAAAACATCGTCCCGGAGTGCACGGGATAAGTTCACGGCCAATCTGAATCACGCATTCCTCCGAACCTTGTATGAGCGGGTCGATGACCTCCACGATGGCAGTCTCCGGCGTCGGAAGGCCCATTCGAGCCGCCAAAGCTCCTCCCAACATTTCGTTCACAAGTGTCCGTGTTCCTTGCGGATTGTTTTGAAATTTCACAACATAGTATTCTCCGTCCGAACATCGCAACAAATGGGATTGCGATCCGCCTCTCATGGGACGAACGTACTCCACGGCTACGACCCTGTTAATCATGCGGTTCCTTTCCGAGCACACTCTAAGGCACGTTAAGCACCGAAAAAGCGGCACGGGTCGCTGCGTAACTTTTCGAGTGAATCCAAATGCGAAGGGGTGGCCGGCGGAGGCAGTGGCTCCCGCTTGTGGACGGATTATTTCTTGACCGAGGCTTTCGGCGGGTCGTTGGGCCGTCGTCGTCTGACGTGTGAAGGAGGTCGAAGGAAGGTTCTCTGGGTTGAGTTCGCAAAACCCAGAAACTTCATTCGCTGGCTCCCAGCTGGCGCTGGAACTGTAGCGTCTGATTTGTAATCGATGCTATCCGGTGAGTCAACACCAATATATACTGTTAGGTAATCTACCAGTAGCAGTACGACCTCGGATGCGTACTTTTAGTCGGCCCACGCCGAGATACGTTCGCTCCTGTCGCTAAGGCCGCTTGTCCCAGAGTGAAACGTTCCCGCACGTTTTCGCGCAATTCCTCTCGTTTTTCCCGGATTGGCGCGCAGGGAATCCATATTGGAACATTACATCTGAAGAAAAATCCACTAAGGCCATTCTAATGTGACGAACCGTACTGGCGTTTCAAATGCATACGTCGGTCCTCGTCGCTCAAAGAAAAATCGGAGTTAACCAATGAGGCGAATTGAATAAACGCTGCTTACACAGAGCGATCATCGTGGCGATCCGCAAGCCGGTGGATTCGACTGCGATCGTTGTCATCTTTTTTGAACTCGCCAGTTGACGGACATGGAGGATTACGAAAATGCGTACAGCTCTGCAAGTCTCTTTAGTGATGTTGATTGCGATGATTTTCGCGAGAGTTACACCGGCCCAAGCAAGTCAGCACAAGCCCGAAATCCATGGGCAACAATGGCCCGAAATT
>Ga0210387_10001313_pt1 | contig 18659 bp, 16 predicted proteins | sample IncBWC7OmetaG_FD_160108 | JGI IMG/M metagenome (GOLD analysis project Ga0210387, IMG submission 160108) | Forest soil microbial communities from Barre Woods Harvard Forest LTER site, Petersham, Massachusetts, United States - Inc-BW-C-7-O ...
CGATCGTCGCAAATCGCGCGTCCTTTTACGGCCGCCTGACCTATACGACGATGCCCGAGCAGCTCCAGGCTCGGGGGATTTCGTGGAAAATATACTCCTCGCCGGATGAAACCATTTTAGGCGGAATTCTCTCGGACAATGTTCTATCCTACTTCAAAAATTATCAGGACCCCACGTCGGTGCTGCATCAGAATGCGTTCGGGCCGCAGTTTCCCGTGGATTTTCTCGCAGATGTAGCATCCGGAAATTTGCCGCAAGTTTCCTGGTTGGTCGGTTCGATCCTAACGTCAGATCACCCGCCTTCGCCTTCCATCTTTGGCGAGAACATTCTTTCGCTCATCATCGGCGCGCTAACAGTGGACCCCGCGCTGTGGGCAAAGACACTCTTGATTGTGACTTATGATGAAAACGGCGGTTTTTTCGATCACGTTCCGCCGGTAACGGCCCCTGCGGGCACTCCAGGTGAATACGTGACTGCGCCCGCGGTGCCCGACCCAACCGTAATCGGCTCTCCAGCGATAACTGGTCCCATTGGACTGGGTTTTCGGGTACCCGCACTAATCATCTCGCCGTTCAGCCGAGGTGGGTTCGTGTCATCGGACCTTTTCGATCACACGTCAATATTGCGGTTCTTGGAGACCCGTTTCGGTGCGGAAGTGCCCAACCTGAGCGCCTGGCGGCGCGCGACAGTCGGCGATCTGACCGCTGCGCTCAATTTCAAAAAGCCTGACCAGTCGATTCCGAATTTACCGTCCACGCTTCCTGCCATTCCGCAGGAGATCCAGCAATGCGTTGCGAACCTGGCTGGGACAACGCCCTATACACTACCAAGCCCGCAAACCATCCCGATCCAGGAATCGGGCACCGCGACTCGCCCCAGTGGTGTCTGCTAGTGCTGGGCCGCGCCCGGACCGAGATTTCTTGAAACATTCAGGGGTGTCCAATACGTCTAACCTGTGACGGAAAGGGTAGGCCTCGTCTACCCGTTACCCACCCAGGTGAAGACTGTCGAGGATTCGCAATTCGCGTTAGATTGCAGGAGTCATAGATGAAATTGTGGGAAAAAGGGCGCTTGGGGCGCTTGAATGAGATAGTTGTATTTGTCTGCGTCGGGCTTGCGGCGGCGCGCGGAGTCAGGGCTGGCACGGCCAAATATCCGTCCCCGGGAGCGCAGCAGGGAGCGACGGCAGCGAACCCTGCTACCCGGCCGGTGGGCACGATCAAGACCATCACGGGAAAAACGATTGTGCTAACCACGGATGCAGGGGCAGAGGTCACGATCCAGGTGCAGGATGACGCGCGGTTGTTGCGTATCGAGCCAGGAGAAAAAGATCTGAAGAATGCGGCTGCGCTTCAACTGGCGGACTTGCAGGCGGGGGACCGCATTTTGGTTCGCGGCAAGATGGCGGACGATGGGAAGACGGTGGCAGCGGCGTCTGTGATCGCGATGAAATCCGCGGATATTGCCGCGAAGCAGGCGCACGAGCGCGAGCAGTGGCAGAAGAATGGAGTGGGTGGGTTGGTTACCGCGATTGACGCGGCTGGCGGCACGATCAAGATTTCGACAAACGGGCAGGGCGCGGCCAAGGAAGTGATAGTCCTGGTTTCGAAACAGACCACCCTTCGGCGATACGCGCCGAACTCGGTGAAGTTTGACGATGCGAAGCCCGCTGGCGTCGATCAGATCAAGGTGGGAGACCAGTTGCGGGCGCGCGGAACGCGCAACGCGGATGGGACGGAACTGACCGCGGATGAAGTGGTTTCCGGAACTTTTCGCAATATAGCGGGAACTATCAACGCGATTGACGCATCGGCGGGGACGATTACCGTCATGGACTTGGTGGCAAAGAAACCGACGATCGTGAAAATAGCGCCAGAATCGCAACTTCGCAAGCTGCCTGAGCAGATGGCGAAGCTGATGGCGATGCGTCTGAAGGGCACTCCCGCTAATGGAGCAGGGGGAGGGAATGCTGCGGGGGGGCCGCCGGCGAAGCCTGCGGAAACCGCGCCGGGGCAGCCTGGCGGCGCTCAAGCTGGGGGCTCCGGAGGCGCGGGGCGAACGGGCGGAGGGGGCGACCTGCAACAGGCGCTTAGCCGAATGCCCGCAACCACGCTTGCCGAATTGCAGAAGGGCGATGCCGTGATGATCGTCGCAACGGAAGGGGCGCAGGACAATGGCTTGATGGCGATCACGCTGCTGGCCGGAGTGGAACCTCTCCTCCAAGCTGCGCCTGGCGGCGGCTCCGGTGTCCCGACACTATGGAACATAGGCGGGCCTCCCGCGGGAGACGCGGCGCCTTGAGTCACGCCGGCCATATCCAGAATGCTTGCAGGTCAGGAGAAGGAATGAGATTTGGGTGGATTTATCGGTGCATTGTATTTGTAGCAGCGCTACTGCTTGCGGTCACTTGCGCCAACGTATTGATAGCGCAGACGACTACCGGAACGTTGCGCGGGCAGGTGACGGATCCCTCGGGCGCGGCCGTTGGGAACGCGACGGTGCTCGTCAGCACAGCAAGCGGAGTAGCTACCGCGACGACCAACAGCGACGGCATTTTTGAAGTGACCGGTCTCGCTCCCGGCAAATACGAAGTAAAGGTGGTGGCGGACGGTTTTACCACGTTTGATCAACCAGAAATCGTCATCAGCGCTGGCCAAGCGCAGAAGCTGAATGTGGCGATGAAGATCGAGGTGCAGGAGCAGAAGGTCGAGGTCACGGACACGACGACCAAGGTGGACGTGAATCCGGCGAACAACGCGGGCGCGATTGTCATGCAAGGGAAAGATCTGGAATCGCTTTCGGACGATCCGGACGAACTGCAATCCGAGCTGCAGGCGCTGGCTGGGCCTTCGGCTGGTCCGAATGGCGGCCAGATTTACATTGACGGCTTTACCGCTGGACAACTTCCTCCCAAAGCCTCCATTCGCGAGATCCGCATCAATCAAAATCCGTTTTCGGCGGAATACGACAAGCTTGGTTATGGGCGAATCGAAATTCTGACTAAGCCTGGCACGGACCAGTTTCACGGGCAGTTTTTTCTGACTGGAAACACGGCTGGCTTCAATTCGCGAAACCCGTTTGAAAACTTGCCGGCAGGCACATCGCAGCCGGGCTACGATACGACGCAATTCAGCGCGAACGTGGGCGGACCGTTGAGCAAAAAGGCTTCGTTTTTCTTCAACATCGAGCGCCGCAGCATCAGCGATTTGTCTGTGGTAAGCGCGCAGATCGTCAACCCCACGACATTTCAGATTGAACCTTTCAGCGCCGCCGTCCCCAATCCAAGGACGCGAATTAATTTGAGTCCGCGGCTCGACTATCAAGTTTCGCAGGCGAATACTTTGAGTGTGCGTTACCAGTATTGGCACAATTCCGAAACCGATGACCTGAACGGCGGCGGGTTCAATCTCCCCTCGCTCGCAACAAATTCTCAGAGCACCGAAAATACCCTGCAAGTCACCGACACGCAGACGATCAATCCGACCATAATTAACGAGACCAGGTTCCAGTACATTCGTGAAACGTCGACCGGGACCCCTGTTAGCACCGCGCCCATGATCGGCGTCGGCGGTTCGTTCAATTCCGGCGGCGCGACGAGCGGAACAAACACGGACACGCAGGATCGCTACGAACTGCAAAACATTACCTACATCACGCGTGGCAAGCACGCGTGGAAAATCGGCGGGCGTGTACGCGATACGACGGATTCCAGCGCCTCGAATGCCAGCTTCAACGGTTCCTATTCATTCGGTTCACGCGCCAATCCCACCGTGACTGGTTGCAATGTGCCAAATCCACCCACGACTTGTCCAACGATCTCCGGCATCCAGGCTTATCAGATTTTGCTACAAAATACTGCAACAGGGGACACCCAGCAGAACGTACAGAACGCAATTGATGCTGGCGGTGGACCGAGTTTTTACTCCCTGAATTTCAACAACGTGGGAACAGCGGCCACGAGCGTCAACTGGTTCGACGGCGCGCTTTTTGTGCAGGACGACTACAAGTTTCGGCCCAACGTGAGCGTGAGCTTCGGGCTTCGCTATGAAACGCAGAACAACCTGGGCGACCATGCTGATTTTGCGCCGCGTCTGGGAATCGCATGGGGCATCGACGGAAACGGCAAGAACAAATCGCCTAAAACCGTGCTGCGTTTGGGATACGGAATTTTTTACGACCGCTTTGCGGAAAACTTGGTCTTGCAACAGCAACTGGCCAATGGCTTCATCCAGCAGCAGTTCTTGATTCCGAACCCGCTGTTCTTCAATCCGAACCAGGCTACCCTCCCAGGGGATCCGGGGTTTCCGACTACAGCGACCTCGTCTGAGACTGTGTATGTAAAGAACCCCAATCTCCGCAGTCCGTACACGATGCAGGCAGGAGTAACGGTCGAGAGGCAACTCTCGAAATTCGCGAACCTTTCCGTTACGTACCTGAATTCGCGCGGCGTCCACCAGTTCTATTCGGATGTCTGCCTACCCAGCAGTCCGCCGACTTTGCCGCCTTGCGACTTCCATGCGCAAAATCCCAATGACATCGCTTATCAATACACGTCTGAAGGCATCTTCACCCAAAATCAGCTGATCGTGAACAGCAGCGTGCGCATCCCGACGGCGCACGGAGTTATCAAAGATCTCTCGCTCTTCGGATACTACACGCTGAACTACGCGAACAGCGACAGTGCCGGCCCTGGCTATGTGCCGTCCATTCCGGGAGAAATAAGCGTGGACTATGGGCGCGCGTCCTTTGATATTCGCCACCGTGTTTTCTTTGGCGGAACAATGGGAGTGCCCTACGGCTTCCGTTTGAGCCCGTTCATGATTGTTAGCTCGGGGATCCCGTTCAACATTACGACGGGTCAGGACGTTTTTGGTGATCAGCAGTTCAACAGCCGGCCTGCGTTCGCCACCTGCGGTTCAGGTTCGCCGTCGAGCGTGGTACAAACCGCATTCGGTTGCTTCAATACGCTTCCCCAACCGGGGCAGGCTCTGATTCCCATTAATTTTGCGACAGCGCCGTCACGATTCACTTTTAATTTGCGCCTGAGCAAGACCTTTGGATTTAAACAAAAGAAGGAAGCGGTGGCCAGCGGCGGTCCAGGCGGCCAAGGAGGAGGCACATTTGGGCGCGGGCCTGGCGGTGGCGACCGTGGAGGTGGGCCGAGAGGTGGCGGTGGTGGGGGCATGTTCGGAGGCGGTGGCGGGTTGTCGAACTATCGCTACAACTTGACGTTTAGCGTGAATGCGCGAAACGTATTTAACAATGTGAACGTCGGAACCCCGATTGGGAATCTAAGTTCGCCTTTGTTTGGCGAGGCCAATTCGCTTGCGGGGCAGCCGTATTCCTCTCCGACCGCGAATCGCCGGATTGACTTGCAGGTTCAGTTCACGTTCTAGCAGACCTGCGCGATAGAATGACCGGGTGGGCTCGGAGTGTTCATGCCCGGAATAAACAATGAAGCGGCGCAAAAAGAAAGTTCTGGATGTGGGCGTCGAGGCGAGGCGCGCGGCTCGCAATTCCGGGATCGCTCCTGCGGCCACACGCGTGATCGTGGATAAACGCACACGTCCCGCCAAGCACAAGAAAAAATGGCTGGAAAAAGAAGCTGAATAACACCAGAGAGCTTCCTTAAAGGTAGCGGAGTTCGCTTTGCTTTGATTAGGTCCGGACCGGACCTAATTTTTCGAACCTCATCCAGGCTTGTGGTCTGGTACGGATTCGGCCGGGCGGAAAACCGCCGCTGGCGCCATTTTCTTGCGCTCGGCAAGTTCCCCTGCTATCGATTCCAAGTCCTTTTTATCAAAACCCATGGAACTGATTTTCACAGTGCCATCGGTCTCGATTAGAAAGATCGTGGGGACGCTGGTAAGCCCATAGGCGTTTGAAGCGGGGTAATTCTTTTCCTTTTGGTCCAGCAGAATCGGGAACGTGACGCCGAATTCCTGGGTGAATTCTTTTGTTGCTTTGTCATCATCCTGCGAAATTCCAACAAAGGTTGTCCCATCGCTGCCGCAACGCTTGTAGATACGTTCGAGAAAAGGGAAAGTGAATTGGCAGACCGGGCACGAGACTTTGAAGAACGCGGCAACCATGGGACCGCGTTGTATCAGCTCTTGCAATGAATGTTCTTTTCCATCCAGCGCCTTTAGGGAAAATCCCGGCGCGATATTTCCTGCCACGATGTGAGTCATCTCTTTGGTTGCTCCCAGCCAACGCAGAGTGCGCTGCAAAATCGTCATTTCAGAATTGTAGCGCAGTCTTCACGCGTGCACGAAATGACATGCTTTTGGAATTAATCCACCCGCCTGGTTGCCTAGTCCAGCCCGGCTCGTGCCGTTAGTCGCTGAAATTGCATCAGAGCTTCGTCGGTTTTCTTCTCGGCGATCAAGTGCTCGGCGATCGCAGGTTCACTTACGCCTTTGGAGAGTTTTTTGGCTGCGATGGCTGAGCCGACAAGCACGATTGCAGAGAAAACGGTCACGAGTGATAGCCGCGCGCGGCGCGCATCCTCGCTGGCTCCGGCAGCGGGCAGCATTGCCCCAACGACGAGGCCCATCACGAGGCCGCCGATGTGCGCGGCGTTACTGATCCCCGGAAGCGCTCCAAACGCCAGGTTGTAGGCAATGAAGGTGCCCAAGCTTCCCAACATTTTGCTATTGATTTTTATGTGGGACGGCGTCTTCTTCAAATAAACGTAGGAAACCAGCACGCCTGCCATTCCAAAAATTGCGCCCGACGCTCCTGCACCCGCGCCCATCGGGTGCCAATATACGCTCGCGATGCTGGCAAAAATTCCGCTCACAAAATAAGCAAGCACGTAGGCGGCGCGTCCCATCAACTGCTCGGCAGCGCGGCCCAAATTCCAGAGGCACCACATGTTGAGGCCCATATGAACAATCCCGAAGTGCACAAACATGCTGGTGACCAGGCGCCACCATTGTCCGTTCAGCGTTAGCGGACCGTAGTCCGCGCCAAACGCGACCGCCTGCTGCGGCGATGGAAGCAAAGGCGATACTCCGCGCAGCACCATGATGACGAACACCAGCACGTTCAATCCAATGAGTCCTGTTGTGATGAGGAAGGAAGAAGTAACGAGGGATTGTCCGGAAGTTGCAATCCCCGGGCGTGCCGTTTGCGCAAGCCGCTCTTCGCATTCCGGGCAATTCGGCGAAATAGACGAAGCGCCGAAATTGCGTTCAAACTCTTTTCCGCACTGCGGGCAGCGTTGCATGGGCCTAAAGATAATAGCAGTTTCTAAGGAAATGGCCCCTTAACCCCGAAGAATACGCATGCAAACCACGATCAATGAATCTGCTTGGTTTTGCGCTGCATGTAATCCATCAGCAAGTACTGGCCGAGGGTGTAAGGCGTGGTGAAGTAGGCTTTGCCGCGGCACATTTCCGTAATTTTCTGCACGAAGTGGACGAGGCTGTAGTCGCTGGCAAGCATGAAGGTGTTGATCATGATGCCGGCGCGCTTGCACTTGTTCACTTCTTCGAGAGTTTGGCCGACGACGAAAGGATCCAGTCCGAAAGCATTCTTGTAGATGCGGCCGTCTTCAAGTGTTAGCGCGGAAGGTTTTCCGTCGGTGATCATGATGATTTGCCGCATGTCTTTCTTTTGGCGGAGGAGGATGCGCTGCGCAAGTCGAAGACCTTCGCGCGTGTTGGTGTAATAGGGGCCAACCTGGACGCGAGCGAGCTCGCCAAGTGGGACCTCTTCGGCACTATCGTGAAAGAGCACGAGGCTTAACGTATCGCCCGGATATTGCGTGCGAATGAGATGCGAGAGCGCCATGGCCACACGCTTCGCCGGCGTGAAGCGGTCCTCGCCGTAAAGAATCATGCTGTGGCTGCAATCGAGAAGCACGACAGTGGCGCAGGAGCTGTGATATTCGCACTGATGAACCATGAGGTCGGAATACGTCATGTCGATCGGAACTTTTGCGCCTTGGCGGCGAACAGCGTTGAAGAGAGTTTCGCTGATATCGAGATTCATCGTGTCGCCAAATTCGTAGGGGCGCGAGACCCCGCCGGATTCGATGCCGGTCGAAAGGTCGCGCGTGTCGTGGCGGCCAAAACTGCTCCGGCCCAGCGAGCCGAGGAGATCCTGGAGAGTTTTGAAGCCAAGGAAGTCGATGGTCTTGTCCGTGATCTCGAAACGCGCCTCGGGTTGCTTTTCGTGCGGTTGTCCCAGTTGGCCGCGGGCGGACGTTTGCGGCGGCGGCGTGACTTGCGGAGGTTGCTGCGGATTGATGAAGCCCTCCTGGGCCAGGCGTTCCATCAGCTTATCTATAAGGTCCTTCACGGCTTGATTGTTTTCCGCGTCGGAATTCTGCAGCATTTGGCGAAGCTCTTCGCTCATGGCGTCTTCAGGGAGCAGGTCGCCTTCCTGCAAGGCGCGCAGGATTGCTTCGCGGAGGGCTTCCATCGAGCGGTCTGGATCCATTTGCGATACGCCGTAAAATTGCGATTCAAAGCCGCTTTGCAGGAAAAAATCACCCATGCGCTTGACGAGCTCTTCGAGGTCGATGGCATCGGCTGGTTCGCCGGTGTATTTGCCGTAGCGGATGAATTTCATAGGCCCAACCTCGGAAGGCGAACAGCCGACAGTTGACAGCTCACAGCAAAGAAAAACGCCAATAGTCCCGCCCGGCAACGAAGATCAAATTGGAGCGCGGTGCACATTTCAGTTGAATTGGCGGCGCGGCGGCCGGCCCGGATTGTCGCGTTGCTCCGGCTGCTGCTTTGGCTTGTCCGCGTAGAAGCCGCGTTCTTCGCTGCGGCCGATTCGGCGGTGAGCCCACAAGCCCTCGAGGATCATTTCCGCGGCGGCTGCTGCTGCTGCTGCGTCTTTGCGGTCTTGGACGCCGAGGCGGCCGATATGTTCCATCAAGCCCTGAATTTTCGAGAGTTGGTGGTAGCGATCGGAAGTGGTGGCCAACTCAGGGAGTTTCAGTTCGCCGCCGATTTCAAACCATTGGATGACTGGCTGAAAACTTACTTCGGCGAAATGCTTGCTGAAGACGCGGCCGACGGCCGTGCGAATCAATTCGCGTGCGATGGTGTCGACTCCCTTCAGCTCGCCTTCGTATTCGAGTTCGAGCTTGCCGGTGATGGCCGGAAGGGCGGAATAGACATCAGCGACGCGCGCGACGACCGACTTTTCGCCGTTGCGAGCGGCGCGCTGCTCGGCGCTGCTGACCAGGTTTTCAAGAGTGGTGATGGGCAGGCGCTGGCTAACGCCGGAACGGCGGTCAACGCGCTTGTCCTCGCGAGCTTGAAAGGCAATCTCTTCCACAACGCTTCGAAGATAAGCGGGAACCTCGACCTTACGTCCCGCATCCCGGACGACCCAGGATTCCTGAGCCGTGATGGCCATCCCTTCTTCAAGAGTGGAGGGATAATGCGTGCGAATTTCGGCGCCGATGCGGTCTTTGAGCGGAGTGATGATTTTGCCGCGAGCGGTGTAGTCCTCGGGATTCGCGGTGAAGACAATAAGGACGTCGAGCGGCAGGCGCAGCGGGTAGCCCTTAATCTGAATGTCCCCTTCTTGCATGATGTTGAACAACCCGACCTGGATTTTGCCGGCGAGGTCGGGAAGTTCATTGATGGCAAAGATGCCGCGATTCGCGCGCGGCAGAAGGCCATAATGAATCGTAAGTTCATCGGAAAGGTCACGGCCACCGCGAGCGGCGCGGATGGGATCGACGTCGCCGATGATGTCGGCCATGGTCACGTCGGGAGTGGCGAGCTTTTCCACGTAGCGATGATCGCGGGGCATCCAGGCGATCGGTGTGTCGTCGCCTTCGGCCGCGATTTTTTCGCGGCAGGCGCGGCAGATGGGGCGCAGCGGGTCATCGTTGATTTCGCAGCCGGCGACGACGGGAATCTCCGGGTCAAGAAACTGGGCGAGGCCGCGCAGGATGCGGCTCTTGGCTTGGCCCCGCAGGCCCAGCAGGATGAAATTGTGGCGAGAGAGCAGCGCATTGATGATTTGCGGGATGACTGTGTCTTCGTAGCCGTGCACACCCGGAAAAAGCGGCTCGTTCTTTTCGATCATGCGCAGGAGATTTTGGCGCATCTCGGCCTTCACGGAGCGCGAGACGGTTCGAGCGTCGAAGTCCGGAATGCGCTTGAGTTCGCCGAGCGTGCGCGCTCTCGGATGCCCTGAGGATTGCATGGATGTCGTTGCCGTCATGGGTTCCCATTCCGCGTCCCCGGTTCATTGGGACGCAAACTGCTAATGTTAGTTCAATACGTGTCCATTGCCGCCGGCGCGCTGGCGCATGACGCCTGTCTTCTGTAGATGCGGGGCCCAGGCGCGAAGATACCCGACGAGGCGCTCTTGACGATCCAATTCCGTGCGTAGCTCAAGGATCTGCTGTTTCCAGAGAAGATCCATCGGCAGGGAGCCGGCGATAAGGAACGAGATTTGAGCAGACTGTTCGCTCTCCGTGTTCTTGGGATAGTCCTCAAAGACGAGGGTATAGCAAGTTTCGTAGAGTTCGACAAGCTCGCGCCGCAAGGACGGGTTGGCCGGTGAGTCCCGGTCTTCGAGGTAGTCGACGTGGCCCTCGGCGAGGGGCTTCTCCTCGAAAAACTCGATGACGCGGAAGGGTTCGCGGCCAACTGACAAAATGTCCATCGTCCCGTCGTTACGGCGCTGAACGACTTCAATAATTTCCGCGGTGCACCCTACTCGAGCAACCCCTTTGGGAAGCGCCAGGAGAACGCCGAACTCGGATTTTTCTTTCAGGCAACGGTTGACCATTTCGAGATAACGTGGCTCGAAGATGTGCAGGGGAAGGTCTGCGCCGGGGAGAAGAACGACGTTCAACGGGAATAGCGGTATTCGATCGGGCCGCATAGTGCCTGTTCAGATGATACCAGACGGAAGTAGCTTGTGAGTGGCGAGCGCCAAATAGGCCGTAAAAGCCCCACAATGGAGTGCGGCAGCCCTGCTGCCGCTTTTCTCAGCGGCTCGCACGACTCTATATGCCGAGGCTCAATAAATGGCCGCTTTTTTGAGAGCTGTCCAAGCCCGCGAGGGTGGTAAGCTGGCGGGGCTTTGGCGGGCGAGGGTAGAAGGAGGTCATACCTTGGATAGAAGAAAGAGACTCTCGTGCGCGCTCTGCGGTTGCCTGGTCGTTGGGATGCTTGTGTGCAGCAGGCCGGCTTTCGCACAGGCTACGGCGGCCGCGACATCGGTCCAGGACACGAAGACGGCGGATCCGGCGGAAGCGTACTGGGAAAAGTTGAATCCTCACCAAAAATCGCAGGTCGAACGGATGTACAACGATTGGGCCTTCCTTGCGAAATTCCGCGAAGCGGACAAGCAGTTGCCGCCTCCCGCCGCGGGCGAGATGCGCGTCGTGTTCTTGGGTGACTCCATCACCGAAGGCTGGGGCATGAAGGCTACTGCAACGTCGCCGGGCCGCGGCGAGTTTTTTCCCGGCAAGCCGTACATCAATCGCGGCATCTCCGGGCAGACGACGCCGCAAATGCTCCTGCGTTTTCGGCAGGACGTCGTCGAGTTGCAACCGAAAGTAGTCGTGCTGCTTGCCGGTACAAATGATATTGCCGAAAACACGGGGAAGATGACGTTGGGGGAGATCGAAAACAATATCGAGTCCATGAGCGAACTTGCCCGGGCGAATGGGATTCGTCTCGTATTGTGTTCGGTGTTGCCGGCAAGCGAATTCCCCTGGCGCAAGGGACTGGAGCCCGCGCCCAGGATTAAAGCGCTGAATGCGTGGATCAAAGAGTACGCCGCGAAAAATAATTTCGTTTATGTGGACTACTATTCACCGATGGCGAACAACGAGGGCGGGCTGAAGCCTGAGCTCAGTCCGGATGGCGTACATCCAAACAGGGCGGGATACGAAATCATGGCGCCGCTTGCCGAGGCCGGTATTGCAGAAGCATTGAAGAAGCCGATTCACTGAAGCGCTGCTTTGTCCAATGTCTCCATCCCCAAACAGCGATTTGGAGTGCGGCAGCCCTGCTGCGGCTTTTCTCAGCGACTCGGACGACTCTATATTCGGCGAAGCGCAAGAGTGCCTTCAGGAGAGTTCCGTGAGGAGCGCTTCCATCTCCGAGCGGGCGTGGTCGTCGTTTTTCTTGGAAGCGGCGGCGATGCCGTTCGAAAGGACCCGTTTGGCTTCTTCGGTTCGAGACTCGCGAGCTAGCAACTGGCCGTACATCAGGTACGCGGGAATGTAGTCGGCGTTGCGTTCGATGAGTGCGCGGAAATGACCGTCGGCGGCGCTCGGGTCGCCGCTGTTCATGCACTCCATCGCCAGGCCGTAGCGTGAGAAAGCATCCTCGGGTTTTTTGGCGACGAACTCTTCGAGCATCTGGCGGCGGGTTTTCTTTTGGTCTGTCATGGTTGGCTCTCGTATTATACGGGGAATGAGACTGCGTCTGAAAGCAGCCGAGGAACGGGGAGCGAATGAAACGCAACAAGCTTGCGAAGAGTGAGATGAGTGGGGAAGCGGAGTTGAAGGGAAAACCGGTGAGTGCATCGCGGTCGGAGATGACGGAAATTGTTTTGCCGGCGCAGACAAATCCCTTGGGAAAATTGCTTGGCGGGCAGGTGATGCATTTGGTGGATATGGTGGCGGCGATGGCGGCGCACCGCCATTCGAACAGTTATGTAGTGACGGCGTCGGTGGATTATATTGATTTTCGCAATCCGATTAACCTGGGCGAGATCGTCAATCTGAAATCGCAAGTCAATCGAGTGTTCCGGACGTCGATGGAAGTTGGCGTCGAGGTGTATTCAGAAAATGCGATGACCGGTGAGCGTAAACACACGACGTCGGCGTATGTCACGTTTGTTGCGATTGATGAGTACACCAGGCTTCCCAAACCTGTGGCGCCGCTGATCTTGAAAACAGCTGAGGAGAGGCAGCGCTTTCGAGAGGCTGCGAAACGCCGCAAGGTGCGGCTCGCGATGCGTTACGCGAAGAGACATCTGTTCGACTGAAATCTAACTCACTCCGCCTGAATAGCGGGGCGGGTTGGAGGGCCAGGCGCTGCCGCCTTCAGGTTCCTCGCTGATGGCGAGAGCTTTGGTTGCGTCCATGGATTCCGGCGGATTGGAAACCAGGAGAACGAATTTCCCGTTTGCATCCGGGCGAATCATCATCGACGGCATGGGCATTTTTCCCGGCGCCTTGGGAATGAACCACAACTGCAAGACGTGATGCGGCGACGGCATGGGAATGTTTTCACCCATAACGACGACACCCAATTGAGAATGCCATTTGGCTTCTAGTTGCGGCCCCTGCGCGTTGCCACTCTTCAAAGCAATTTTTACGGAATTCGGATCCATCAGAATCATGGCTTCGCGCTTGGCAAGGGCGAGGTCTTGTGCGGTCTTCTCGCCTTCGGACCGAAGCACGGCGGCGCGTTCGTTAGCCTCGCGGATTTCGCCCTCGAGGCGGCGCGTGTTCCACGCGGAGTAAATCGAAAATATCAAGAGAGCAGCTACGCCGGCCCAGAGCCAAAAGGGGATGGAACTCTTGGCGGGGAGGACGTGGGGCTTTGCTTGGGATTGGGCTTCGGCACGGACCGTTTGCATCAAGCGGCCTTTGAGCATGTCCGACGGCGATGCTTCCGGAGCCACGTAGGCCAGTTGGCTGACGAGCCAGCGCGCTTCTTCGGCGGCTTTGGCGCAGTCGGAGCAGCCAGTCGCAAGATGAGCTTCGAGCGCGGCGCGCTCTTCGGGGTCGAGCGCACCGAGAGCGTAGGCTTCGATCAGCTCACGGAATTGGTCGCAGTTTTTCACGTTGTTGCCCGCAATCCTTCTTTCAAGCGAAGCAAACCATTTCTTATCCAGCTTTTTACCGTGCCGAGCGGCTCTTTCAGTGTTGCGGCAATCTCCGAATGGCTCAGCCCTTCAAAATAGGCAAGCTCGATAGCTTTTTTCTGCTGCGGCGTGAGAGAAGCCATCAAGGCGCGGACGCGTTCGGCGCGGCGTTTTTCGTCGAGAGCTTTTTCGTAGTCGGGAGCAACGACGACGCTCGGCAACTCGTCAGGTTGATCTTCGCGGCGGCGCTGGCGTTCGCTTTTCAGGCGAAGCTGATCCAGGGCGCGGTTGCGAGCCATGGTGCAGAGCCAAGGTACGAACGGGCCGCGCGAGGAATCGTACTGATCGGCATTGCGCCAGAGCTGCAGGAAGACGTCCTGGACGACCTCTTCGGAGGTCGAGGCCTGTTGGAGAATACGTAGTACCAAGCCGTAGACGAGGCGCGAGTGGCGATCGTAGAGCTGTTCAAAGGCGCTCACGTCTTTTTGCAGGAGGCGCGACAATAGCGTCGCGTCTAGCGACACCTCGCGGGGGCTACTTGATGTGAAAGCCGCCAAGAACACGAGAGTCGGCTTCTTCCTCTCCTAGAGAATATACGGCGGAACAGCCAAAACGGATGATGCTACGCGTGCGCCGTGACTCCTGCATCTCATCGCCTGATGCTTTCGCGGATTTGTTCCGCGACGGACAGAGAATGCTCGATGCACGCGCCGAGGGACGGGCCCCGCAGATAGTTTCCCGTGAGCCAAAGACCTGGGACTTCCGCGCGCAGCTTTTGAAAAGCGGCCAAGCGTTCCGCGTACCCCAGATTGTATTGAGGAAGAGCGCGCGGGTAAAGCGCGGCATTGGAAAAGACGGGGCCTTCGCGGATCTGAAGGAGCGGCGCGATTTCTTTATGGACCAGGGCGACGATCTCGTTTGGGGATAACGCTACGGCTTGCGGATCGGTGGCGCCGCCGACGAAGCTGGTGAGCAAAGCCTGACCCTCGGGGGCGCGACCGGGGAAGAGTGAAGAATTCCAGACGGTGCCCAAGGTGCGAAGCCCTTCGGAGCGGGGAACCAGGAAGCCGAACCCGTCCAGTGAGTGAGAGAGATCGGATTTTCGATAACCGAGAGAAACGACATAGATGGGCGTGTACTCGATGGAGGCGAGGGCCGACGAGGCTTCGCCGTGCAGATTCCGGAGGAGCATTGCAGCGGCGTCCGTGGGAGTGGCGAGGACAATGTTGCCGGCGGTGATTCGCTCTGTCGAACCTTGCATGGCCAGAGTGGCTTCATATCTTGTTGAGCGTTCCGCGTTCGCGCGGCGAATTTCGGTTACAGATGTTTCGAGATGGAGAGCAGGGCCAAGATTTGCGGCGAGCGCGTTGATCAGAGTTGCGTTTCCATTTTTGAAGGATTGAAGCGTGGGGCGCTGTTTCGGGCGGGATTTGGATTTCGCGGCGCGCAGCATGCCGCGAATGACGCTGCTGGCGGCGCGTTCGGCTTCGTGGACTTGGGGAAACGCGGCGCGGAGGCTGAGTTTTTCGGGGTCGCCGGCATAAATTCCGGAAACGAAGGGGCCGACGAGTTTGTCGAGGAGTTCGGCGGAAAATTTGCGGCGTGTAAACGCGGCGACGGATTCGTCTGCGTAGGGTGGCGTGCTGTGGCCGAGCGCGTCGCGGAGGATGCTCCATTTTGTTTTGGCGCTGAAGAGGGAAGAGGCGAAGAAAGCGGGTGGACTGAGGGGGGCTTGCTTTAGTTGGCCCTTGATTAGGAGGAATCTGGGGGCGCGGGGCGGGGCTTCGACCAATTCGTCGGCAATACCCAAGTCGCGGCAGAGGTCGAGTAGTTGAGGAGTGCCGCTGAAGCTTTGTGGGCCTAGCTCGAGGAGGAAGCCGTCGCGGCGGTCGGAGCGGATTACGCCGCCGGGGCGGTCGGCGGCCTCGACGATTTGGGCGTCGATGCCGGACTTGCGCAGGTGGTAGGCGCAGGTCAGGCCGGAGATTCCGGCGCCGACGATCAAGGCTGGGACATGCGTGGTCATGGAATACGGGAGCCATCCTATCATCTTGAATCGGTTGTGCCGCCGCACGTGCTGTGTGCCCCCGGGCTGCAGCTGAGGTGAGCTGGAACTCAGCACAGACTGAAGTCTGTGCCACCCCACCCCTTTGTTTTTTGTAAGTGTTGCATCTAAAGAATTTAACTTTGGCGTAAGTTCTTTCGATGCAACGGTTGCGAAGGGTAGGATATTTGTTGATTCAAAGAGATTTATTGGGACTGAAGAAGTGACGAGTGGTGAGTGGTTAGTGGCGAGAAAGATCGCTGATAGTTCTGCACTTTTTATTGTGCGGGGGTTGGAGGAGAAGGAGACGGGCATACCCCACCCCGGGTGTTTTCTGTAAGAGTGGCAGACAAAGGACTTATGCTTGACGCGGCGCGTAAGAGCGGCAAATGCGGGACTTAAAGTGGCTGCGTTTTCAGTGAGTTGCGAGTGGCCTGTAAGAGTGGCAGAGAAAGGAGTTACGGAAGGGGAGGCAAAGGAAGTAGAGGAAGTAAAGGAAGTAAAGGAAGTAAAGGAAGTAAAGGAAGTAAAGGAAGTAAAGGAAGTAAAGGAAGTAGAGGAGACGGGCGGGTGTTGTTTTGCGTGCGTGTAATGAGGTGCGGGTAGTGACGAGTTGCAAAACTTTGGAGCAGGAAGGAGGGACGCCCTTCCCGGTTTTTTGTAAGTGTTGATTCTGGGGGAGTTGAAATCGAGTGGAATCAACAGATGTGCAAGTGTTGATTTTGAATGGGTTGGAGGGTGGCAGCTTTTATAAAATGGTAACCTGGGAGGGACGGAAGATTTTGATGGAGTTTGAAGGACCGCGCGGAAGGGACGCATAAGCGACGCGGGCACAGACAGGCCGGTACCCGAATCAATCTGAATTAGTATAACATATTGTTACTATTTGTCAAGGATAAACTGTAAGTCGTTTGTTTGGTGGGAGTTGGCTGGCGGTGGGGGCAGGGTCATTGGAGGATCGAGGTAAAAGCAAAACCCGCACCCTTTGTAAAACCAAAAGGGTGCGGCACCTAGGCTGAGACACCCGCCCCCCAGTGTCATCACCGCTTGTTGTTGACGTTCATAAGTTGTGGTATTACCCTGCGGAGAGATAGACTGTGGGAGGTCCTCATGAATCCTCAAATCGAGAGACTTCATGTTTTCAAGCGTTTTCTTGCAGTCTGCCTCGTAATTCTGTTGCTGTTCCTCTTTCCGTCAGGCAGCCGAGCCCAGGCCGAGCTCCATGCGGACAAGCAACTTTTCCAAGACACAACGGTTGGTTCCATGACGCTGAGAGAAGGGCCTCGCCACGAGCTTTATCTTCTCAACCGACTCTCGAGTAGTTCCATCTGGATCTCGGACTACTCTGGGACATCCACGCATCGCATCGTCGGAGGAGCGACCGAAACGCCCGACCTGCGGATTCCAGCAGACTTAGCGGTGGATCGGGAGGGAAATGCTATCGTCGCGGACATTTCCATTAAGGTTTTTTCCACCGATGGAAAACTACTCGTATCTTTTCCCTTTAGTCGTCCGCAATCGGTGGGAGTACTGAGCGACGGCAGAATTCTTGTCAGCGGGTTCCCTAAGGAGCACTTGTTGTCTGTCTTCGACAAATCAGGAAAACTGCTCAACTACATCGGCGAACCCACAAAGGCGGACGATCAACCATTCGCTAGCGCCGTACTGAATATGGGAATCATCGTCGTGGACCCGGCCGACAACATCTATTACATCTTTCGCTTTATGCTGACGCCCACGATCCGCAAGTATTCGCGGGATGGGAAGCTCTTGGCTGAATGGCATCCTCAAAGCGCAGATCTGGATCAAGTCGCTGCCAAAGCAAGAAAGGGATACGAGCGACGAAAGCAGGAGAATAACTCCGGTGCATTTGGCGCAAGCCCGGTCTTCACGTCCGGCGCATTCGACTCCGACACAAATACACTTTGGATCGCATCAGAGGCACACCTATTGCAACTCGACGATTCAGGCAAAACGGTCCGCACTCTGGCTCTTGTCCTTCCTAAGGGTGGGCCACTCCAAGCAGATGGACTTCTGGTTGACCGGGATTTCATCCGGGCTGCTTCGAAACTTCATGGAGTCTTCGAAGCTTTCAAACCGCACTGACCACGACACCTCTAATCGAAGCCACCTTATTCTCAGCTAACCAATCTATTCGCATGGGATATGTTCCGAGCTTTCAGTGGGTCAGAGGCATCGAGCCTAATGCGCATGCTGAACTCATCTCCCGGGTTCGCCCACCGCCTGATTAACGGCCGTAATCGTATATGTGATTTGCAAGCTTCGTCGTTTTCAATAATGAGAATTTTGGCGCCATTTTCCTGCTAGTCTTTTCCTCGAACCTTAAGCGATGTCATCTTAGTCAAGCAGGCTGCTTGAGGCTGTGGCGACGAATTGGTTGATGCTCGTGCCATCTTCCTCGCTCGACCGCCCTTTTTAACGAGAGAGGCAGTCGCAGGGGATAGGTTTTTTTCATAGTCGAGGCCTTTCTTCGATTGTGCTCTGTGCGGGGTGGTGCGCGTCTTGTAATTAAAATGGAGATGATGGCGAGGTGAGGCGCGGAAAAGAGGGGACGATGTATCGTGCCCTTACGGGGGAGTAACAAGGCCCGCCCTCTGAAGAGGGCGGCTACAGGGTTTTGGAGAAGAGGGGCTTGGCGTTCAGGTGCTGTTTTTCGAGGTAGGGGTCGAAGATCATGGCGGCGTTGCGGATGAAGATGCGGCCTAGGGGGGTGGTGCGGATTTCGTTGGGGGCGAGGAGGACCAGGCCATCCTCGCGGAAGGGTTCTAGGCGGCGTAG
>Ga0210387_10001314_pt1 | contig 18642 bp, 18 predicted proteins | sample IncBWC7OmetaG_FD_160108 | JGI IMG/M metagenome (GOLD analysis project Ga0210387, IMG submission 160108) | Forest soil microbial communities from Barre Woods Harvard Forest LTER site, Petersham, Massachusetts, United States - Inc-BW-C-7-O ...
CGATATGTGCCGAGCCGCTGGGACCGTGACGGCAACGGTATCCCGGACAAGTACGAGCACCACAGCGAGCGCGGACCGTACGGCGACCGGGATCACGACGGCATCCCGAATGCCTACGATCGCTACGACAATCGTCGCTAACAGCGTTTGACGAACGAAGGCGGGCCCGCGCAAGCGGGCCCGTTTTCGTTTGTAAAGAATTGTATCAGGACGATGGCGAAACGTCGGCTGAATCGGCGCGCGAATTCCATGATCGGCGAGGGCACGGGCTCCGTGCTGAATCCGTATTTCGAACAGGCGCGGATGACCGCGCAAGGACAGCGCGGGCGACCGCGCATAGGAGGAAGTCATGATGAAGCGCACGGCTATCACTCTGCTCGCCGTCGCCGCGATTTTCGCGCCGGCGGCCATTACGCCGGCAGCAGCCCAGGTGGGCGTCAACATCTCCATCGGCACGCCGCCCCCGGCCCCGATCTACGAGGCCGTACCGGCGCCGCGCGTCGGCTACGTGTGGGCGCCTGGCTTCTGGCGCTGGGAGCATGAACGCCATGTCTGGGCGCCCGGCCACTGGATCGAGGGCCGCCCGGGCCATCATTGGGTCGCCGACCACTGGGTCGAGGGTCCGCACGGTGGCTGGCACCACGAGACGGGTCACTGGGACCGCGGCTAGGGCAAGCTGAAGCGTGAGTTGAGTAAAGAGCGGGGCGCTTCGGCGCCCCGCTTTCTTTTGCTAGTGTGTGCGGCAAGAACATAGAGCCAGAGGAAACGCACTTGCCGCTTCGTCCGAACCGCTTCGGTCTTTCCGTCGCCCTCGCCACACCCTTCGCCGAGGACAGGTCGATCGATCTGCCGCGCCTCGTGGCGCATGCCCGTCAGTCGCTGGCCGACGGCTGCACCAGTGTCACCGTGTTCGGGACCACGGGGGAGGGCGCCTCGCTGGGGCAGAACGACCGCCAGCGCGCGCTGGGCGCCCTGGCCGGCGCCGGCATCGATCCGCGCACGCAGCTCGTCGTCGGCATCGCCGCCAGCTCGGTGGAGGACGCGATCGCCCAGGGCCGTGCCGGCCTGATGCTGGGCTGCCCGAGTTTCCTGCTGGCGCCGCCGTTCTATTTCAAGGGCGCCGGCGATGAGGGGCTGTTCGACTGGATCGCCGCCGTGCTCACGGGGCTGGGTCCCAAGGCGAGCAACGTCATTCTCTATCACATTCCCCAGGTGACGGCGGTCGGGCTGTCGATGGTGCTCGTCGACCGGCTGAAGAAAGCCTTTCCCGCCCAGGTCAGCGGCGTGAAGGACTCGTCGGGCGACTGGCACAATGCCCAGGCGTTGCTGCAGCAGCATGGCGATCTGCATATCCTGGTCGGTGACGAGCGCCTGCTGGCGCGCGCCATGACTCTCGGTGCCTCGGGCTCCATCACCGGCCTCGCTAACATCGCGCCCGATCTCATGCTGCCCTTGATCGACGGCATCGAGGAGCCCAGGGTCAACGCCATGGTCGAGCTGGTGCTGCCCTATGCCGTGACGGCCGCCGTCAAGGCGCTGGTCGGCCTTCGGCGCAATGATCCGATCGCCTGGAGCCGCATGCGCGCGCCGCTGGCATCGCTCGGCGAGAGCGACGTGCGCAGGCTGGGCGCCGCGGTCGACGCTATTCGCAGCCGCCGCGCGGCTTAAGGCTGGGGGCGCGCCACTCCAGTGGCGCGTCATGGTCGGTAACGCAGGAAGATCGCGCCACTGGAGTGGCGCGCCCCCAGCGAGTAGCCTCGTCTCCCTCGGAGGAAACGAACAATGACCGCACCGCTCACCATCCGACTGCATCCTGCCGACAACGTCGTCGTGGCGCGCATGGACATACTTCCCGGCACCGCGGTCGACGGCGAGGTTGCCGCGGCGACGCGCGTGCCGCCCGGTCACAAGATCCTGACGCGGGCCGTGAAGAAGGGCGAGCCGCTGCGCAAGTACAACCAGATCATCGGCTTTGCCACCGATGACCTGGAGGCGGGCACACACATCCATACGCACAACTGCGTCATGGGCGATTTCGAGCGCGACTACGCCTTTTGCGCCGACGCGCGTCCGACCGAGTACATCACGCCACCGGCCACCTTCCAGGGCTATCGCCGCGCCGACGGGCGCGCCGCCACCCGCAACTACATCGGCATCGTCACCACGGTGAACTGCTCGGCCGCCACCAGCCGCATGATTGCGTCCAGGATCGAGCCGCTGCTCGCGCAATTCCCCAACATCGACGGCGTGGTGCCGCTGACCCATGGTGGCGGCTGCGGCATGGCCTCGTCGGGGCTGGAGATGGATGTGCTGCGCCGGACCCTGGCGGGCTACACACGGCATCCCAACATGGCGGCGGTCGTCGTGCTGGGGCTCGGATGCGAGACCAACCAGATCTCCGGCCTGATGAATGCCGAGGGCCTCAAGGAAGGGCCCAAGCTCATTCCCATGGCGATCCAGGACGAGGGCGGCGTTTCCAAGACCGTGATGCGCGCCGTCGGCTTCCTGAAGGAGCTGCTGCCCGAGGCCAACGCCGTGACGCGCGAGTCGATCCCGGCCAGCGAGTTGATCCTGGCGCTGCAGTGCGGCGGTTCGGACGGCTACTCGGGCATCTCGGCTAATCCGGCGCTGGGTGCCGCGGTCGATCTGCTGGTGCAGAACGGCGGCACCGCGGTGCTGTCGGAGACGCCGGAGATCTACGGCGCCGAGCATCTGCTGACGCGGCGGGCTGTCACGCGCGAGGTCGGCGAGAAGATCGTCGAACGCATCCGGTGGTGGGAAGAGCATTGCGCCCGGACCGGCGGCGAGATGAACAACAACCCGTCGCCCGGCAACAAGGCGGGCGGCCTCACGACCATCCTGGAAAAGTCCTTGGGTGCAGTTGCGAAGGGCGGCACCACCAACCTGGTCGACGTATACAAATATGCAGAACTCATCACCGCAAAAGGGTTCGTCTACATGGACTCGCCGGGCTACGACCCGGTCTCGGCCACGGGCCAGGTGGCCGGCGGCGCCAATGTGCTGTGCTTCACCACCGGCCGCGGCAGCGTTTTCGGTTGCAAGCCCACCCCGTCACTCAAGCTTGCGACGAATAGCTCCCTCTATCGGCGCATGACTGACGACATGGACCTCAACTGTGGAACCATCGTCGACGGCGAGGAGACGATCCAGGATAACGGCCGCCGCATTTTCGAGCTGATTTTGCACACAGCCTCCGGCCACAAGACCAAATCCGAGGCATTGGGCATCGGCGACGACGAATTCGAGCCCTGGAAGATCGGCGCAACGATGTGATTACCCCTGGGGGCAACCATCTTGACTAAAAGACGTTAAATCCTCATATGCGGCCCTACGACTTACGAACTTGCGAACTTGGCCACGCCTTGGCGGCCCAGCCCACAGCGGCTCCGGACTACCCCCACGAGCTAATTCCAAATTCTTCGAGTTGTCGCGGACCGTGCAACGAGCGCGCGGGCCGCGCGGTTTAGTGTGTGTGTAGTGCTCGACTAACTGCCAGGAGAGAGAGATGGCTACAGGTACGGTGAAGTGGTTCAACGCCACCAAGGGTTTCGGTTTCATCCAGCCGAGCGACGGCGGCAAGGACGTGTTCGTTCATATCAGCGCGGTCGAGCGCTCCGGCATGAACGGTCTGAATGAGGGCCAGAAGATCAGCTACGAGATCGCCACCGAGCGCGGCCGTTCGGCCGCGGTCAACCTCAAGGCGGCCGACTAGCCGTCTGACCGTCCGCCCGAAGGGCGGCCGCCAAATCCGAGAGAAGATGAACGCCGACCGCGTGGCGGTCGCGTTCGTCGCTCTCGATGACGCCGGCGCCATTGTCGGCAAAGCCTTCCTTGTTTACCTGCGGATTGTGCGCGCTTGGGCGCACAAGAAGCTTTAGCCTGTCATCGCGCGGGGTAACCCCCGCGCTGGAGCGCAGCGAAGGATCTCATTGCGCTTGCCGCGGACATGAGATCCTTCGCTGCGCTCAGGATGACAGTCGGGGAGAGCGACCAATGGCAGCCGCGGATCTGCACTACCTGTCACTCGATGAGGTCGCGCGGCGCCTGAAGGCGCGCAAGCTGTCCTCGGTCGAGGCGACTCGGGCGATCCTCGATCGCATCGCGGCGCTTGATCCCAAGCTCAGGAGCTATGCCACGGTGACGCCCGAGCGCGCGCTGCAGGACGCCGCACGCCTCGACGCCGAGACCGCGGCCGGCAAGTCGCGCGGCCCGCTGCATGGCGTGCCGATCGCGGTGAAGGATCTTTGCAACACCGCGGGCGTTCCGACCGCCGCCGGCATGGCGATCCACCGCAAACATGTTCCCGCCCGGGACGCGACCGTCGTGGCGCGGTTGAAAGAGGCGGGCGCGGTGATCCTGGGCAAGCTGCAGATGACCGAGGGCGCCTATGGCGCGCATCACCCGACGATCGAGCCGCCGGTAAATCCCTGGAACGCGGCCTACTGGACCGGCGTGTCGTCGTCGGGCTCGGGCGTGGCGACGGCCTCCGGCCTCTGCTTCGGCTCGCTGGGCTCCGATACCGGCGGGTCGATCCGCTTTCCCTCGACCATGAACGGCCTGTCGGGGCTGAAGCCGACCTGGGGGCGGGTGAGCCGGGCCGGCGTTTTTCCACTCGCCGAATCGCTCGACCATGTCGGACCGATGTGCCGCAGCGCGCTCGATGCCGCGCTGGTCCTGGGCGTGATCGCCGGCGCCGACCCCGACGACCCGACCGCCTCGCCGCATCCGGTGCCCGACTATGCGGGATCGATCGACGCCGGTGTCAGGGGCCGCAAGCTCGGCGTGCCCAAAAACCTGTTGGGCATGGATGCCGATTCGCAGCGCGCCCTCGACGACGCCGCCACGACGCTCGAGAAGGCGGGCGCGACGCTGATCGACGTCGAGCTGCCCGAGCTCGATGAGGCGACGCTGAAATGGATACCTCTCTGCGGCCTCGAGGCCGCGCTGGCGCATGAAGCGACCTTTCCCGCGCGGCGCGACGAATACGGTCCGGACCTGGCCGCCCTGATCGATCTCGGTCGCGGCCTGTCGGGCCTCGAGCTCGGCAAGCTGCAGCTCGCGCGGGCCCGGGTGAAAGGCGAGATCGAACGGCTGCTGGCATCGCTCGACCTGCTGCTGATGCCGGTGATGGGCGTGGCCGCGCCCTCGCCGGCGACCATGAAGGCGGCGGGCCGCACCCCGCAGACCACGGTGGCACGCCTGCGCTACACCGCGCCCTTCGACATGAGCGGCCATCCAGCGCTCACCTTGCCGGGCGGCATCACGTCCGACGGAGTTCCGACGGGCTTCCAGATCGTCGGCCATGCCTTCGACGAGGCGGGCATCCTTGCGGCCGGTCATGCCTACCAGCAGGCCACCGACTGGCACCTGAAGCGCCCGCCGGTCTGATGCCGTGGCGCAGTCCGATGGTCGAATGGACCCTGAATCGCCTGTGCTATACTGTGACCTGTGCCCCATGACGGCTCGCCCATGAGAAGCATCTTCAGGAACAATCTGCGGCTCAAGCCTAGCATCCTGACGGCATTCTTTTTTCTCACCGTTCCCGTCTTCTTCACCATCATCGCGGTCACGTATTTCTCGAACGACAACATTGCGCGGACGAGCGCCCGGGAACTGGTCGAGCGTTTTCGCATCGATGCGCTGGAAAGCATCGAGGACGATCTCAATCCGCTCAAATCGCTGATCCGGTCCGCGGCGTCGCTGGGCGATCAGGATCCCGCCTTCTATCTCGACAATCGCTGCCTGAAATATTTCTACAGCATTCTTCAGCACAGCCCGAAGATCGTCAGCGCCTATGTTGGCCTCAGCGACGGCTCACTCCGGCAGGCGCGGAGGGTCGATCCGGCATCGATGATCCAGGGCAAGCTGCCGCCGCAAGGCGCCGCCTATGCCTATCGATGGCTGGTGCCGAAGGCCGGAGCGCTCATCGTCGATCATTACGTCTTTCTCGACGGCAGCCAGAAGGAACTGACCAGCGTCGATCAGGACACGACCTACGACCCGCGCGTGCGGCCCTGGTATCGCGCCGCCGAAGAGGCGCACGCGATCATCATCTCCGATCCCGACGTCTTTGCCTCAGAGGCCGTGATCGGCGTTACCGTCGCCGCGCCGTTCTATGCCGACGGCAAGCTCGCAGGGGTCGCGGCAGCCGACATCACACTTGGCGGTCTTGGCGCGTACCTTGCTGAACGCAAGATCAGCCCGGGTACCTTGAGCTATATCCTCGATCACCAGGGCCTGGTGATCGCGGCCTCCGACCTTTCCAATACCTCCATCACCGACCACGGCAGCATGGAGCTTCGCCACATCAGCTCGCTCGACAACCCGCTGCCGGCGATGGCGTTCAGCGCCCGCCCCCGGCAGGGTCAAGGCGTCTTCTCCTTTGCCCACCGCGGCCAGGAGTATGTCGCGAGCCTTTCGAATCTGCCGGCCGAGTTCGGCAAGTCGTGGCAGATCTTCACCATCACGCCGCTGTCGGATTTCACCGGCCCGTTCCAGGCCAACAACGACCGCCTCGTCGTCTTCGGCCTGCTCGCGGTCGCCTTGCAGATCGTGATCATCTACTTCCTCACCAGCGTGATCTCGGCGCCGCTCGAGAAGCTTGCCTTCAAGGTCGGCAGGATCCAGGAGCTCGGCACCGAGCAGCTGCCGTCCGTGAGCTCTCCGATCCGCGAGATCTGGGTGCTGTCGAAGGCCATCGACACGCTGGACGTCGCCGTGAAGTCGTTCTCGGCCTTCGTGCCAGTGGGTCTCGTCACCCAGCTCCTGCAGTCGGAACAGAAACTGGAGCTGGGCGGCCACAGCCGCTTCCTCACCATCTTCTTCTCCGATCTCGAAGCCTTCTCGACCCTGTCCGAGCAGGTGCCGTCGCAGGAGCTGCTGCTGCGGGTGTCGGCCTATCTCGAGCTCGTCACCAAGACCGTCAACCAGGAGCTGGGCACGATCGACAAGTTCATCGGCGACGGCGTGATGGCCTTCTGGGGGGCGCCGGCGCTCCTCGAGGATCACGCCTGGCGGGCCTGCGTGGCCGCGCTGCGCATCCAGCGCGGTATCGATGCGCTGAACGAGCGCTGGCAGGTAGAGGGGATGAAGCCATTCAAGATCCGCATCGGCATCCACAGCGACGCGGTGATGGTGGGCAATATCGGTTCCAAGGAACGCATGAGCTACACCGTGATGGGCGACGGCGTGAACATCGCGTCGCGGCTCGAAGGCATCAACAAGGAATTCGGCACCCGCACCTGCATCAGCCACAGCGTCTTCAAGGAAGCCGGTGAACGGCTGTGCGTGCGGCCGATCGACGACGTCACGGTCAAGGGACGGCGATCGAAGATTCCGATCTACGAGCTTTTGGGCGTGTTCGGCGCCGACGATCCGGAGCTCGAACCCGATGCCGCGACGCTCGAATTGTGCCGGATGACGCGCCTGGCCTACGAGGCGCTGGTCAAGGAAGACTACGCGTTGGCAGTGCGCCGATATCAGGAGATATTGGACAAGTTTCCAGACGATCCGGTGTCTTCGATGCTGGCGAAGCGGCTGGTGACGGCGTGAAGACTCCGCGGGACAGGTAGGATGATGCGAATCCAGGCAATGAACCGGCGAGCGATCCTGCTCGGCACCGGTGCGGCCATCGCGTCCGGCATCGTTGGCGGGCGCGCCCGCGCCCAGGCCTTTCCCAGCAAGCCGATCCGGCTGGTGGTGCCTTATTCGCCGGGCGGCGGGGCCGACACCACGGCGCGTTTCATCGCGCCCAAGCTGCAGGAGGCGCTTGGCCAAACGGTGGTGGTCGAGAACCGGCCGGGCGCCGGCGGCATGATCGGCGACGAGACGGTGGCCAAGGCTGTGCCGGACGGCCATACCTTGCTGATCGGCGCCTTCGCCCATGCGGTGAACCCGTCGCTCTTCGCCAAGATGCCGTTCAGGACGCCCGACGACTTCGCGCCAATCTCGCTGCTCGTCACCGTGCCCGAGCTGCTGGTGGTCACACCGTCCTTTCCCGCCAAGACGGTCGCCGAGCTGGTGGCGATGGCCAAGGCCCAGCCCGGCAAGCTGTTCTATGCCTCGTCGGGCAACGGCACCGCCCAGCATCTCGCGGCCGAGCTCTTCAAGCTGCGCACTGGCACCGACATCGGCCACGTGCCCTACAAGGGCGGCGGCCTGGCGATCGTCGATGTCGCGGCGGGCCATGTGCCGTTCTATTTCGGCAATATGTCGGCGGCCTTGCCGCAGGTGCGCGGCGGCAAGGTGCGGGCGCTCGCCGTGACAAGTGCGCAGCGTTCGCCGGCGGCGCCCGACGTGCCGACCATCGCCGAAGCCGGCGTGAAGGACTGCGAGATCTCCGAATGGAACGCCCTGATCGCGCCGGCCGGCACGCCGCCGGCCGTGCTGCAACGCCTGCATGACGAAGTCGCGAAGATCATGCGCATGGAAGACATCAAGGCCAAGTTCGCCGACCTCGGCGCCGACTGCATCGGCTCGACGCCCGAAGAGTTCGCGGCTTTCCTACGCGCGGAGATGACGAAGTGGGCGGAGGTCGTGAAGGCCGCCAACATCAGGATCGAGTAGATTTCGACGACATCCTTTCAGGCTCCTCTGCCCCGCTAGGGGGAGAGGACGGGTGAGGGGGTGACGCACATCGATTCCCCCTCACCTAGCCTCTCCCCCTAGCGGGGGAGAGGAAAAGGAAGCCATGCAATACCATTCCATCTTCCGTCCCGGCCTGTTCGCCGGCCAGACCATCATCGTCACCGGCGGCGGCTCGGGGCTCGGCCGCTGCACCGCCCATGAGCTGCGCTCGCTGGGCGCGCGCATCGCCTTGATCGGGCGCACGCCGGAGAAGCTCGGGCAGGTGAAGCAGGAGCTCGACGATCCCGACACCTTCACCTTCGCGGCCGACCTGCGGCGGGAGGACCAGGTCAAGGAGGCGGTCGAGCGCGTGCTGGCCTGGGGCGGCCGCATCGACGGGCTGGTCAACAATGCGGGCGGCCAGTTTCCGGCACAGCTCAAGGACATCTCGCTCAACGGCTGGAACGCGGTGATCGCCAACAACATGACCGCGACCTTCCTGGTGTCCAAGGAAGTCTACCGGTGCTGGATGGAAGGCAACGGCGGCGCCATCGTCAATGTCGGCGCCGACTGGGAGCTCGGCATGCCGGGCATGGGCCACAACGGCGCGGCCCGCGCCGGACAGACCAACTTCACCTACACCGCGTCGGTCGAGTGGGTGCATGCCGGGGTGCGCGTCAACGCGGTGCTGCCCGGCTTCATCGCCTCCTCGGGCCTCGACCGCTATCCCGAGCGCGCCCACGACGTGCTGCGCAACGTCAGGACACGGATCCCGATGAAGCGGCATGGCACGGAGTCCGAGATCGCCGGCGCCATCGTCTACCTGCTGAGCGAGGCGGCCGCCTATGTCACCGGCATCGCGCTCAGAGTCGATGGCGGGCTGCACAACAACGGCAAGTCCAATTTCTACGAGGTGCCGGACCACGAGCGATCCCGGCCGTTCAACGGCTTTCCGCTCTATCGGCCGCCCAAGGTGCTGGAGTAGGCGGGCTTTGGAAAAGATTGCGCGGAGTTTGCCGAGCCAATAGCTTCCGTGTCGGTGAAATGTCGGGCATGGGGCGCTTTGGGCGATTCTGAAATCCAGCGGCTGCTCGCGCAGGCGCCGCACGTCTCCATCGAGGAGATCCTCGGGAATCCGCGCTTTCCCGACGCCCGCAAGCTCTATCTCGATCGCTTTCTCGGGGTCTATGGCCACGATCCGTTTCTGGTGCGGCTGCTGATCGAGACGGGCCGTTTCCTGGTCTATCACTTGGCTGTCGTCCTCGACGCCGGCCAGGATCCCGACCGTCGCGAGACATGGTTCACCGTCGGTCGCCTGAAACAGCAAATCGCCGCGTCCGGATTGGGCGCGAGCGCACGTCAGGTCGACCATCTCGTCGCCCGCTTACGCGAGGTCGGCTTTTTGGACGTGGTGCCGTCGGACAAGGACCGACGCCTGCGCATATTGAAGCCGACGGAAAAGATGCTGGAGCACGATCGCGACTGGCTGGCGGCACATTATGCGCCGCTCACGCTGCTCTGCCCGCAAAACGACTACGGGCCGGTGATGCGGCGCGATCCGGCATTCCAGGTCCTGCATCGGCGCGCAGCCATGGCTTTCTGGCCGCTCGGCATGAAGCTCCTCGCATCGGTTCCCGACATGATGCTGTTCTTCTACCGCGCCGGCGGCCACATGGTGTTGGCGGCGCTGCTTCAATCCGCCCTGGCCGATCCTGATCGTCCGCATACGGCCGTGCCCTACGCCGATATCGGGGACAGGTTCGGCGTTTCCCGCACCCATGTCCGCCAGCTCCTCGTGGCCGCCCAGGATGCCGGGCTGGTCAACCTGAAGGCGCGCGGCGGCCATCGAGTCGAGATCCTGCCCCGGCTGTGGGCGAGCTACGACACGTCAATCGCCGGTGGCATGTTCGCTCACGATTTGGTCTACGGCGTGGTGACGGGACGGCGGAAGCCGGCGTAGCGTCCATTCCGACGACCCGGCAAAAACGGCAGGAGGCAGCCATGACAGCAGAAGCCAAGCGAACGGCCAACCCGACCCACAACGCGCCGGAGTTCCGCCATCCCAGCGAGATGGACTGGGAGATGGGCCGCTTCAGGAACGCCACCAAATTCCTCTTCCACCCGACGCCCGAGCGCCCGACCGTGCCCAATGCCGGCTTCCTGCGCTACGCGCCCGGCGCGGGGTTTCCGCTGCACAAGCACGATTTCGCGCAGGTCTGGTACATCATCGACGGCGAGTTCCAGATGGGCGAGCGCAAGGACGGCCCGGGCACGCTGGTCTACATGGAAGACCCGCATTTCGAGAACGAGATGCGGACCGAGACCGGCGGCACCGTCCTGTTCGTCCAATATCCAGGGCCGATCACCGGCGGCCGACCGATCTACGAGGGGCGGATGAACCTCAAGGCAGCGCCGCCGCCGGAGCAGATCGACCTCGAGCATTGAGCGCGGCTGGCACGCTTCTTGGTAGAATGCTGCAAACGGAAACAGAAGGGAGCCCGCGCGTGGTCGCCAATGTCCTGGAGATCAATCCCGAACGCTTGTGGCAGAGCCTGGAGCGCTCGGCGGAGATCGGCCGGTTCCGCGATGTCGGGCTCCGCCGGCTGGCGCTGTCGGCGGAGGACAAGGAGATGCGCGACCTGTTCGTCGAATGGGCGCGCGCAGCGGGCTGCAGCGTCGAGATCGACCGGCTGGGCAATATCTTCGCGCGACGCGCCGGCAGCGATGGCAGCCTGCCGCCGGTCGCCATCGGCAGTCACCTCGACACCCAGATCTGCGGCGGCCGTTACGACGGCATTTTAGGCGTGCTGTGCGGCCTCGAGGTTGTGCGCACGCTCAACGACCGCGGGCTGGTGACCAAGCGCGGCATCGAAGTCATCTGCTGGACCAACGAGGAGGGCGCCCGTTTCAGCCCGCCGATGATGGGCTCGATGGCCTTCGCCAAGGTGCTGAGCCTCGACAGCGTGCTGGCCACCACCGACGATGCCGGCATCACGGTCGAGCAGGCGCTCGATTCGATCGGCTATGCCGGCCCTGCGCCGTTGGGCCAGCGGGCGTTCGATTCCTACCTCGAGCTGCACATCGAGCAGGCGCCGGTGCTCGACCGCGAGGGCTGCGACATCGGCATCGTGGTCGGCGGCTACCGGACGCAGGCGCTCAGGCTCACCCTGAACGGCGACACCGGCCATGCCGGCGGCACGCCGATGGCGATGCGGCGCAACGCCCTGGTCGGCGCGGGCTATGTCATCGCCGCGGTCAACGATATCGGCCTCGCCTTTGCGGCCGACGAAGGGCGCACCACCACGACCCGCATCGAAAGCTTTCCCAACCTGCCCGGCACCTATGCCGAGCAGGTCAAGCTGACCATCGACTTCCGCCACATCGATCCCGACCGCTTCCAGGCCATGCGCAGGGAGATCGACTCAGCGATCGCGGCGGCCGGCAAGAAGGCCAATGTCGAGATCGAGGTCGCGGAAGGCTGGAGCTGGGGCACCGACCTGTTCGCACGCGAATGCATCGAGCTCCTGAAATCGACCGCCCAGGAGCTCGGCCTGCCCTATCGCGAGATGCGCAGCCAGGCCGGACACGACGCCTATGCCGTGGCCACGATGGCGCCGACGGCGATGATCTTCACGCCCTGCTTCGAGGGTATCAGCCACAATGTGAACGAGGCGATCGAGCTCACCCGTTCCGTCCCCGGCGCCAACCTCCTGCTGAACGCCGCCGTGGCCCGGGCGAACCGGTAGGTTCTCTCCGGCTTCCACAAACGAACCTCACCCTGAGGAGCGGCCCATGGGGCCGCGTCTCGAAGGGTGGGCAACACGCACGTACTCGTTGCCCATGCTTCGAGACGCTCGCGCCGCTCGCTCCTCAGCATGAGGTCTTTGTTGTGGCCCCTTGAGAATCCGTCTTCGTCTAGGAGACTGCAATTCTAATTGGCGGCGGCCGGCGGATATTTCCGGAAGCGTTGGCGGCGTACATCGCCTAGCGCGTTCACCGATGCAGAGTCGTCGGTGGCTCGCGCGCAACGGCACCAACATGAAGGAATCTGCCCATGTCCAAGGAACAGGAAAACAAGGCCATCGTCGGCCGCTGGTTCACGGAGTTCTGGGGCAATCCCTGGAATCCCAAGGTGATCGAGGAGCTCGCCGCGCCCGACATGCTGCTGCAGTATTCGCTGCATGAGCCGCGTCGCGGCCGCAAGGATGTGGCGGATTTCATGAACGGCTTCCGCCGGGCATTCCCCGACCTCAGCTTCGGCGGCGCGGCCGATCTCATCGCCGAGGGTGACCATGTCGTGGGCCGCTGGATCGGCGGCGGCACGCACACCGGTCCTGCCTTCGATGATTTCCTCATCGGCGCCTTGCCGGCGGCGTCGGGCCGCAAGATGCGCTTCACGGGCACGACCGTGATCCGCGTCGAGAGCGGCCGCATCGCCGAGGAAGTCGGCCTCGACGACGGCGTGACGGCGCTGACGCAGCTCGGCCTCATCCAGGCCGCCTGAGCAGCTTGGACGGTTGCCCGCCGTAACAAGTGCGGCGGGCAACCGTCCCTCTCAGCCGAAGCGTTGCGCCGCGTAGGGCGCGGGATCGAGGCCGGGTGCCTGGCCGGTGATCAGTCGCGCGACGAGCCGGCCGCTGGGCGGTCCGCCGGTCATGCCGAAATGGCCGTGACCAAAGACGAAATGCAGGCCGGGCCGAGCGGCGGCGGGGCCCAGGATCGGCAGGCTGTCGGGCGTGGAGGGCCGAAAACCCATCCAGTAGCGCACCTTCGAACCGCTGAGCGCCGGGAACATCCGTTTGGCGTGCTGCACCAGGACCTTTGCGCGCTCCTCGTTGGGCGGTGCCTCCAGCCCCGCGATCTCCACCGTGCCGGCGACGCGCAGGCCGTCCTCCATGGGCGTCACGCCGAAGGCGCGCGTCTTGTTGCTGATCGGCAAGGCCGGCATGACCTCCGGATCGAACAGCATGGCGTGGTAGCCGCGCTCGGTTTCCAGCGCGACCTTGATGCCCAGCGGATCGAGCAACTGGCGCGACCAGGCGCCCATCGCCACGACGACGTGCTCGGCCGAGCGATTGGCGAGATTGGTCATCACCATCCAGCCGCCACCCTCGCGCGGGATCAGCTTCATCGCCCGCTCGTTGATCAGCGTGCCACCTTCCTTGCGGAACAACTCGCCCAGCGTGTTGACGCTGCGCTGCGGGCTCACCGTATGACCATTGCCCGGGACCAGCAGGCCACGCGTCACCTCGCGCGAGATGCCCGGGAACATCTGGCGCAGATCGTCGGCCGTCAGCGCCTCGCTCTTTATGCCATGGCGGTCGCGCACCTGGTGTTCGACGCCCGAGTTGGCGGCCTCGGCATCGCCTTCCCAGACCTGCACCTGGCCCAGCGGCCGGATCAGGTCGCCGTAGAGCGACGGTCCCAGCAGCTCCTGCCAGCAGGCGAGCGATTCGCGGTGGAGTGCGCGCATCGCGTCGGAGATCGCGATCACGCGATCGAGCCGTCCGGCTTCGACCCAGCGCAGCAGCCAGGGCAGCGCCCGCGGGAAATAGCTCGGCGTCACCGAGAGCGGGCCGAGCGGATTGAGCAGCCATCCCGGCACCTTGCGCAGCATGCCGGGGAGCGCGATCGGCACCGCGGTGTCGGGACTGAGCAGTCCAGCATTGCCGAATGAGGCGCCGCCCGCCGGCGGCAGCGGATCGATGACTGTCACCGCCACGCCGGCGCGCTGGAGATAGAGCGCCGTCGAGAGGCCCGCGACGCCGGCCCCGATCACGATCGCCCCGTGCTGCGAGAGAGTCATCGTCCAGGCTCCTTTCGTTGTGCATTCAAGGTCGCTGCCCGACGTCCGCGCAGCAGGTGATCCGCCAGCAGGACCAGCGCGGTGACGCCGATCAGAAAGGCGCTGACCGCGGCGATGGTCGGTTCGATTTCCATGTGCAGGCTGTTCCAGATGCGTACCGGCAGGGTCTGCGTGCGCACGCCCGTCAGGAACAGCGAGATGATCAGCTCGTCGAACGAGGCCAGGAAGGCGAAAAGCGCGGCCGAAATGATGCCGGGGGAGGCGAGCGGCACCACGACATGCGTGAACAGGCGCATCCGGCTGGCGCCCAGGCTGAGCGCTGCGCGCTCGAGGTTCACATCGACGCCCTGCAATGTGGCGAGCAGGATCAGGATCACCACCGGGAGCGCGATCACGGCATGGCAGGTGCCGATCCACAGCAGGTTGCCGACCAGGTGGAAGCGCGCCGCCAGGAAATACATGGCGATCGAGGTGATCACCGTCGGCACGATGATCGGCAGCAGCAGCAGCGACAGCAGCAGTTTCTTGGCGGCGAAGCTCGCGCGCACCAGGGCGTAGGCGGCGAAGAAGCCGACCACGGTGGCGATGACGCAGGCGATGGCGCCGATGATCAGGCTGTACCACAGCGCGGCCTGCCATTGCGGATCGCCCAGGAAGCGCACGAACCAGCGGAGCGAGAAAGACGTCGGCGGAAACTGCAGGTAGCCCGCGCCGCTGAAGGCCAGGACCACGACGATGACGATCGGTGCCATCAGCAGCAGGCACATCAGCCCAATGTAGCCGGGCAGGGCACGATGCATCGTTCAGGCCCTCCTCACGCGGCGCCCATCAACCGGCGCACGTCGGTGACGCGGTAGTAGATCGCGTAGAGGACCAGCGTGACCGCGAGCAGGAGCAGCGACATCACCGCGGCGGCCGGCCAGTCGAGCGTGATCTCCACCGAGCGCTCGATCAGCATCGCCACCATCACGTCGGACGGGCCACCCATCAGGGCCGGGGTGATGAAGAAGCCGATCGACAGGATGAAGACGATCAGCGCGCCGGAGATCACGCCGTGCAGGCTGAGCGGCAGGTAGACGCGCCAGAAGATCATCGCCCCGCCGGCGCCCATGCCGCGCGCGGCCAGCAGCAGGTTGCGGTCGATCGACTTCATTGCGGCAAACAGCGTCAGCACCATGTAGGGCAGCAGCACGTAGGTCATGCCGATGACGATACCGGTCTTGTTGTAGATCAGCGGCAGCGGCGCATCGATGATGCCCGTGCCGAGCAGCAGCTGGTTGATCAGTCCGGTCCGGCCCAGCAGCACCATCCACGAATAGGTCCGCACGATCACACTGGTGAAGTACGGCACCACGATGCAGAAGACGACGAGGGTGAAGCGCAGACCGCGCCGATTCGCGAGGTAGTAGGCGATCGGGTAGCCCAGCAGCAGCACCGTCACCGTCACCAGCAACGAGATCCAGTTGGTGGCGCCGATCGCCTGCAGCGTGGCGCGCGAGGAGACGACCGCCACGATCTTCGACCACAGCGTCGACAGATCGTTGTCCAGCACCAGCGTCTGGGTGAAGAACCAGGCCAGCGGCGCCAGAAACACCAACGCCAGCATGGCGAAGGCGGGCAGCATCAGCAGGAAGCCGCGATTGGGCATGGTGCCTCAATCCAGCAGGATCAGGCTGTGCGCCGCCGGCCAGTTCACCGTGACGGGCGCGCCCAGCGCCGGCCCGCCGCCGTCGCCGATATTGGGCAGGTCGACGGTCACCTGCGTCGCCGACCCGGCATCGATCACCGTGCGCGTCATGCTGCCGAGAAACGACCGCCGCCGCACCGTGCCGTGCAGGCTATTCCCCTCCCGGTCGTCGCCAAAGGCGAGCTTCTCCGGGCGAACGAACAGCGCCGCCGGCTGGCCCACTGTCGCGCCACGCTCGAGCCGTGCCCGCAACGTACGGCCGTCGCGCGTGCGCAGCGTCGCCTCGCCGTCGCCGACTTGCTCGATCGTGCCCTCGATCAGGTTCGCCTCGCCCAGGAAGCGGCCGACGAAGGCGTTGGCCGGCCGGTCGTAGATCTCGCCGGGAGGGCCCATCTGCTCGATGCGGCCGCCATTCATGATGGCCATGCGGTCGGACATGTTCATCGCTTCTTCCTGATCATGCGTGACGTAGATCACGGTCATGCCCAGCCGCTGCTGGATCTCCTTGATCTCGACCTGCATCTCGTAGCGCAGGTTCTTGTCGAGCGCGCCCAGCGGCTCGTCCATCAGCACGATGCTGGGATGGAACACGATCGCGCGCGCGATGGCGACACGCTGCTGCTGGCCGCCGGAGAGCTGGCGCGCGTAGCGCGTCGCGAAACGGTCGAGCCTCACCAGCGCCAGCGCCTCCTGTACGCGCCGGCGCAGCTCCGCTTCCGGGACGCGCCGCGCCCGCAGCGGAAACGCCACGTTCTCGAAGACGTTCAGGTGCGGAAAGATGGCGTAGTTCTGGAACACCATGCCGAGGCCGCGCCGTTGCGGTGGCAGGTGCGTGATGTCGATATCGTCGACCCGGATCGTGCCGGCATCCGGCTCGACGAAGCCCGCGATCATCATCAGCGTCGTGGTCTTGCCCGAGCCCGAGGGCCCAAGCAGCGAGAAGAACTCGCCCGGCCGGATCGCCGCACGGATGCTGTCGACGACACGTTCCTCGCCGTAGCTTTTGCAGAGCCCGTCGAGGCCCACCGCCCCCGTGCTTATTGCAGAACCCACTTGTTCCAGGTCTCGCTCACCTTCGTGCGGTTCTCGGCCCACCATTCGATGTCGTTCTGGAAGCCTTTCGACTTGGTCCAGGGCAGCTTGGTCGCCGGATCGAGCAGCTGCGGCGAGGTGTTGGGATAGGCCTTCTGGTTGACGGGAATGGCCTTGTACTGGGCGAGCCAGCGCGCCTGGACCTCGGGGCTGAGGCTGTAGTCGATGAACTTGATGCCGGCCGCCGCGTTGCGCGTTCCCTTGGTCAGTCCGTAGGCCTGCGCCAGGATCTGATTCTGGTTCCACTGGACGCCGACCGGCGCGCCGCCGTCGGCCGCGACCTGGGCGCGCGTGCTCCAGATCACGCCCATGGCGGCTTCCTTGTCGGCCAGCATCTGCGCCGCCAGCGCACCGGTGTCCCAGAACTTCGGGACCGACGCCTTGATGCGCGACAGCGACTTGAAGGCACGGTCGATGTCGATCGGGTAGACCTTGTCCATCGGCACGCCGTCGGCGATCAGCGCGATCTCAAGGTTCGGCGCGCCCGAGGCCATGTCGGCCAGCGTGCGCGGACCGGGGAACGCCTTGGTGTCCCAGAATTCCGCCCAGCTCTTGGGCTCCTTGCCAACGGCATAGGCCTTGGTGTTGAAGCCCAGCACGAAGGCATAAACGAAGGACCCCACCTGGTACGGACGCCGCACGCCAGGGTCGATGTCGTCGGGATTGGTGAGGGTGAACGACTTGTAGGGCATCGGCTCCAGCGCGCCGGCTTTCTCGAGCTGCAACAGGACGTCGTCGCCGGTGTCGATCACGTCGATGTCGACCTGGCCCGCCTTGAACATGGCCAGCAGCTTGGCCGCGGTGGCAGCCACCGGGACGATCTCGATGCCGGTGGCTTCGCGGAACGGGTCGTAGACCGTCTTCTTTTTCACCTCGTCGAATGAGCCGCCGGGTGTGCGGACCGTGAGCTGCTGGGCGGCACTGGCGCGCCGCGTCCAGATCATCGGCGCCGCGAGCGCCACGGGTGCCGCCCCCAGTAGCAAGCGACGGCGTGTCGGCAGTGCACGGCGGATCATCGCTGCTTCTCCTGTGAGAACCCCTGTCGTGCCAGCATGTGCCGCGCCGTCATTCCCGCGCAAGCGCGAATCCGGTCCCGCCATCGCGGGCCGGCTCATTGGCGATTCACGGAAACCAGCGGCAGGGTGAAGGTGGCGCTGGCGCCCTGGATGTCGGGCGGCAACGGCTCATACGGCGAGCCGGAACGAACGCCCGCCAGCACGCCCCGGTCGAACTCCGGGACGCCGCTCGATCCGGCGACCTCGACATCGAGCAGCCGTCCGTCGCGCGCAATCGTGACCCGCACCACGGTGGTGCCGTGGCTGACATTGACGTGCGCCTCGTAACGGTAGCCCTGAAGCTTGCGGGCGATTTGCCAGAGGTAATTGTCGGCAACCCGGGCCCGGTTATAGGTGTCCGCCGGATTCACGAACGGCGAGGTCGACGGCGATTCGGCGGCCGCCGCTGCGGCCGG
>Ga0210387_10001318_pt1 | contig 18635 bp, 18 predicted proteins | sample IncBWC7OmetaG_FD_160108 | JGI IMG/M metagenome (GOLD analysis project Ga0210387, IMG submission 160108) | Forest soil microbial communities from Barre Woods Harvard Forest LTER site, Petersham, Massachusetts, United States - Inc-BW-C-7-O ...
CATCAAGCCCGCGTCACCGAGATCGAGATCATCACCTCCGGGCGCTTCGCGCCTCGGCCCCACCCACGCGATGCGCTGGCCATCAACCACGACCGTGCCATTTTCGATTGGCGGCGAGGTGATTGGTACCACCCATCGGGCGTGGTAGCGAATCACCGGCGGCCGTGCACCGATGGGTCGTACAGCGACTGGTCTGGAACACCGATCGATCGTGTCAGGGCCAGGGAGAAGGCGATGTCGCCGAGTTGATCAGGCGCGTGGCCGTCGGAGCCGAGCGAGAGTCGAGCGCCCTCGGCGACGGCTCGACGTACAAATCGCTCATGTGGCCTATAGCGATTGGAGACCTCGAAGGCGATTCCGGCTTTGGCCAACGCTCGCACCGCGCGGGCTTCTCGGGGCTCCGTCCACAGCTCTTCGAGCGGGAGTGACCGATACGGGAGAGGCAAGAGCGTTGGGTGGGCCAGAATATCAACGGGCATTTCTCGCGCGAATCGCTCGAGGACCGCCACATGCTCATCCATGTACGCATCTGGCGTGAGTCCCTCGGGCAGATTGCGTTGCCACATATGGATGAACGTGCCATCGTCGAGGGTAATCGCGTGGAGGGACCCGATGCGATGCGTGAACTGGCTGGTGATGTCCTCCGGCAGCTCTCGCCACAGGGAGTCATGCCAATCGAACTCTGCGCTGCGGCCAAGACCGTCGATCTCAGAGAGCGTGGTCAGATACAGCCGTAGCAGCTCCGGCGTGTCGAGCGTCCGCGCCGCGTGGGACGCGTGATCCGAGACACTCGGCCGCACGCCGCGCGCTCTGACGCGATCGACCAGCGCAGCCGGGATGAGATCACCATCAGAGAACGTCGTATGCGCGTGACAGTCGAAGGGCTGCCAGGATGCCATCACGGCTTGGGCGGCAGCGTCTTCTGAGGCACCGGCACGGCGTCCGCCGGCGACCGGCTCGGCGTAGCCAGCGGCGCGGGTGCGACGACGGGCACGCGCTGCAACGTATCGCCGACCGACGTATTCGAGGCCGAGTGGACGTTGCACTCCTGTATCGGCTCCGTGCCCGGCAAGTACCACTCGGTGGTGACGACCGGGAGGGGGCAATACTGATTCTTGAGCATGCCCGTCGTGCGATCGATGTCTTTCGAGACGAGGCCATCAGGGCGCGGCCAGTCAGGCGGCGCGGGCTTGCGGCGGTAGACCTCGCTCATGAACGCGGTCCACGCCGGCGCGGCGAGAATGCCGCCCTGCGCGTTCGCCTTGATCTTGGTCGGGCGATCCATCCCGATCCAGACGCCGGCGAGCAGGTCGGCGGTATAGCCGACGAACCAGACATCGTTGCCGTCGTTCGTCGTGCCGGTTTTGCCACCGGCCGGCAGGTGGAATCCGGCGGCGGTCACGGCGCTAAAGGCGGTCCCATGCAGGATGACGTCCTTCATCATGTCGACCATGAGCCAGGCTTCGGTCGGCTGCATCACCGGGACGGTGACGACCGACGGCTCCCACAGCACCTGACCTCGCGCGTTCTCGACTCGGGTGATCGCCATGGGCGCGACGCGCTGGCCCAGGTTCGCGAACGCGGAGTACGACGACACGAGCTCGATCGGGTAGACGCTTTCGGAGCCGATGTAGATCGACGGGTACGGGTGAATCGGTGTGGTGATGCCAAATCGCCGGGCTTCGTCAATCACGCTCTCCGGACCCAACTCCATGCCCAGTCGTATCGCGACCATGTTGCGCGACGAATAGAGTCCGCGCCGCATGGTCATCAAGCCCAAGAACTTTCCGTCGTCGTCCTTTGGTGTCCACTCCGAGCCGTCGTATTGTGGGATCGACAACGGCGAGTCGTCGACCATGTACGATGGCGGCCGCCCATTCTGTATCGCGTCAGCGTACACGATGGGCTTGAACGACGAGCCCGGTTGGCGCAGTGCTTGGGTGCATCGATTGAACTTCGAGTCGTCGAAATCACGCCCGCCCACCAGCGCACGGACAGCGCCGGTGCGTGGCTCTAGAGCGATAAAACAACCCTGGAGATACGGCGAGTTCGCGATATCCTGCTGCTCGCCCGAGGCATTGCGAGCGATGTACTGCTCGTAGGTAATGTGCGGAAATTTGCCGTACCGGCCGCCTTCGATCGCGCGGAGTTGTTGCTCCAGGGCGCGGTCGGCGGCGGATTGCATGTCAGGGTCGAGCGTCGTGTAGACCTTGAGCCCCTGTTCGTATAACGAGCGCCCGAACTGGGCGTCGAGTTGCTCCCGAACCCACTCGACGTAGTAGGGCGCGACGTCGCCCGATTCGCGTCGGCGAGCGAGTTGGAGCGGGTAGGCTCGGGCTTCGCTGGCGGCGGCGTCAGTGATGTCACCACTCCGCCGCATGAGCTCGATGACCGTGTTGCGCCGTGTGACGGCACGGTCAGGAAATCGTTTCGGATTATAGCGCTCGGGCCCTTTCGGAAGGGCCGCGAGGGTCGCGGCTTCGGCCAGGTTGAGCTCGCGGGCCGATTTCCCGAAGTAGCGCTGGGCGGCCGATTCGACCCCGTATGCACCATTGCCGAGGTAGATCTGGTTCAGGTACAGCTCGAGGATCGTGTCTTTCGGGTATCGCGCCTCGATGGCCCGCGCAACTTTTGCCTCTTTCAACTTGCGAACCAGCGTTTTTTCGCGGCTGAGCGTCTCGGGAAAGATGTTCCTGGCCAGCTGCATCGTGATCGTCGAGAAACCCTGGGCGTATCCTCGCGCCAGGATATTGCGCCCGAACGCGCCGAACACCCGGCGCCAGTCGATCCCGGCGTGCTCGTAGAACCGCTTGTCCTCGGTGATCACGAACGCGTCACGTACCGGCTTTGGAATCTCGTTCAGGCGCAGGAGCGTCCGGCGCTCGAGACCCAGCTCGGCCAGGAAACTGCCGTCGGCGGCGAAGAGCTTCGATGTTTGCCGCGGCTGAAATCCTTTCAGTACCTCGACCGAGGGACACCGGTCATCTCGGCAGACGAGCTCCCAGGCGGCGTAGGCAAAGCCGCCAGCGAAGCAGGCGCCGAACGTCAGCGATACCAGACAGGCGCGGATGAGGCGCGGGTGGCGCCGCCAGAATGCGACAATGCTCATATATCCACTGTAAAGAAACTAATCCTTTGCGCCCCTATATTGACCGTTAGGCGACCCTCTAGTCACGCATGGACCCAGACTTACTTCGTATACCGGTAGGACCAGGCGCGGTACATGTCGAGCGCTATGGCCATGGGGCGACCCCCGTGGTCTGCTTGCACGGGTTCGGGACATCGAGCTTCCTGTGGCGCACGGTCGCCCCCGAGATCGCGGAGCAGCGCCATACGGTCGTCGCGATCGACCTGCTCGGGCACGGCGAGTCGGATCGCCCGCTCGACACCGAGTTTGGCATCATGGCGCAAGCCGAGTATCTCGATCGCGCCTTGACCGCGCTCCGGATCCCACGCGCCGCGGTGGTCGGCGTGGACTTGGGTGGCGCCGTCGCGCTCCGGCTCGCGTCGACGCGGCGCGATCGGGTCTCGCACTTGTGTCTCGTCAATAGCTTGGGACCGGACGGGATTCCGAGCGGCGACATGCGCGCGCTCCAACGCAATACCGCGCGCTATGTCCTTCGCGTCGCGCGCGGTATCCTCGGTGTCGCGCCCTTGCTCACGCCGTTGCTGCAGGGCAGCGTCGCCAATCCGGCACACATGCCGCCGCGGCTGGTGGCGCGGTATCTCGCGCCGTTCGTCGGTCAGGAAGGCGTGAATCACCTGCTGGCGCTCGCGCGGGCGGTGCACGAGGCCGACATGGACGCGATCGATTTGGGCGCGATCCGCGCGCAGACGCTCGTCGTGCGCGGAGAAGAAGACCGGTGGCTCGACCCGGAAGTCGCGACGCGACTCGCCGCGCGGATCGCCGAGAGCTACTTCGTTCGCATACCAGGCGTTGCGCGATTGGTACCGGAGGAGGCGCCGGACCAATTGGCCGGTATCATTTTGGATTTTCTCGCCGGACGATTTGACCCAAGCGCGCGCACGCGGCGCCGATCAGCCGAGACACAACACTCGACGGGGAACTAGACGTAGTAGAAGTGTACATACCCGTCACCTTATATTTCTTAGCACATGGCGAAGCAGAAGGCGAAACGTCAGCGGGACATCGCGGCCCCCAGTCCGTTCGAGGAAGCCCGCGACGAACTGTTCCAACAGATAATGCAGTGCGGCGTGATCGGCGCGGCCCCTGCGCACCAGGAAGAGTGGTTCCGCGAAACGTTCGCGTACCTCGCGGATCGGTATCACGAGCTCTCCCCCACTCAGATCACGGAACTCCGGACCCTCGGCGAGCGGTTCGTGCAGCCACCGAAGTCCGGACCTGCGCGTACGCCGTCCGAGAGCGCATCGGCGGCTTAGCGCCAGCCGGTCGTCTGTGAACGCCGCAGGGCCAGACCCACACGGACCCCGTGGCCTACACCCGCCTCGAGTGCGGGCGTGACTCGGCCCCACCGCGGCCCCTCGACTCCCAATAGGGCGACCAAATAGGGGTGGTCGGCGACCCCTAACCCAGCGGCGACATACGGCCCCCATCGGTGCTCATAAAAGGGGTCCAATAAAAATCGGCCGATGGCTTCGATTCGACCGGTGACACGGACGGGATTTGTGATAGGCCCGACTCCGCCAACGAGACCCGCGCGCACATACTCGCCGACCGGCACGAAAATTCCAGCTCCGAGCTCGGTTGCGGTTCGACTCGCGATCAGCGCGTCGAGACGGCCTTCGATTCTCGCCTTCGGCGTCGAATCTCGGAACACCTGAGCGCCGGCGGGGAGAGCGCCGACCAACATCAACGTGAGGGCTAGGCCGGCTCGCGTGCGTGCCACAGCGCCAACGTGTAGTCCGAGATCGCAATGACTGACGCGACACCCACCGCTCCAATGATCCACGGCGCCCCACGCGGGGCAACGAGCACGGTGATGAGTGCCAGGAGTTGCAGCGTCGTGACGAGCTTCCCTGCCCATCGCGCGCGAAACGGGACGGCCCTCAGCCAACTCACGCTTTTTGCGACGAGGAAGCCGATGGCCGTCAGGATATCGCGCGCCAGCAGCACGAAGTATTGCGGCCGCGTGATACGCCCTGTCGCGAGAAACACCGCGACGGCCGTCAGCATGAATGTGCGATCGGCGATGGGATCGAGGATCGCGCCGATCCGCGTGACTTCGTGTCGGCGCCGTGCGATCCACCCGTCAAGGACATCGGACAAGGATGCCGCGCCGATGAGCGCAACCCGGGCGTCCGGCATCGGCGTGGCGAGAAACGCGACGGCCATGGCGAACCGGGACATCGACACGAGGTTCGGCAAAGTGAAGACCGGCTCGCGCCGCATGATGGCGCAAGCTATTGCACTCACTCCCTTGTTGCCATGGCGCGAGATCTGGCCTAGCTTGACCCCCGTGCCAACTCCCCCGACGGCGATCGAGCTGCTCCGTGCGCAAGCGATCTTCGCGGGACTCGACCAAGACGAGCTGGCGCTCGTCGGCGATATCTGTCGCGAGCAACGGTTCGTCTCTGGCGAGCATGTGTTCCGCGAGGGCGAGATCGGCGATCGGCTCTACCTGATCGTCGACGGCGAGGTCCGTGTCACGCGCCAGATCCCCGGAAGCGGCGAAGAGGCACTCGCCGTGCTCAAACCCGGCTCGTTGTTCGGCGAGATGGCCGTGTTGGACCACGGGCCCCGATCGACCGATGCGATCGCCAATCGCGAGACCACCTGCCTCACGATCTTGCGGTCGGATTTCGAGCTGCTGCTGCAGCGCAATCGGGACATGGCCGTGGCCGTGCTATGGGCCGTCGTGCGCCTCGTGTCCAAGCGGCTCCGCGCGACGAACGACTCCCTGCAGTCGTTCCTCGCGATGTCGATGTTCTGACAATGGCTGCCACACCGCGCGCTACCGTTCGTCACGCGGTCATCCCGTGTATCGGCCAGGTCGAGCTGCTGCCGATCGGCGGCGTGCCAATGGTCGAGTGGGTCGTCCGGGAGTGTGCCGCCAGCGGCACCAGCGACTTGGGCATCGTCACCGGCAAGGACCTCGACGCGGTCCGCTCGCTGATCGCCCCGCGCGTGGGGTCGCCGGGATTCCCACTGCGCATTGAATTCATGCAGGGCGAGACCTTTGGGGACGCGCTGGCGAGAGGTCGGGAATTCGCCGGAGAGGCTCCCCTCGGCGTCGCGATACCGACCCACCTCTTCGTCGGTGATGCGCCGGGCCTCGCTCAGGTCGTCGAGACCTATTATCGAACTGGGAAGAACGTCGCCGGTGTCGTCGGCGATTTCCCGACCGACGAGGTCGATCTCGCCCCAGTGCTCGACCACGTCGTCGGACGCTACTTGATCGCGCCACACGCGTGGAAGGCTATTGGAGACGTGAGTGAAGAGACCGACATGGTCCGGGCGCTGGTCGACGCGCATTGCATGATCGGCCGCCGTATGCGTGGGCAATTCCTCGACGTGACGTTCCCGGAGGGTCGCGCCGAAGCGAGCCGCTTCGGCTTGAGGCCGCCGCGTCCATCGACCCCCACGGGTCGCATCGTGGAATGAGCACCTACACCCACTTGAGCGCTGACTTTCACGGCGTCGACGCGGCGCGCCTCCGCGATGTGTCGCTGCTCACCGGCCTGTTGATCGCCGCGGCCGGCGCCGCGGGATTGCCCGGCAGCGGCACGCCGATCGTGCGGCGACTGCCGAACGATGCCGTCACCGGCGTCCTGCTCCTCGGCGCCTCCCAGACGACCGTGCTGACGGATCCCGAGATCGGGGTCCTGCTGCTCGATGTCATCGCACCGGCGACACACGAGCCGGGCAAAGCGCTCGACGTGTTCGCTCGACGGCTTGCCGCGCGCGAGGTGAGGAGCGAGCAGCGCGCGAGGGGATAGCGGGGACAGCGTGCCGACCTACATCCCGTCCATTTCGCTCTCGCACGAGTTGCTCGTGCGACTGTACGCCGGCTTGGCCCTCGGCATCGCGCTGTGGGACATCTTCATCGGCGGCCAGATCGCGCAGTTTCGCCGCTCGCCGCGCGCGCTCGCCGCACTCTCCGCGGTCTCGGCCCTCGTCCTCGCGCCGGCGCTGCTCATCGGCGCCGCCGCGGCGTCGACCGCGACCGGGCATACGTTCGAAGGGTTGGCGTGGTTCTGGCCCGCGACGATGCTCTTGATCACCGCGCAGGCATGCTACGCGACCGTCCGACGCATGATCTCGCCGTTTGCCGGCATCCCCATCGTCGCCTACGATCTGCTGCTCACCGCCGTCGCCATCGTTCGGTGGGTCACCGCGGCTGGATACACGCCACCCGAGCCGGCCCTGGCGCTCGCGACCGCGCACGTCAACGTGCTCGGGTACATCGCTGGGCCGGTGGCGCTCGCCTGGCCATACGCATTGCAGCCGGCGCTGCTGGCGCCGGCGTTTCCGCCGCGGTGGCGGTTGAGTCGCTCCCTGCGGGCGCTGCTGGCGACGTTTGCCGCGGCATGGGTTACGGCAACTATCCTGGCGCTGCCGAGTGCGTGGCTCACGATAACGAGTTACGATCCGCTCTCGCTGCAACCGCTGCAGGAGCGGCCCGCCGGGGACTTCGTGGTCGGGCTTCGCGTGTTGCCGGCACTCGAGGGGGCGCCGTCGGCGAGCACACTCCGGTTCGACTTGTCGTTGGTTGATACCGTCGGCGCCGAGGCCGTCAGCGTGCGCATCGATCCACGCGGCGCGCATCCGGCCGCGCTCGACTCGCTTGGTCGATCGTTGGATGCGTTGCGACGCGATACGACCACGTTGATACTCACACTCGAATATCCCACCGACGCCGCCCAGCAGTACGCGACGTCGCCGCAGCTGTATCAAGACAATCGACTCGCCGAATTGAGTCGTGTCGTGCGCGCGCTGCATCCCGATTACCTCGTCGTCGCGGACGAGCCCATTATCAAGGGCGATAGTGCGCTCGGCGCATCGCTGTCGTTGGCGACCTGGACGCGGTACCTCACGGCCGCGGCGTTCACCGTGCACCGCATCGACCCCAAAGTGCGAGTCGCGATCGCCGTCTCGCCGTCGGGCGCACGCGATAGCGCATTGTACGCGTGGGCGGCGGCGCCCAGTGCGCCGATCGATGTCGTGGGATTCGACATCCGGCCGCTGTTCGCTGGCGCGGCCGATCTCGACGCCCAAACGCGCAGTGCGGACCGATGGATCGCGGCCTCCGGGCCGACGGCGAAAGAAAACTGGGTGTTCGCCACCTACGGCTATCCCGTGAGCCACGGGGAGATCAACCAAGAGCGTGCGATCTGGTCGACCCTCGCCTGGGCCACGAGCCGCTCGGCTATCAAAGGCGTCATCGTCGCCGACGCGGCCGATTACGGCGCGGTCACCGGCCTGCGCGCGCCATCGGGGCGTTTGCGTCGAGCCGCTAACGCCGTGGCGCGTGCCGCCAAGAGCTTGCGCGAGGCCAGCGCGTCGCCATAGAGTTTCCAGCCCAATGTTCAGCCCAGCCGCATTCAAGTTCCTGCGGGACCTCAAGCGGAACAACCGACGTGAGTGGTTCGAGGCCCGGCGCGATATCTACGAGAACGAGCTCCGCGCGCCCTTGCGCGAGCTGCTGGAGGAGCTCGATGCGCGCTTAGGGCGCATCGCGCCCGAGCTGTACGGCGACCCAAAGCGATCGGTCTTTCGCATTCACCGCGACACGCGATTCGCGAAGGACAAGTCGCCCTACAAGCACAATGTTGGATTTTGGGTGAACCACCGCGACCTCGGCCGCGGTGCCGAGCAGATCCATGGTGGAGCGGGATTGTATTTCCACTTCGAGCCCGGCGCATCGATGATCGCGGGCGGCATTTGGATGCCGCCCGCGCCCGCGCTCGCGAGGATTCGTGAAGCGCTCGCCGAGCGGTACAAGACATTCGAGACGACGGTCCGCACGATGCGCCGGCGCTTCTCCGCGTTGAGTGAGGAAGCCGTGCTGCAGCGCCTCCCGCGTGGATTCACCGAGGATCATCCCGCGGCGCGGTGGCTGCGCTACAAGTCGTTTACGTCGCACCGCATGTTGACCGCCGCCGAGCTCCGGAGTCCGAGACTGCCGGATACGCTGGCAAGGGATTTTACGGCCATCATTCCGTTCGTGCGCTGGCTCAACTCGGCGCTCGGGCTGCCACCCGCTACGCGCCGCTGACCCCTCTCACGATGCCTTCGACGACACGGGCGACGTCGAAATAGCGCTGTGCGAGAGCTTGTATCTCGACCGGCGTGACGGCCAGCACACGGCTCTCGAAGTCGTCGAGCTCATCCAAGCCGCGGCCGAACTGCCAGGCATCGATCACGTCGGCGAGCACTGAGGCGCCGCTTTGTTGGCGAATCGCGTGCGCGCCGATCGTGTACGTCTGCGCCCGCGCGAGCTCGTCGGCCGCAACGGGCGATGCGCGGAGCTTCTCGAATTCAGCGAGGAGACCGGCGCGGGCTTCCTGTTCCTGCGAGGGCGACGTGGCGATGTAGGCGATGAACATTCCGGCGAGCAGACGCTCCGTCGCGAACGCATGGACCGTGTACGCCAACGAGCGTTTGTCGCGCAGCTCATCGAAGAATCGCCCGCCGAGCCCACTGGCCATCGTCGCAATGAGATGCGCCGTGAAGCGATCGGGGTCGTTTCGCGTTGGACCGGGGAACGTAAGGGCCATTGCCGTCTGCGCCTTGTCCCGCGATTCGACTTCCCGCCGTGGTTGGTTGGGCCATATGGGCGGAGCGATGGGAAAGCGCGCGGAGGCGTGGAGCGCGGCCAATTCACCGGCGGCAACCGCGGCGATCTCGTCCGGGTCGACATCGCCGACGATGCCAATGAGCGTCGGGCCCGCGAGCACTTGCTCCTGGTGCCACCGCCCTACCGCATCGACGGTCACGGACCGGATCGACTCTTCAGTCCCGAGCGTGCCGACGCCGTACGGATGCCCGGCGAACGCAGCCGATGTCGCCAGTCGCACCGGGTAGCGATACATGTCGTCGCGCAGGGCGATCAGGTCAGCCAACATCAGCGACCGCTCGGTCTCGAGCGCCGACTCCGGGAACGTCGGCCGTTGCACGACATCGGCGAGGAGCCCCAAGGCCGCCTCCGTTCCTCGCGTCGGGACCGACAGCGACCAACCGAAATTCTCCGAGCCGACGCTCGCGCTCACCGTGCCACCGAGGAACTCGGCGCGAGAGGCGATGTCGGCGGCAGTGCGCGTGGTCGTTCCCTTGGTCGCCGTCCGCGCCATCAACGTCGTCTCGCCGGCCCGTGCGGGGGACTCGTTGCGGGCTCCGCCGAATGCGTAGACACCCATGTGCGTCATCGCGGCGCCCGGCTTTCGTCTCACCAGTATCGGTACGCCCCCTCGGGTCCGATAGACTCGCACTCCGGCGATCTCTTCTTCGAATGTCGCTGCCGCCTGCGGCGGCGCGACGACGGCGCCCTGTCGGGACGGGGCAGACACCGGCTCCGGCAGTCCCGACTCGAGCGCGCCAAAGAGACCACCGACTTCAAGGCCGCCGATTTCTTGGGAGTCGTTCGGCCGATACACCAGCGCCGCCGTGTCAGGCTGCTTGACGTGCCGCCGTACGGCGGCCGTCACGTCAGCAGCGGTGGCCGACAGGACACGCGAGAGATACTGCTCGCCAAGCTGCCAGTCGCCGAGGGCCTCCCATTCCGCCAGATGATTGGCCTGGCCTTCCATCGACTCGGTCCGACGCGCCCACTGCGATTCGAACAATCGCTGCGCCCGTTCGATCTCGGACGACGTAAAATCGGGCCGCAACTCGGCCCACACCGCACGCGCCGCGTCGAGCGTTTTCCCCTGTGGGGTCTCGGCCTGGATCACGAACACGCCGAGCTCCGTGGGCGTGTAATTGTACGCCGTGATCGAGGAGGCGAGTTGGCGTTCGCGCACGGCGCGATAGAGACGCGACGCGCGCCCGCCGCCGAGCGCCGCGGCGGCGATGTCGAGCAGCGGGGTGTCGGGGTCGAGCGTACCGCCCGTGCGCCAGCCGAACAGGAGCTGGGCCTGCGCGATGTCCCCGCTCCATTCGCGATAGCGCAGCCCGACCACTGAGTGCTCGGCCGGGCCGCGATCCCGCACGATCGGACGGTCCGGGAGCGCGCCGTAGTACGTCTCGACCAGCGCGAGCGTGGCCTCGGGATCGACGTCGCCGACTATGCTCAGGATGGTGTTGCCAGGGTAGTAGTACGTGCGATAGAACCCGCGCACATCTTCGCGGGTGAACGTCCGGAGCCGGTCCGGGTCGCCGATGCGCCAGCGGCGAATGCGATGCTGATCGAAGAGCAGCGCGTAGAGCGACTCCGTCGCCAGCGCCGGCGGATTGTCGGTCTTGCGTCGCACTTCTTGAATGATCACCTCGAGCTCCCGGGCGAGCTCACCGGCATCGATCACCGAGTTCGCGTACGCGTCGGATTGGACGGCGAGCCCTTCGGCGAGACGGCTCGCCGGGAGCACCGTGTAGTAGCTCGTGTGATCGTAGATGGTGTGCGCATTGAGGTACCCGCCGGAGGCCATGGTCTCCTTGGCGATTTCCCCGACGCCGCGCGTCGGTGTGCCCTTGAAGTACATGTGCTCCAGCACGTGGGCGATGCCGACCTGCGCGTCCGTCTCGTCGAAGTACCCGGCCTTGACGTACGTCACGACCGCGACGACCGGCGCGGACCGGTCGCGGCGCACGAGCACCGTGAGACCGTTCGGCAGCACGGTCCGCACGACCGGTGCGCCGAGGACGACGTCGGCTAGCGCGCCCATTCGAGTCCCCGGATGACGAACGCTCCGGCCACGAGCGCGATCAGGCCGTATCCGACACACCAGGCGATCGATCCGGCGATGTCACCCCACTGTGGCGCGCTCACCAGCATCCCGTGCAAGAAGGTCTGCTGCGAGAACGGCGGCATTATGACGTGCGCCGCGCGCCAGAGTGCGTGCGCGACCGGACCCATGGGCGCGTCGGCCGCGGCCAGCTGGGCGACCTCTATCGATGCCAGGTACAGGACGAGCGAGCCGACCCACGCAAATCGCCACACGGTCGATTGACACGCGGTGACCCCGCCCGCGAATACGTACATGACGGCCGTATACGCGACCGCGCCGAGCAGGGGCACGGGATGCGCGATCCACGCACCGAGCAGCGAGGTCAGCGCGGCGAGAAGCAGCAGCACGAGACCACGCAGGGCGAACGCTTGGGCGTAGTACCGCACGGGGCCGACCGGTTTCGCGAACAGAAAGCGATAGTACCCTCGCGCGCGGTCCTCGGACACCAAGCTGGATGTGGCATAGATCGAACCCAGGAGCCCGACCAACTGGACGAGCCAGTCGAGCGATGGGGTGCGCGGCGGGCCCACCCCCGATTCGATGACCTGTGTGCGCGAGGCGATCCAGATCTGGAGCAGCACGATGCCGATCGTGATACCGCCGGGCCCGAGGATGAAATCCCGTAGCTGCCAACGCGCATAGGCGCCCAAACGCGCGCGGACGATCGCCATCAGGCGCTTACCTTCTCGACCGCATCGCGGAAATGATACTCGAGGAGCGATTCCGTCGGCGCGACGCTCACGAGCTGCGCGCCACCCCGCAGGAGCTCGGCGAGGCCGGTGTTGAGTGTCGCGAGGTCGATCGCGGGCAGCTCGAAGCTCCCCTCGGCGCCAGCCGGGCGCGCGGCCGGGAACACCGATGGCACGAGCGCCGCACCCGATGACAACGTGAGCCGGTACTCGCGTGCCTCCGGCGTCGCCGTCGCGCGCGTGTCGACCGAGCGTACGACCTGGCCGTGGTCAATGATGTAGACGCGGTCCGCGAGTGCCGAGAGCTCGGCCAGGTCATGCGACGCGATGAGCATCGTACGATCCGGTCGCCTCAAGTCGCGCATGACCGCGCGAAACCTGAGCAACCACATGGGATCCAGGCCGTGCGTCGGCTCATCGAGGATCAGCACATCGGGATCACCGAGGAGCGCCTGGGCGAGCCCGAGGCGCTGCAAGTTGCCCTTGGAGAGGGCGCGGACGACCTTCGTGCTGTGCTCGTCGAGGCCCAGCTGCGAGAGGAGAGCCGGGATTTGCGTGCGGGCCTCGGCGTTCGGCACGCCGGCCAACAGCGCAAAGCGCGCCAGCGCCTCGTCGACCCGCCAGCGCGGATGCATCGCGATCAGCTCCGAGAGGTACCCGACGCGATAGTGCTCGACGTATTGGCGCGGAGAGAGGCCGCCGAGGCGGACCGTGCCCGAGGTCGGGTGCAAGTAGCCGAGCAGGAGCGCGATCAACGTGCTCTTGCCCGCGCCGTTCGGGCCCGCGATGCCAACGACCTCGCCGCGCTCGGCGCGGAGCGACAGCTTGTCGAGCGCGCGGACGTTGCCCGGGTACGTCTTTGCGAGGTCGACGCACTCGATCATTGACACGCGGTCCACGGCCCCTGGCCGGCGCGCGTCAGATACTGCGTGGCCTGTTGCGCTTGGCCCAAGCGCTTGAGCGTACAGCCGTAGAAACCCAGCGCCGCGCGATCGGTGGAGTCGAGGGCGATGGCTCTGACATAGAATTTGCTCGCCAGCTCGTACTGGCCGGCGGCCAGCAGCGCCGCACCCATCTCTCGCTGGGCGATTTCGTTGTTCGGCGCCAGTTGCACGGCTCGTACGAGCTCCGCTCTGGCGGTGCCGAGGTCGCCGGCCTCTCGCGCTATTCGGCCCAGGTATATGTGCGGGACCGCATCCGCCGTGTCATGCTCGGCGGCATGATTGAAGAACACGCGCGCCGAATCGACGTGACCCGCCTGATACGCCGCCACGCCGCGCGCTACGAGATCGCCGGCCGAATATGACGCGGGCGCTGCGCGCCCTGCGCTTTGCTTGCGCCAGGTCACCACCCCATACGCTGCACCGCCCGCTATGACCGCTAGTAGCACCACGAAGCCGAGCACACGACCAACGGACCCAGTCGACGAGGCTGGCGTGTGCGCGACTGGCGCGGTCGCCGCCGCAGGCGGCGCTGTGCTCAGAGGCAATGGCGTAACAGGTGGCGGCGCGGCAACGAGTTGATTCAGAGCGTCCCGCGCAGCGGCAACGTCAGCGTCAGTGACCGCGTAGCCCGGAACCACAGCGCGATCGTGCGCCGCGAGCAGCTCGATGAGCGCATGCCCTTGATCGAGCGTGAGCACGTTGCGCTGCCGCAGATCGCGGACGAGAGCTTGACCGACCAACGTGCGGTTGCTCGCGGAATCCTGCAGGGCCGACTCGATGGCGGTCCAGGCCGCCACCAGCGACGCGGCGTCGCGCGCGCTGGCCAGCCGCTCCACAGCTGGCCGCGCGCTGTCAATCACTTCACGATACGCAGTAATCCGGCGTCGGCGCTGCCGCGGATGAAACTCTCGGCGTCGGTCGTCGGAATCTCGATGCCGGTCATCGAGAATCCGCGGCGCGCCTCGGTCTGCATGAACTCGGCGAGCGGACGTCCCACGTACGCGGCGTTGTCATCGCGCATGCCGCGCACGATGTCATCCCACGTGCCGTCGTACTCTTTCCCCTCGCGCACAATGCGATGTTTCTGCGCCGCGAGATCATTGAGCAGCGCGCCGAACAGCTCGAGCTGCCCGCGCGCTTCGCCCTGCGCTTCGTCGGCCGCGCGCTGCTCGATCTCGGCGAGCATGTCGTCGATGTCGTCCGACTCGCCCGCCAGCTCCGCTAAGCGATCATCCCACGGCTTGAGCTCTGGATCATCGTCCGCGAGCCGATAGACCGACTTCTTGAGCTCGACGAGTCTCCAGATGCCCAGCTCATCCCAATGGTCGTCTGGCGCGGTACGGTCGAGATGATAGAGCGCGGCTTCATATTCTCCGCGATCGTACAAAATATTCCCGAGATAGATGCGCGCCTCGGCGTGATCGCCGTCGAGCTGCAGGGCACTGCGCAGTGTCGCGATGGCGGCGTCGGTTTCGCCGAGCCGATGCTGGGCGTAGCCGACGCACGCGACGGCTTCGGCGGAATCCGGAGTCTGTTGGACGGCGATGTCGAAGAACTCTTGGGCGGCTTCGATCAACCCCTCTCGGAACAACGCACGCCCGGCCTGCAGCATCAGCTCGACATCATCCCGATAGCCGAGTTCCAAAATCCGACGAAAGTTTTTGAGTGCCGATGCTTGCTGGCCGAATTTGAGGAGCGTCTCCCCGAGGCCAGCGAGGGCATCCTCGTGCTCTGGATCGAGGACCAGGGCTTCCTCGAAGCTCCGACGCGCCCACGCGTACTCCTCGCGCGCCAGTCGTGCGTACCCCACCCCGACATGTAGCTCTACCGCGTTCGGGTAAAGCGAAAGCCCCTCACGGAGCACATCGAGCGCTTCGTCGTATTGACCCTCGTTATAGAGCTGGTGCGCGCGCTCGTCGTACTCCTCGGAGCTCAAAAACGGGTTGGGCATAGCTCGACGATCCTCCGGCGCTTGAGGGCTATTCCTATTGTACTATTCGTACACGGTACAGTTCAACTATTTACGGTGTCTTACTCTTGCCGCGCCTCCCCGCGGCGGAAGTGTCACACGAACAGGGCGTCGTCGGTTCGCTCACGTTCGCGCCGGTCGCGGTCATCCGTGTGGATCGCGCAGTAACGGCCGAGTCCACCCACGCCGTCAAATCTGTGAGGTGCGTCACCGGATGGTTGGCGTGCGCCGCAGTGGTGTCGCGCGCGGGCGTCACCTGGGCGTTGGACTTGGCTCCACCAGATCGACACGCGGCCGTGGCGGTCATTAGAAGAGCGACGAGTCGTATGCGTAGACGGCACATCTAGGGAACGGCCGCCGGGCTCGCCGCTGCCGGACGGTGAAACTCAGCGTCCGCGTTCCAGGTCGGCAGTCCCGGCGCATTCGCCAGCGATTCGCCGAATCCGAGAACTATAGTTGACAGTTGCACCGCGCCGCTGAGATCGAAGTCCGGCCGATACTCGTCCGACGGCTGATGGTAACGGTGCGCCGTGTAGTCGTCCTCTTGCTCGACGCCCCAGCCCTTCGGCCGGCCCACGAAGTCCGTGCCAGCACCAATGGATAATGCTGGGACGCCGACTTTCGCGAACGAGAAGTGATCAGATCTGTAAAAATGCCCCTGCTCCGGATGCGCATCCGCCGCCAGGCTCATACCCATCGGCGCGACGTACTTGGCGAGCGAGGGTCCGAGTGAGCTCTTCCGGTCTCCCAGTGCATTCAAATCCCTCACACGCCCCAACAAATTGCCGCCATCGATGTTCAGATTGGCGACGATGCCCGCAACCGGCACCGTTGGGTGTTGCGCAAACCACGCCGAGCCCAGGAGGCCGGACTCCTCGGCTGTCACAAACAGAAACACCATCGACCGTTTCTGCGGCTTCGCGGCGCGCGCCATCGCGAGCACATCCGCGACGCCCGACGCATTGTCCTCGGCCCCGTTGTAAATGGAATCTCCATTCACCGCCGGGCCGATACCCAGATGGTCCCAGTGCGCGCTGAACACAACGTACTGGTTGGAGAGTGTCGTGCCGCGAACAACGCCGATGACGTTCTCCGATTGCATGTGGCGTACTTTGTTCGCGAATGCCATGTCCATCGTGATCCCCGTCGACACTGGACGGAAATCGTGGGAGGCCGCGGCCGCGCGGAGCTGCGAGAGGTCAAGGCCGGCGCTGGCCAACAGGGCCGTTGCAGCGCTGTCCGTAATCCAGCCGCGAACACCAAGTGGCGGAGGCAGAGACGGATCGCGTGGGAGCATCCGGAGTTCTTTGGCCCACGAGCCCACGACCGTGTGCCACGGGTACCCAGCACGTTCAGTCGTGTGGATAATCAGGCAGCCCACCGCGCCCTGGCGCTCAGCTTCTTCGTACTTGTACGTCCAACGCCCATAGTAGTCCATCGTCTTTGTGAACGGCGCTGTCGGCGGATCGTTCACGAGCACGAGCAAGACTTTGCCGTGCAGGTCGACACCCTTGAAGTCGTCCCACTGGTGCTCGGGAGCGGCGACCCCATAGCCGACGAAGACGAGCTCTCCGCGCGCGGCGCTGGATTCGACGGCCGACCCGGCGCCAACGACGACGTCATCTGGATAGCGGAGCGCGGCGGTTGCCTTGCCAGATGCGGTAACGTGCAGTGTCGCCGGATCGGCGCCGACGATGTCGATCGGGACGGGCTGGAAGTAGGCGTGATTCGGACCACCGGGTTCGACGCCGGCTTCTTGAAGGGCACTGGCGATGTACGCGGACGACAGTTGTCCGCCACGAGTCGCCGGCGCCCGGCCCTCCAGCAGGTCGGATGACAGAAATTTCAGATTCGCGTCGATCTCTCCGGCAGTGATCTTGCCCTGAGCATGGGCGGTGGCAGAGAGGAGAACACATGACGCGCCGGCCAGACCCAACGCTCGCAACGAAAAGGGCACGCGGAGTGCTCCAAAGAGTTGTACTTATTCTAACAACACGCCACGAGGATCAAAGGATTATGCGCACACTCTTTCGCCTCGCTATGCTCATTGCGCTCGCTTTTATCCCCAGGCTTGCCTATGCACAGGCCGGGCCGACCGTGGACGCAGCGCGCTCCGGTATCCCCTTGCACGTCGCGACAGAGGATGTATCGCCACAAGAGGCCGCCGACCGGGCGGCAAGAGGGGGCGGGCTGGGCACGGGAGGCGCTTTGATGATCGTTGGCGGCGCCGCGTTCATCACCGGACTGATCATCGGTGGCGGGGCTGGGACGGCCCTGGCCGTCGGCGGCGTTCTCGTCGCCGCTTACGGGCTGTATATCTTTCTCAAGTAACGATTTAGCCATAAACATACGAGTTCGGTCAGCATGGCCTGGAACGTGACTGCTGCCCGGTCTAGCTAGTCTTGTAATCATGGCGCGGACCTCGATCCAGAACACGAACAAGGTCCACGATGCCGCCCGGATCGTCGCACGCGTCGTCGCCGTTGGCGCCGCGCTGGGTACGGTGGCGACGTCGATCCACGAGTTCGGGCTCGATGGCGCGCAGACCCGACGCACCATCGGCAATTTCGGCGCGACGTGGGTGGGGCTCGCGCCCGCCAACGATACCGCGACATCGATCGGCGATACGGTGCACCTCGCCGCGACCGTGACCGACAAGAAAGGCACGGCGCTCGTCGGCACGAACATCAAGTGGACCATCGATCATCCTGACGTCGCGATCATCAATCCCGACGGTACCGTCATCGCGCACAACGCCGGTACCGCCACTGTTATCGTCACCGTCGGCGAGCTCATGGCGCGCGCGACCGTCGTGGTGCGTCCCATCGCGGCGCATGTGCATATCGCAAATGACAGCGCCGTCGCGGTCGCCGAGCTGACCTCTCGCCCCTTATCCGTCGTCTCGACTGATACGCGCGGCCATGTGATTGCCGCCGCGCGCCCCGCGCGCTGGCGGTCGAGTGACACCGCGGTAGCGAAGGTCGACACGGCTGGTACGCTCACCGCCGTCGCCGAGGGACATGCGACTGTGACAGCGGTGGTGGACGGCGTGGCAGCGGAGGCACCCATTACCGTCGTGCCAGTGCCTCAGTCCCTCGCGCTCGTGGCAGGCGGCGGTCAGGATGCGCCCGCTGGCTCGACGCTGGCGGGGCCGATCATCGTCAAGGT
>Ga0210387_10001319_pt1 | contig 18629 bp, 13 predicted proteins | sample IncBWC7OmetaG_FD_160108 | JGI IMG/M metagenome (GOLD analysis project Ga0210387, IMG submission 160108) | Forest soil microbial communities from Barre Woods Harvard Forest LTER site, Petersham, Massachusetts, United States - Inc-BW-C-7-O ...
GCGCGGCGCACGCGCAAGAGCGCCTCGCGGAGGCGCACCGCGTTGCGGGCGGCGGCGGCGTCTCCGAGCGCGGCGGCGAGGGCCGTGTCGAGTGGCGCCGATGCCGCGGTCCCGACCTGCAACAACAGCAACGAATCGGACCGCACTGACGGCTGCTCGATATACCGCAACACCATCGCGCGGAGCGAGTCCGCGCGCGGACCGGGCGTTCGATGAGCGGGCGCGGCGGTGTCGGACGTCGGACCGCCAGGCGGACCGGCGAGGCGCACGCGCGCGGTGTTGACGACGATCGTCGGCGGTGTGCCGCGGAGGTATAACCGGTTCATGACGCGCGCCGAGTCGAGCGCCGAGAGGGCTCGACGAGCGGGAGGCAGCGCGGTGTCCGGCAGCGCCACGGCCAGCGACCGCGCGGCGTCGGTCATCGCCTGGTACGCGATCTGAAAGTATCCGCGCTCGCGGCTCCCGGTGGCCGACCCCGCGGCGCCCTTTGATGCATCGACATCCTCACGTTCGCCCGGCTCGCCCCCGGAGTCCCCCGCGGCCGGTGCGCCATTCAGAATGTCATCGACTTCTTGTACCAGCTGCTGCTCGACATCGGCGAGCCGAAGGGATTCTGACTTTGGCCGCTTTCGCTTGGCAACGAGCGCCTCCAGTTGCATGACCAACATGCGCTGACTCATCAACGCCTTGTCGAGGATCGGGGGTGCGGCGGCGGCAATGGCGAGCGAGTCGTATTCCTCCGGGCGCGCGATACGAATCGTGCGCGTATCGGATGAGCCAACACCTGGCCCGGTGACGGTATTCCCATCGCGCGCGAGGGCACGAACCGACAGCTGACTTCCGGGTGCGAGTGCCACGGAGAACGTCGCGCGGAGCGAGCCCGTTCGACTGGCCGAGAATTGTACATGGCCAATGGTGTCGGTGATGCTCTTGAAATTGCCCTCTGATTGGCCGGTGCTGATGATGCACTCGAACCAAGCATCGGCGAGCCCGACGTCGTCCGTCGCCTTCGCCGAGAGCTGGATCGTTTTCGGCGCCGCTCGATAGGTCGTGTCGGAGGCTGGTAGTTCGAGCACTACGGAGGGTGGGGCGTCGAGCACCGGTAGGAGGGCAACGATCCGGCTGTCGGATCCATCCCCGAGCCGCAGGGCTGACGCCTGTCGCGGCATGGGGAACTCCACCGCCCAGCCATCGGCGGACGCCCGCACGACAACAGGCGCGACCAGCCCGTCGGGCGAGCCGGGTCCACGGATCGTGATCGTGCTCCCGACGAGCGCGACGATCGTCGATGGATCCGTGAGATCGAACGTGTGCATGTGGGCATACGCTGGCGGCACGACGTGAACGCTGAGACCCACCAGCCGCCGCACGCCGGACGTCGATCGCGCCGACGCGGCTGCCGGCTCGGCCGCCCGACCCGCGCCGGTCGCGCTCAGCGGCATGACGTTCGCCAAGAGAAACGCGACGACGAGCACGGTCACAGACACCAGCACGTACGCGGGAATCACGACGCGGAGTGCGACTGCCGGCAGGTTGACGGCGTTGACGATGGACTCGAGCCGCTGGCGGATCGTCGGGTCGGTCGGCCCGTTGCGGTCAAGCAGCGTCACGAGCGCGTAGCGAAGCGTTGGGACTCGTTCCTCGATCCAGAGCGCGACCTGCCGGATGGAGTACGCGTATCGCCGACGCCACACCCGAATGGTGGCGACCGAGAGTCCCATGACCGCGGCCACAAAACGAACCGCCTCGAAGTACGCATCGCTCAAATGCGCCGCATGCCCGATCGCGCCGCCCACGGTCATCGTGGCGCCGGCCGCGACGCAGCCCCACAAGAGCGACGTCACGATCGCCGTCGCGAACAGGATCCCGCGAACCTGACGCGTCTCGCCGAGCGCCGTCCGTGGCTCGATGAGAGGCGTCATCGCCGGATGACCCATTCAGTGATCGCCATCGCGCAGGCGAGCACCAAGAGCACCGACATCAGCGTGCGATCACCGCCACCCCGACTGGGTCCGAACGTCGCGCCATAGGCACCGGAGCCGGCGAATGCGCGGAGGGCGGAATCCGGCATCGGCGCCGTGTCTCCCGATCCGCCGCATGGCCGGTCGGTCAGCGCCGAGCGTAGCCGGTCGGCCTCGCGGCCCCCGGGCATCCCGATCGCGATGTCGCGCTCGCAGCTATCGGCGAGTGGGCGTTCGACCGCGGCCGGCACGCCATCAACCCAGCGCGCGATGACAGCGCCTTTCGGCACATGATACCCGCGGGCGCGGGTGAATGGAGCGACCGCGACGATTGCCTCTGTTGCTACCGCTCCCACTGTATCGACCGTGCCCACCAGTGCCGACCAATGCACAGCCGCGTGGTGAACGGGCGCCGGCCGGGCAGCTACGCGAACCAATCGGATCGCGGCTGGCCATTGGGCGCGGATTGCCGATGTCGCGGCGTCGAGCTCGGACTCGGTGAACGGGGAGATCACGACGAGATCGATCGAGTCCGCGCTGAGATGCGCTGCCACACGACGGGTCGCGATCAGGGCGGCTGAGAGTGAGCTCGCGCGACCGGGCGCGACGGACGTGCCGAGTGACTCGGCCGGCAGCACGCGCGCCGTGGTGTCGAAGGCAATCAGGATGTCAGATGCGCGGAGATACCGAGTCGCGCTGTCGTGCGCCGAAGGCGCCGAGAGATCCATCGCTACGATGCGCGCCGACTGCACGCGGCGGGCGCCCAACGCGGGGCCGGCGAACGCGAGGCCGGCGAGGAGGATGGTGGCAACTCGGAGGGCGAGCAGCCAGCGATCTTGGGGCCACGTCTCGCGGCGGCGGACGACGGACGGCGCGGCCGGCACGAAGCGCGCGGTCGGCAGTCGCGATGCCGGCGGAGGGCGGAGAACCAGCAGGTGGAGCGCCGTCACCGCGGCCGCAACGGCAAATGCCGCCGCGAGGAAGCCTGGCGCGGCGAGTGTCACAGTAACCGTGACTAGGGCGAGGCGACGATCCGCCGCACGGCGTGTTCGGCCGGCTCGTCGGTCGTCGTCATGACATACGTTGCGCCGGCCGCGCGCCAGTCGCGGGCGATCGAGGTGCGCCACGCCGCGAATTCGCGATCGTAGGCCGCGCGGGCCGCGCCGACGAGCGGTCGGCGCAACGTCGGATCCTCGGGGTCCTCGACCGACACATCACGCATCGGCGGCGCCAACTCCTCGGCGGCCACGACATGGATCGCATACACCTCGCCGCTCACCGCTCGCGCCGCGGCCATCGTCGCCGCGAGGTCTTCGGCATCAGCGAGAAAATCCGACAGGATCACTATGCGCGCTTCGCGCGCAATAGTTGTCGCATCGGAAACGAGCCGCTCGAGCGAGGCCGCGCCGCCAGGGTGCGTCGGATCGAGTGCGTCAGCGAGCTCCCGTACCACCGTGCGACGGGTCCGAGGGGGGAAAGTGAGCGCCGAAGGCGCGAGCACCAGTCCGACCGGATCTCCGCCAGCGTGGGCGATTGACGCGAGCGCAAGTGTCAGCCGCCGCGCGTGGTGCCACTTCGCCAGCGTCTGCGTCGGGAATGCCATCGACGCCGAGGTGTCGACCGCGAAGATCGTGGGCAGCAGAGCGTGATCGTCGCTGAGCCGAACAAACGCGCGGTCGCTCCGCGCGAGCAGCTTCCAGTCGATCCGCCGCGGATCGTCGCCCTGGGCGTACGGCCGATACTCGGTGAATTCGGCGGCCGACCCGCGACGCCGCGAGCGATGCACGCCGTGCGCGGCGGCCGGCACGCGCCGCCTCGCGGGCCAGCGGACGCCGCGGACCGCGTCCAGCAATGTCGCGTCTGAGGTCCTGTCCGTCATACGCGCACCTCGCTCGACGGCGGTTTGATCGTGTCGAGCAACTCGCCGACGATGCGCTCCGAGGTCACGCCCTCGGCTTCGGCAGCGAACGTCGGCAAGATCCGGTGCCGGAGCACGGGCAGCGCGACGCGCCGGATATCCCCGGGCGACACCGCCAATCGGCCTTGGAGAAGCGCGTGGGCCTTCGCACCCAGGATGAGCGCTTGGCCGGCGCGCGGTCCGGCACCCCAGCGCACATGGCGCTTGACGATCGCTGGTGCGTGGGGCTCATCCGGGCGCGTCGAGCGCACCAAGGCGTTCGCGTACCGCAGCGCCGGCTCGGCGGCCGGGATGTCTCGTGCCAGTCGTTGCAGGGCAAGGGCGTCTTCACCCGACAGCACCGGCGATAACGGGCGAGATGGAGCGCCGGTGGTCGAGCGCAAGATCGCCAATTCGTCTGCCTCGGCCGGATATCCGACACGGATATCGAACAAGAAGCGATCGAGCTGGGCCTCGGGCAACGGATACGTGCCCTCTTGCTCGATGGGATTCTGCGTCGCCAAAACAAAAAACGGCGAGGGGAGTGCTCGCGTCTCGCCAGAGGCGGTGACCCGCGCCTCTTGCATGGCTTCCAGCAGGGCGGCTTGCGTGCGTGGCGGCGTGCGGTTGATCTCGTCGGCCAGAATGATGTTGGCGAAGACCGGCCCGGGCACGAAGCGGAAGGTGCGACGGCCACTCGCCTGGTCTTCTTCCATCACTTCGGTCCCGGTGATGTCGGAGGGCACGAGATCCGGGGTGAACTGGATACGGCGAAAGTCGAGATGGGTCGCCTCGGCGATCGACCGGATCATGAGCGTCTTGGCGAGCCCCGGCACGCCGACCAGGAGCGCATGGCCGCCGGCGATGAGCGCGATCAGAATTTCGTCGAGCACGGGGTCCTGGCCGAGGATGCGCGTCGCCACTTCGTGGCGTAACGCAACCGCGGCTTCGAGCAGACGGTCTCGTTCGTGGGTAATGGGAACGACGGCCATATCAACAGAATACGTGAAGGCCCGGAGCATTGCTGCCCCGGGCCTCACACGCCGTCGTCCGACAGTTACTCGTCGTCCGCACCAGCCATCGAACCGGCCAGCGTGGGCAGCGGCGCGAATGGTGATGCGCCCATGCCGAGCGGATCTTCGGTAGCGAGCGGAGTCGGGGGCACTTCCATGCCCTCGATCTCCACGTCCTGATAGCGATACATCCCCGTTCCGGCCGGGATCAAATGGCCGATGATAATGTTCTCCTTGAGACCCAGGAGATCGTCCTGGGCGCCGCGGATCGCGGCATCCGTGAGGACGCGCGTGGTCTCTTGGAACGACGCGGCCGAGACGAATGACTGCGTCGTGAGGCTGGCCTTGGTGATGCCGAGCAGGAGCGGCTCGGACGTCGCTGGGGCCTGCTTCTTTTTCTTGCCCTTCTCGTTCTCGTCGCGGAACGTCTGCTTGTCGACGTTCTCGCCTTCCAAGAAGTCGGTCTCGCCCGGCTCCATAACACGAACTTTCTGGAGCATCTGCCGCACAATGACACCGATGTGCTTGTCATTGATCTTCACGCCTTGCAGGCGATAGACCTCCTGCACTTCGTTGAGCAGATACTCTTGGACCGCGCGGGGACCCTTGATCCGTAGAATATCATGCGGATTGACAGGACCCTCTGAGAGACGGTCACCGGCGCGTACGCGGTCGCCCTCGTGGACACGCAAGTGCTTGCCCGCGGGCACCTCGTAGAGCTGCGCCTCTTGTGATTCATCCACGACGACCATGTGATTCACGGTCTTCGAGGGGTGCACGTAGATCTCGCGCTTGCCGCGCTTGATCTCGCCGAACCGCACAATGCCGTCGATCTCCGAGATCGTCGCCGGGTCTTTCGGCCGGCGCGCCTCGAAGAGCTCCGCCACGCGCGGCAGACCGCCCGTGATGTCGCGGGTCTTGTACGCCTCGCGGCTGACCTTGGCGATCGTGGTACCCGCCGAGATCTGCGCGCCATCTTCGACGGTCAACTGCGCGCCCACCGGGATCACGAAGTCGCGGACCTTGCGGTCGTTGGTATCGTCCCAGATCTCGATGTGCGGGTGCAGCTTCTTGTCGCGGTCTTCGATAACGACACGCTGACGGAGACCGGTGAGCTCGTCGAGCTCCTCGGACACCGACTCGTCCTCGACCAGGTCGACAAATCGAATGGTACCGGACACGTCCGCGATAATCGGGTTCGAGTACGGGTCCCAACTGAAGATCACCTGATCGCGCTTGACCTCTTCGCTATCCGCTACCATCAGGATGGCGCCGAGTGGTACCTGAAGGCGTGCGCCGAGCCCGCCCGACCGGTCGCCGGCCGCGCGAATGAGCACCTCGCCTTCGTACGACGTGACCACTTTCTGGCCATCACCACCGGTGACAACGACCAGGCGATCGCCAAACTCGATCTTTCCGGCGACTTTCGACTTACGACTCGTCTGCTCGGCGATACGGGCTGCTGTACCACCGATATGGAAGGTCCGCAGGGTCAGCTGCGTGCCCGGCTCGCCGATCGATTGCGCCGCGATAATGCCGACCGCTTCGCCGAGGTCCACCATCGACATCGTGGCGAGATTACGGCCATAGCACATGCGGCAGAGTCCACGCTTGGCCTCGCACGTGAGAACCGAGCGGATCTTCACCGTCTCGATGCCCGATTCCTCGATTTCGCGCGCGGTGTCTTCGTCGATCAACTTGCCGGCCTCGATCAACAACCGACGACGGCCGCTCTCGTCCATCTCGTGCGGATCCTCTACGTCTTCGGCCGCGACGTTGCCGACGATACGCTCGCCGAGCGGCTCGATCACGTCTTCGCCTTCCTTCAAGGCGCCGACTTCGAGGCCCAGGATCGTACCGCAATCGTCTTCCGTGATCACGACATCTTGTGCGACGTCAACGAGACGACGTGTTAGGTAACCCGCGTCGGCCGTCTTGAGCGCCGTGTCCGCGAGGCCCTTACGGGCGCCGTGCGTCGAGATAAAGTATTCGAGTACGGAGAGGCCTTCGCGGAAGTTCGACTTGATTGGGCTTTCGATGATCTCGCCGATGCCTCCAGTGAGCTTCTTTTGTGGCTTCGCCATCAGGCCGCGCATACCGGCCAGCTGACGGATCTGGTCACGCGAGCCACGCGAGCCCGAGTCGAACATCATGAACACAGGGTTGAATCCCTGCTTCGACTCGCGCATGGCCTTCACCATGGCGTCGGCAATGTCGTTGTTGGCGTGCGTCCACGTGTCGATCACCTTATTGTAGCGCTCGCCGTTCGTGATATTGCCCGTCTGGTACGCGCGCTGGAACCGCTCGACGCGCGCCTCGGCCTCGCCGAGCAGCGTCTCCTTCTCGGCGGGAATGTGGAGGTCTTCGATGCCGATCGAGACACCACCACGCGTGGCATTTCTGAATCCGAAGTCTTTCAGGCGGTCCAGGAATTCCACCGTCGTCGCCAAGCCACCGCGGCGATACGACTCGAAGACGAGCTCGCCGAGGGCCTTCTTCTTCATCTCGCGGTTCTGGAACCCGATCTCCTTCGGGACGATCGCGTTGAATAACACGCGACCGACCGTCGTGTCGACCCAACGCGTACCCGTCGGCTCATTGACCAAGAACTTGACCGGCGTCTGATACTCGACGTGACCAAGCGCGACCGCCATCTCGACCTCGTCGGCCGTGGAATAGCGTCTCGCGGACTTGACCGCCGTATCGAAGTCCGGCGCCGCGCGCGTCGCGAAGTAGCACCCGAGCACGATGTCCTGGCTGGGCTCCGCGACCGGGCGACCGTCAGACGGCTTCAAGATGTTGTTCGACGACAGCATCAAGAGACGACTCTCGAGCTGCGCCTCGAACGAGAGTGGCACGTGCACGGCCATCTGGTCGCCGTCGAAGTCGGCGTTGAACGCCGCGCAGACGAGCGGGTGAATACGAATGGCCTTGCCTTCGACCAGTACGGGCTCGAACGCCTGAATACCTAGTCTATGCAGAGTCGGCGCTCTGTTGAGCAGCACCGGATGATCTCGAATGATCTCTTCGAGGATCTCGTACACCTCCGGTGACTCGCGCTCGACGATCTTCTTCGCGCGCTTGACTGTTTCAGCGATGCCCTTCTCAACCAACTTATGGATGATGAACGGCTTGAAGAGCTCCAGCGCCATCGCCTTTGGCAGACCGCACTGGTGCAGCTTGAGCTCCGGACCCACGACAATGACCGAGCGGCCCGAGTAGTCGACGCGCTTGCCGAGCAGGTTCTGACGGAACCGGCCCTGCTTGCCCTTCAACATGTCGGACAGCGACTTCAGTGGGCGCTTGCCGCGACCACGAATCGCCTTTGACCGACGGCCATTGTCGAACAACGCGTCGACCGCCTCTTGGAGCATTCTCTTCTCGTTGCGGAGAATGACCTCAGGGGCGCGATGCGTGATCAGCTTCTGGAGGCGATTGTTTCTGTTAATGACGCGGCGATAGAGGTCGTTCAGGTCAGATGTCGCGAAACGACCGCCGTCTAATGGAACGAGTGGGCGGAGATCGGGTGGGATCACCGGGATCACGTCCAGGATCATCCACTCCGGCTTATTGCGCACATCGCCCGCATCGCCGGAGTTCATGAACGCATCGACGATCTTGAGCCGCTTGAGCATCTGCTTCTTCCGATGCTGCGACGACTCGACCGCGACCGACGCGCGCAGCTCGCCGGCGACCTTGTCGACATCCAACCGGCGCAGCAGCTCACGGACCGCCGGTGCACCGATGTCGGCCAAGAACGCGCCATCGCCCTCGTCGCGGGCCTTTTGGCGCAATGAGAGATACTCGTCTTCATCGAGCAGCTGCGTGAACCGAACGTCCTGGTTCCCCGCGTCGATGACGACGTAGTTCGAGTAATAGATGAGCTTCTCGAGATCACGCAGGGTGATATCGAGGAGATTGCCCATCGGCGAGGGCAACGTCTTGAAGAACCAGATGTGCGCCACGGGCACGGCCAGCTCGATGTGCCCCATGCGCTCGCGGCGGACTTTGGACAGCGTGACTTCTACGCCACATCTGTCACAAATGACACCACGGTACCGGATGCGCTTGTACTTGCCGCAATGACACTCCCAGTCCTTCACCGGCCCGAAGATGCGCTCGCAGAACAACCCGTCTTTCTCGGGCTTGAACGAGCGATAGTTGATGGTCTCGGGCTTGAGGACCTCGCCCCACGACCACCACGTGCGCAAGCCGGCCATCTCCAGCCGCTCGCGCTCTTTTGGATCCTTCGGGCCGCGAATCTCCTCTGGCGAGGCAATGCGGACCTGAATGAAGTCGAACGCCGACGCGCGGGTCTCGCGCGCGCTGCGAAAATCGATCATGAGTTACCCCTCACTCCCGTTGCCGTTACCCGTCCCGCCATTGCTTGCTCCTGGCACTCCACCGTTGCCGCCACCATAGCCATCGGCGGTCGAGCCTAACGTCACCTTGATCCCTAAGGCTTGTAGCTCTTTGACGAGCACGTTGAACGACTCCGGAATGCCGGGCTCCGGAAGGTTCTGGCCCTTGACGATCGCTTCGTAGACGCGGCTGCGTCCGTTCACGTCGTCGGATTTGACGGTCAGAATCTCCTGAAGCGTGTGTGCCGCGCCGTACGCCTCGAGCGCCCACACCTCCATCTCTCCGAACCGCTGACCGCCGAACTGGGCCTTGCCGGCCAGTGGTTGCTGGGTGACGAGCGAGTAGGGTCCGATGCTCCGGGCGTGAATCTTGTCGTCGACGAGGTGCGACAACTTCAGCATGTAAATCTCCCCAACCGTGACCGGGCTGGCGAACGTCTCGCCTGTGCGCCCGTCACGCAGCCGGACCTTGCCGCCGGCGGTAATGCCCGACAGCCGCAACAGCTCCGACACCGCGAGGTCCACGTCGGCGTCAGTCTTCTTCTTGAGCATGGCGGCCAGCACCGGCAGCTCCTCGGCCGCCAGCGTGTCGGCCGGCTCGCGATCCCGAAGCTTCTCGAGCCCCGGAATCAGCTTCTCGGCATCGGCGCCCGCTGCTCCTCCCGCTTCCAACTGCAACCGATGGAATGCGATCTGGTGCTCCATCTCCTTCTTCTCGCGCTCGGCCAATTCCTTGGCGGCCGCGACGCAGAAGTCCCGGATCCGCGTGTACACCTCTCTCGTGGTCTGGGACCGCGTGCGCGATCCCAAATCATTGAGCGTCGCGTCGGCCAGGAGCTCGACACGCTCGGCCGCATCGGCATCCGCCGGCTTGAGATCATCGAGGATCGATTTGATCTCGGCATCGGTAATCGCCGGCGCTGGGGTCACCAGTTGCAACGCTTCGCGCGCCCACTTGAGACCGGCCAGCTTGAGCAGCAAGCCGATCTCTCGCTCGTTGGCACCCTGGAAGACCGGCGTCTTGGCGTAGAAGCCCAACATCCGCGCGGCCCAGCCCAGGTGCGTCTCCAAGATCTGACCCACGTTCATACGGCTCGGTACACCGAGCGGGTTCAAGACGATATCGACCGGGCGGCCCTCGGGGAGGAACGGCATGTCCTCCTCCGGGACGATCCGGGCGACAATGCCCTTGTTCCCGTGGCGTCCGGCCATCTTGTCGCCCACTGAAATCTTTCTCTTTTCAGCGAGATACACCTTGACCAGCTGAATCACTCCTGGTGGGAGCTCATCTGGCTGCAAAATGCGGTCAATGCGCTCCTCGGCCTTCTCCTCGATCTTCGCCTTCTCATCGTTGGCGGCATCGATAATGGTCCGCACGCGCTCATTGATCGGCTTGCTCTCGACGCGGAACGTCTTGAGATCGAGCGTGGCGATCTTGAGGTTGTGCAGGAACTCGCGGTCGAGCTTCGTCCCTTGTGGGATCGCCTCTTCGACCGTGCCTGACTTAAGGGCGAGCGCCACTTTCTGCCCGTCGAGCAACTCGACCAGCTCAGCGTCGCGCGCTTCGTTTACTCTGATCTTTTCCTCGCCTTCGAGGCGACGGACTTCACCAATTCGTTCACCGCGATCTTTCTCGACTACCTGGTCTTCGATGCGCGAGAAGATCTTCACATCTATAACTACGCCCTCCATCCCCGGTGGGACTTTGAGCGAAGAGTCTTTGACGTCCTTCGCCTTCTCACCGAAGATCGCCGTGAGCAGCTTCTCTTCGGGGGAGAGCTCCGTTTCGCCCTTCGGCGTGATCTTGCCGACGAGGATATCGCCCGGCTTGACATGCGCACCGATGCGCACGATCCCGCGCTCGTCGAGGTCAACCAGTGACTCCTCGGCGACGTTGGGAATTTCGCGCGTGATCTCTTCCTGGCCGCGCTTCGTGTCGCGAACGTGCAGCTCCAGCTCTTGGATATGAATCGACGAGTAGACGTCGTCCTTCACCAAGCGCTCGGACAGGATGATTGCGTCTTCGAAGTTATGACCGTACCAGGGCATGAACGCGACGGTGACGTTCGCGCCGAGCGCGAGCTGCCCCATCTCGGTCGCGGCGCCGTCGGCCAGCACATCGCCCACCGTCACGCGCTGTCGCGCCTTCACCAGCGGACGCTGGTTGATGGCAGTGTCCTGGTTCGTTCTCCAGTATTTCTTGAGCCGATACCGGTCGCTCTGATTGAGTCGGCCCAGCGGCGACCCGGCGGCCGCGCTCGCGCGCGCCGCGGCGGCACCTTCGGCCTGTCCGGCATCGACGATGATCTCATCGGCCGTCACGCGTGTGACGACGCCCGCTCGCTTGGCCACCACAACGGCGCCGGAATCGATGGCGACTTTCTCCTCGAGACCAGTGCCGACCAGCGGGGTACGCGGGTTCAGCAACGGCACGCTCTGCCGCTGCATGTTCGATCCCATCAGCGCGCGGTTCGCGTCGTCGTGCTCCAGGAACGGAATCAACGCGGCCGCGATCGACACCAGCTGTTCCGGCGCGACGTCCATATAGTCGATCCGGTCCGGCGACGTCAGCGGCGCGTCGCCCTGATGCCGGCACAGCACGAGCTCGTCGAGGAACGTACCGTCCGGGTTGAGCTTCGTGTTCGCCTGGGCGATCGTCGCATCTTCTTCACGGTTCGCATCGAGCCACGCGAGCTCGCTGGTCACCTTTCCGTTCTTGACCACGCGATACGGCGTCTCGATGAACCCGAGATCGTTCACCTGCGCGTAGCAGGCGAGCGACGTGATGAGACCAATGTTCGGACCTTCCGGCGTCTCGATCGGGCACATGCGGCCGTACTGCGAGTAGTGCACGTCGCGGACTTCGAACCCCGCGCGCTCTCTCGTCAAACCGCCAGGGCCCAGCGCCGAGAGCCGTCGCTTGTGCGTCAGCTCGGCGAGCGGGTTGGTCTGGTCCATGAACTGGGACAACTGCGACGAGCCGAAAAATGCCTGGATGACGGCCGAGACGGTGCGCGCGTTGACCAAGTCGTCGAGAGAGATCTTCTCTGGATCGGTGTTGATCGACATGCGCTCTTTGACGAGTCGGGCCATACGAGACAACCCGACCGAGAATTGATTCGCGATCAACTCACCAACCGAGCGAATGCGCCGGTTGCCGAGATGGTCGATATCGTCCGTATGTCCACGGCCCTCGTGCAGCTCGACGAGATAGCGTACGATCGCGACGAAATCGTCACGAGTCAGGACAGTTTCATTAGCTGGACGACTCAAACCGAGCCGCTGGTTGATCTTGTAGCGGCCAACGCGGCCGAGATCGTAGCGCTTCGGCGAGAAGAACAGACGCTCGAGTGCCTGCTTCGCGGTTTCGCGGTTCGGGGCATCGCCCGGCCGCAACAGCGAATAGATCTGGCGGAGCGCCTCCTCTTCCGAGTGCGTCGGGTCCTTGCCCAAGGTGTTCTTGATCAGCGCCGATTCCACACGACCGGAGGTGGCGAAGATCTGGACCTTGAGGATGTCAGCCTTGCGCAAGCGCTTGATCAGGGTCTGCGTGAGTTGCGCGTGCGCCTCGGCGATGACCTCGCCAGTCGACGGGTCAATGACGTCGCGCGCCAAGGACTGCGGCTCCTCGCGCTCGCCGCGCTCGATCGCGTCCAGCTCATCGCGGACGTCGACCGTCGTGTACGACGCGAAGACCTTGATCTTCTTGTACTTGAGCTCCCGCAAGCGCTCGACGAGCTCCTCGGTCAGCTCCGTGCCGATCTGGATCGTGCGCTCGGCCTCGGCCGCGGCCTGCTCGGCCTTGGCCTTTTTGGTCTTGGGCTTCGGCGCATCGGGATCGTGCTCCTTCCCGGGCAGCACCACTTCCTCGGCGACGATCGCGCCCGCCAACTCCCTCAGCTCTTGCCTATTCGCGCGAACCTTGGTGAGATCCAGTTCGCGAACACCAAAGAACAGATTATACAAATCAGCGTCAGACCCGTATCCGAATGCACGGAGCAGGGCCGTCGCGGGGAATTTCTTCTTTTTATCGATGTGAACGTAGATCACATCGTGAATGTCGACCGTGAACTCGACCCACGAGCCACGGAACGGAATGATGCGGGCCGAGATCAGGCGCTGACCGTTCGGGTGCGTCGACTCTTCGAAGACCGCGCCCGGAGAACGGTGCAACTGGCTGACCACGACTCGCTCGGCGCCGTTGATAACGAACGTGCCGAGGTTCGTGAGCAAGGGAAGCTCACCGAGATACACTTCTTTCTCGATGATATTGCGCGGCCGCTTGACGCCGTTCACTTCCTCGTTGATGACCAGCTGGAGCGTGGCCTTCAACGGGGCGGAGTACGTCATGTCGCGCTCGATGCACTCCTCGACGGAGTACTTCGGCTCACCGAGCGAGTACTTCACGAACTCCAGCGAGAAATTCTCGTGGACATCCGTGATGGGAAAGAGGTCCTTGAAGACTCGCTCGAGTCCTATATCTTCGCGGTCTTGGCTCGCGGCATCGAGCTGCAGCAGGGCCTCGAAGGCCCGTGTCTGGATGTCGAGGAGGTGCGGCATTTGCATCCCCCCGGCGAGTTTGCCAAAAGAAATCTGCTTCATCATGTCAGGCTTGGTCCCCGTGTAATGCGGACGTCGGACGGGAGACGGAAGATCGGCCGTTCCAACGGGTGCTGGAACGACCTTCCTCCCCCTCCGATCCGACTTGTAACGCCAGTCGGTCGAACAGTTACTTCACCTCGACCGTCGCGCCCTGTTCCTCCAACTTGGCCTTGATCTGTGCCGCCTCGTCCTTTGAGACGCCAGCTTTCACGACCTGCGGTGCGCCGTCGACCAGGTCCTTGGCTTCCTTCAGGCCGAGCGACGTGACTTCGCGCACGACCTTAATGACCTGAATCTTCTTCGCGCCCGCTTCCTTGAGCGTGACCGCGAACTCGGTCTGCTCCTCGACGGGTGCCGCCGCCGCGGCGCCACCGCCGGCGCCGCCAGCTGCCGGCGCTGCGCCACCGACTGGTGCGGCGGCGATGGTCACATTGAACTTGCTCTTGAACTTGTCGATCAGATCAGCGAGCTCGAAGACCGACATGTTGCCGATTGCTTCGAGGATATCGTCGCTGCTGAGCTGCGTTGCGTTAGCCATTGTCTCGTCTCTCTAAATATAGTACGGGGAGGGTCACCCTTCGCGCTGGGCGCGCAACGCCTCGAGCGCGCCGGCGAACGTGGACAGCACACCGTTGAGCGCGCCGGCGAATCCGGCCAACGGCGATTGGAGCGCGGCGCCGAGGTTGGCGAGGAGCTGCTCCCGCGACGGCATCGTCGCGAGTTTCGCTATCTGCGCCTTGTCGATCGCCTTGCCATCGAGCAGCCCGCCTTTAACCCCGGGCTTCTCGAACTCTTTAGCAAAATCTGTTAAGACTTTTGCCGCGGACACTGGATCTCGGCTGATGACGATCCCAGTCGGCCCCTTGAGCTTGGTACCCACGAGACCGCTTTGATTCACGGCGCGAAGCGCCAGTGAATTCTTGATAACGACGTACTCAACGCCGCCCTTCCGGAACCGGCGCCGCAAGTCCGTCATCTGCTTCACGTTCAAGCCCGTGAAGTCAGTGTAGTACAGGGCTTTAGCCCCGATCATCTTCGTTTGAAGCTCTGAGACCAGAGCTTCCTTCTCGGTCTTTTTCATATCTATGAGCGATAGGGCGTAATGTCGATCGTGATGCCCGGGCCCATCGTGCTCGAGATCACGACGTTCTTGATGTACACGCCCTTCGCGGCGGCTGGCTTGGAGCGAACCACCGTCTCCATCAGCGCGTTGAAGTTCGTCTGCAGCGCATCGACCGCGAACGAGACCTTGCCGATCGGCGCATGCAGGTTGCCGCCCTTATCGACGCGGAACTCGATCTTTCCAGCCTTCGTGTCGCGCACGGCTCTCGTGACGTCGGGCGTCACGGTGCCGGCCTTGGGGTTTGGCATGAGGCCACGGGGCCCGAGCAAGCGGCCGAGTTGGCCCACCTGACCCATCTGGTCCGGGGTCGCGATCATCACGTCGAAATCCATCCAGCCTTCTTTGATCTTCTGGATGTACTCGACGCCGACAAAATCGGCCCCCGCTGCCTGCGCGTCGCGCGCCTTGTCGCCGATCGCGATCACGAGCACGCGGACCGACTTACCGGTGCCGGCCGGCAGCACGACCGTGCCGCGCACGAGCTGGTCGGCGTGGCGCGGGTCGACGCCCAAATGCACCGAGACCTCGACGGTCTCGTCGAACTTGGCGTAGGCCGTCTGCTTGACGAGCTCCAGGGCCGCGTGCGCCGACTGCGGCGCCCCGATCGGCAGCCGCTTTGCCGCGTCCGTGTACTTCTTCCCATGCGTGTGCATCAGCCCTTGACCTCGATGCCCATCGAACGCGCGGCGCCTGCCACCATCGCTTCGGCCGACTCGATCGTGTCGCAATTCAGGTCTGGCAGCTTGATCTCCGCGATCTTGCGGATCTGCGCCTTGGTGACTGAGCCCACCTTTTGCTTGTTCGGCGTGCCCGAGCCCTTCTCGACACCCGCCTCTTTCTTCAGCAAGACCGCCGCGGGCGGCGTCTTGGTGATGAAAGTGAACGACTTGTCGCTGAAGATCGTGACTTCGACGGGCAGGATGGTATCCTGGCCCTGCGTTCGCGCGTTGAACTCCTTCACGAACGCCATGATGTTGATCCCCTGTGGGCCCAGTGCGGTGCCGACAGGGGGTGCCGGATTCGCGCGCCCCGCAGGAATCTGGAGCTTCACGAATCCCGTAACTTTTTTCGCCATTCGACTCCCTCTCTTAGCGTCGTACCTACGACTCCCACTGTTCTTTTCGCGTCGGCGTGGTCTCCGACGGCCTGCCCGTTAGTACGCCTTCAGCTGCAAATAATCGAGCTCGACCGACGTGGGCCGGCCGAACAGTGAAACCGAGACGCGGACCTTGCCCTTATCCGGCATCACCTCTTCAACGGTCCCGTTGAAATCGGTGAAGGGTCCTTCCGTAATCGCCACCGCTTGCCCAACCAAGAACGGAATCTCTTCCTTGGGTTCCTCGGGCTCGGCATCAGTCGCGATCCCGAGGAGCCGATTGACCTCGTCGGGCCGGAGCGGCTGCGGAAGCCGATCATGCCCGACGAACTTGATCACCCCTTGGATGCCGTTGATGGTATGAATCGTTTCCTGATTCATGACCATCTCAACGAGGACATACCCAGGGTACATCTTCCGTTCCACATTCACTTTCTTGCCATTCTTGATCTCGACGACTTCCTGCGTCGGGACCAACGCCTGGCGGATCGAGCGGACCTCGGCGGCAGCCGGGTCCATCTCGATCTTCCGCTGAATCAGCGACCGGACTTTGTTTTCATGTCCGGCGGTCGTCTGAATCGCGTACCAGCGATGCTCCATGCTCAACGCGCGAAGAGCTGCGGAATCCATCGCACCAAGATCGCTTGAAAGGTTACATCCATCACGGCGATCACGGCGCCGATAAAGAGCGACAAGACCACCACCATCACCGATAACTGCCGAATCTCCTGAACGCTGGGCCAGGTCACCCGGCGCATTTCGTTGACGATAGCCCGGTAGGTCGACGGGATCGAATGCACGAACGCACCGACCCGCGCAAACCAGCTTTCCTTGGCCTCACCTGAGCGCGCCACGTCAACGGCCATGCTACTTGGTTTCCTTATGCACGTGGTGCTTGTTGCACCGCGGGCAATACTTCTTCCACTCGACGCGCTCGGGATGCGTGCGCTTGTTCTTCGTGGTGAAGTAGTTGCGGTTTTTGCACTCGTTACACGCTAGGATGATCTTCTCGCGAGGCATGGCGATTACTTGATGATTTTGGTGACGACACCGGCGCCGACGGTCCGGCCACCCTCACGAATGGCGAACCGCAGACCCTCGTCCATAGCGATCGGCGTGATCAACTCAATGGTCATCTGAATATTATCGCCCGGCATGACCATCTCGGTCCCAGCCGGCAACTCCACTGAACCCGTCACGTCGGTCGTACGGAAATAGAACTGGGGACGATAGCCCTTGAAGAACGGGGTATGACGCCCGCCCTCTTCCTTGGTCAGGACGTAGACCTCGGCGTCGAAGTGCGTGTGCGGCGTGATCGAACCCGTCTTCGCCAGCACCATCCCGCGCTCGACATCTTCCTTGCCCAGTCCACGGAGGAGCAATCCGACGTTGTCGCCAGCCTGGCCGTCATCGAGAAGCTTTCTGAACATCTCGACGCCAGTAACGACCGTCTTCTTGTCGGAGTTGAACCCGATCAACGCCAGTTCCTCGCCGACCTTCACCTTGCCGCGCTCGATACGACCGGTGGCAACCGTGCCACGGCCCGTGATCGAGAACACGTCTTCGACCGGCATCAAGAACGGCTTGTCGACCTCACGCTTCGGAATCGGGATGTACGTATCCAAGGCGGTCATCAGCTCGCCGATCTTGGCACCCCACTCGGACTTCGGGTCACCGCTCTCCAACGCCTTGAGCGCCGAGCCACGGATCACCGGGATCTCATCGCCAGGGAAGTTGTAGGCGCTCAACAGCTCGCGAACCTCGAGCTCGACGAGATCCAGCAGCTCTGGATCATCGACGGCGTCGACCTTGTTCATGAACACGACGATGAACGGCACGTTGACCTGACGGGCGAGCAGAATGTGCTCGCGCGTCTGCGGCATCGGGCCGTCAGCAGCGCTGACCACGAGAATGGCGCCATCCATCTGGGCGGCACCCGTGATCATGTTCTTCACGTAATCGGCGTGTCCCGGGCAGTCGACGTGCGCATAGTGCCGCTTGTCGCTCTCGTATTCTACATGCGCCGTCGCGATCGTGATCCCACGCTCGCGCTCTTCCGGCGCCTTATCGATTTGATCAAACGCAACTTTCTGGGCCAATCCCTTTGCCGATTGGACCAGTGTGATCGCCGCGGTCAACGTCGTCTTTCCATGGTCGACGTGTCCGATCGTTCCAACGTTTACGTGCGGCTTCGTCCGTTCAAACTTTGCCTTTGCCATGACTAATTTGCGTCCAGTGTTAAGTGTCCTACGTCCAAGCTCGCGATCGGGATTGAACCGATGACCTCACCCTTACCAAGGGTGCGCTCTACCGACTGAGCTACGCGAGCGTTTGCTACGCAAACTCTCGCGTAGCTCTGTCCTATTAGATGTCGTCTCGCCTTTGGCTCGACTCCTCTTGCTGCGCGTCTCGCGTGCCTCTGTGCCCGACATAGCTCCAGCTCCTACATCCTCAACAAGCGGGAGACGGGGCTCGAACCCGCGACATCAAGCTTGGAAGGCTTGCGCTCTACCAACTGAGCTACTCCCGCGTCCCCCGCGAATGGTGGGGGAAGGATTCGAACCTTCGAAGGCATA
>Ga0210387_10001321_pt1 | contig 18622 bp, 10 predicted proteins | sample IncBWC7OmetaG_FD_160108 | JGI IMG/M metagenome (GOLD analysis project Ga0210387, IMG submission 160108) | Forest soil microbial communities from Barre Woods Harvard Forest LTER site, Petersham, Massachusetts, United States - Inc-BW-C-7-O ...
CGAAACCTGTCGAGTACGATCTGTCCGTCGCACTTATTAACAAGGCGCCATTCCAATAAACAGAAATCTGAGTGCCGTGGAAATCCACACCGAGATCATGATAAGCGCTCGTGTCAAATGTTGCAGCGGCTTGCCCCAGCAGGGTCAAAGAGGGATCGTTGACGCTCCATGCGGCAACCTTGTAGAGAATTATCTGATTGGAGCCGGGATACAGCCACACCACATATCCAGCTCCGGTTGTCGGATTGACCCGGGCGCGTACGCCACCAGGCCAATTCGATAGGGATGAGAGCTTGATATTCGTATCGAACGTGTAGTCAGACCAGGCAGTGTTCCCTGCGCAGGACTGGCTGAGACCAGACCCACTGTACGAATAGATGCCGCTCGATGCGCTCCAACCTCCGGCAATGCCCATGGGGGAAATTATCCAGCCGTTACCGAGATCGCTAAAGGTTTCGCTCATGTCTTGCGAAAGGACTTGTAGAGTGACTGGGACTGACAGTGGCGAATTCGCGATGCCACTCGCCGTAACGATTACATTCCCCGTGTAAGTTCCAATCGCGAGTCCTGAAGCATTCACGCTGACATTGGCAGTTCCTGGAGTGGAACCAGACGTGGGAGAAACGGATAGCCAAGAGGAATTTGTCGAGAGAGTATAGGAGAAACTGCCAAACCCGCCATTTGCAATCGTAAGAGCTTGGGCAGGTGGCGAGGCTTGTCCAGTAAGGGCGACGAAGCTGAGGCTGGAGGGTGACGGAACAATGGAAGGCGGAGGAGTGATGACGGTCAAGCTGACGTTAATTACCTGGGGCGGGTTGGCTGCGCCCAGAGAGAAGAGAGTTATAGTGCCGCTATATGTTCCACCGCTCAGAGCAGACGAGCCGACAGAGATTTGGGGAGTGGCCGGAGTCGTGCCTGACGCGGGGGAAGCACTCAACCAAGAAGCGCTACTTACGGCAGTCCATGCCAGTGTGCCACCACCTCCCCCCGTGAGTTGAACAGTCTGAGCTGCCGGGCTAGGTCCGCCGTAATTGGCGGAGAAGCTCAGACTTGAGGTGGACGAAGAAAGCGTTCCGGTATTAGCGCTAGTGCTAGTTACCATGACATTTCCGAAGGAAATGACCTGGTTGAAACCTTCCAAAGCGATCAGGCCGCTTGCATAGGTTGAATCCGTAGCGGTGATTACAGTTTTGCCGTCGTAGAGTGCCGTAATCTGACTGCCATTGAAGGTCAGACTAACGTTGTGGAAGCTGCTGCTATCAAAGACTGCAGATCCAATTCCGAGCTGAACTAGAGGCTGATTTATATCCCAAGCGGATGCGCGATACAAAACGAATTCGCCGAGAGCTGGATACAACCAGAGCATGTACCCAGCACCCGTCGCGGGGTTCACTCTTCCACGGATGCCACCAGGATAATCGCTAGAAGTGGACAACTTGATAGGAACACTTAGGGTGTAGTTCGACCAAGCAGAGTTTCCTGCGTAAATCTGGCTGTTGCCCCCTCCGCTGAACTGTGCGGCGTACTGGGATGTTTGGTTTACGACTGACCAATCCGTCTCGAGACCCAGCGAGGAGACCACCCAGCCTTGCAAGCCTTGGGTTTGAAAATTTGTAGACAGTAAAACGTTTGTGACGGTCAAGCTGACAGCTATCGTCTGGGTAGGGTTATTGCCTGAGGCATTGATTGTGATCGTGCCAGTGTAAGTACCGGCTGCCAAACTGGCAGAATTCGCGGTCACGGTCAAAGTGTAAGGCGTGGTGCCGGAAGTCGCGGAGAGATTAAGCCAAGAAGCATTGCCAGACGCAGTCCAATTCACCGTCCCGGTGCCCTCGTTGAATAGGGATACGGACTGACTAGGCGGGTTAACTCCCACTTGCGCCAAGAAACTAAGGTTGGACGATGTCAACAGAAGGGCCGGCGGTGCACCAGGCATGGACTGGGAGGGCATGTAAACGACATCCACCCAGTAGTTGGTGGCATTGAAACTCGCCGTTGGGAATGTGCTGAAGTTGCTATAGTTGTACACGCCATCAGACCCAGAACCCGCCAACCCGTTCTGCAACAGATGTACGGGAGGATTATCCAACCCTGCGCCCGCGAAAAACTCCGCGCTGGCCGCATAGTGGCCAACTGGAGCGAAGTAAGATGCAACATAGACCGTGTTGGCAATGATTGCGACTGGATTGGCAAAGTTGACTTGTTGCCAACCGGAGGCGCTCTCATTGCTGAAAGTGGCGCTGCCAAGCAGCGATCCTGAGGCGGTCCACAGATTTCCAACGTGAGTACCAGTGTTCGCTGCGCTCTTGTAGAACCGAATCCCGCTAATATATCCGTTGTAATCGGCACGGAATTTCACACCAACTTCAATCGAACCGCCATCGCCGCTATCCGGCGTTTGAGGAGAAGCCGAGGAATTCCAGACATCGCATGGGCAGTCGTGTTCTGCGACGGTAACGGCAATTCCCGAGGAGGGAGTTTCCAGGTTCCCGCTATCGTCCACGGCGCGGCTCTTTATGGTTGTGTTCCCAACCACGATCGGTATTCCTGTATAGCTCCACGTTGCGCGCCCCGTCGCTGCGTGCCAAGTATTTCCGCCGTCTAGCGATACTTCGACTCCAGCAACTACTCCTCCCCCCGAGTCAGTAGCCGAACCACTCACAGTGGTGCTTACTCCCACAGGAAGGATGGAGCCTGGACCAGGCGATGCGATCGTAGACCGAGGAGGTGTGGTATCTGTAGATGCTGTTGCGGGAGCCAAACCCGGCTGCAAGCTGCCAGGTTGGACGCCCATGTCTGCGAAAAGATTTACGATGGCCTGCTGCATATTGGGGTCCGTGTCCTGAACCGGACCGAACGGGTCGTCGTGGTTATTGTTAAGACCCCAAGCCCAGTCCACGCTACCAGTACTAAAGACCAGTGCGCCGCTCGGCGCCCTGTACATCATCATGTGATGCGTGGCGCTACCGGCTCCATAGGTTGCACCGAAGTCCAGCAAGAGATCGGTGGTTAGAGTCTGGGGAGTGGTAGAAAGCTCAAACGCTCCGGCCGGCCGAAAACCATTGTCGATGTCTTCATCCGATTCATAGCCAAGCGTTTGCGCCGGGAGGGAGTAGGTTTGTCCAGCAGACTGAGTGGCAACGGCTGTATTTCGCCAGAACCGCATTTTGCCGTCTGCGGCGGGAACCTTCACGGCCATTGTCCCATCGTTATCGGTCCCGGTTCCATTTACCATGAAGAGTGTGCCGGTAAGACCGTTCTCGGGCTGCCCGCCATCGGATGGGGGACTAAAGCTTGGATCGCGCCATGTTCCGGTCCAGGTTGGCGGATCATCGGGGTCGATCTGGGCAAAGGCCAAGGTCTCCTTATAGCAGACCATTGTGCGGTAAGGAGTGTTGGTCCCATCAATGCTGTTCTCCCAGCGCACCTTCCAAAACACTTCGTTACCGCTAAAGAATGCCAAATTGACGCCAGCGTCGCGCGCGGCTTGGACGTTCGTTCTTTGCGGGCCAGACCAATACTCGTCGTGTCCGGCGGACACAAAAATCTTGTGATTCTTGATTAGGCTGCCGTTGCGGGCGCCGTCTAGACCAGTGGTGTAGGTGGTATCGTAGCCATTCTGTTCAAGCCACTGGATCATGGCAAATTCGGCGCCGAACAGCCAGGTGGCCGCTTCAAACTCAAAGCCTCGGGTGGTAAAGGGACGATTGTAGCTGACTTTGAAGGCGCGATTTGGAATGTCAAACGTTCCCTGATCACCGTAAAGATTGAATCCACCAGGGCCAGCAGGGTTGTAGGCCTGCCAGGACTCGTCCGAAGTTTGGTACTGCACCGCTGAATGGCTCGAATCGTTCCGCACGACGAAGACTATATGGCTGTCTCCGCCCGTGTCGCTGCGCATTAAATGCGCGATGTAGACGCCGGAAGTAGCATTTGAAGGAACCTGCCAGGACGCGGACACAGCCCAATTGCCACAATCAAGGAGATTAGTCGAGTTGTCACTAATGCAGGCGGGCTGGGTTTGAGGGAGTTTCGCCGAGGGAGTTATCGACGTAATCAGACGCGCACCGTTTCCGGCGTAATATCCAATCCGATAAATTGTGATGGTATATGCTTTTGCAGGCGTGTTGATCTTGAAGTTGATGGTGCCGCCCTGGTTCACGCTGATATCTGTTGCAAATCCCTGGATCGTGGGATCCCCGCCATCGAGCGTGCTCACATCCCATACGTTGGAGCTGGTACCTGGTTTCGAGTTTTCACAAACGATATCGTTTGCCATGGGGGGAGTGCAGCCGAAAGTCTGTGCCCTCGCAACGCTTGATGAAAAACCCCACAGCAATAAACCTAAAGCAATAATCAATCCTCTGAAGACACGCGTACTCAGTGACCTCCGGGAAGGGGGAAGCTCGGCAGCACTCGTCAGCGCTCCCTCGTTGCAATTCGCCCTTCCTAGATGTGTCTGTAAAAAACTCATCAATTCCTCCGCGATCAGGCAGAAGTCGTGAGACTCAGGAGGACGCACAAGTACACTGATTCCAGACTACGCCGGAGAATAGTGGTGCATTTCGGAGGCCGATTGCCAGGATTCAGAGAAGTTTGAGATTCTGGTGATACGCTGTAAAATACTGAATCAACAACACTTACTATGCTAGATGGTCAGAGCTAATTCCGATCGCACGCATACAGGGAATGGCGAAAGCCGACACGATAAACAGTTTCTCGAATTGTGCAGAACATTGCCGCAAGTGCATGTCCCTGTGGAAAACGCCCGTCTCCTAAATCCTCGAAGGGCAGAGACACCATCGGCTCAGCTAGAGTACAGCAAGAAAGACTGTCCGTAAGAGTGAAAAGGCCGGATATGGTAGCTAAGATCGCGAGTAGTGTTTACAACAAGTTTCGCTATACAAAGGTTCCCGACTGGTAGGTACAACCCAATCAGGGTTATTTATCAGCGACTTCCGGAGAGCCCGCTTCTCGGACACTGTCCAGGACGAAGGCCTGCTCTTCCTCGGTCATCTCATGAAAGAGGGGCAAAATGATGCATTCATCGCTGGCTCTGTTGGTTTCAGACAAAACGTGGTTCCAACGATCGGAACGATAGGGCGCTTCGCGATGGGAGGCCATGATCCCGCGACGCGTGGAAATGCCGCGATCCAAGAGCGCCTGCATGAGGTCGTCACGGGAGATGGGGGCGTCTTTTGTGAGGCGCGCCATATATGACTGAAAATTGTGGCGATAGCCAGCCGGCTCGCAGGGAGGGATGAGCCACCCTAGCTTGGCCAGCTCATCCGTATAGCGAGCGGCAAAGGTGCGGCGCCGCTCAATAAATCCCTCAACGCGTCCGAGCTGAACCAAGCCGATGGCAGCCTGCATGTCGGTCATGCGAAAGTTGTAGCCAACCTCATCGTAGCTTTCGAGGACGACACTTTTCGCGTTGTGGCGAGCGACATCGGAAACGGTCATAGCATGTTGCCGCAGGGGGCGAAGTCGTTCGGCCAGCCTGTCATCATTGGTGGTGATCATCCCACCCTCGCCGGTGGTCAGGATCTTCCGGGGGTGGAAGCTAAAGCAGGCCATCCAGGCGTGCGGCGCGCCGATCCGCTGCCCCTTGTAGACAGACCCGATCGCACAAGCGGCATCCTCGATCACCAGGAGATTGCGGCGCTTGGCTATTTCGCTGATTTCATCCATGGCCGCAGGCAAACCAATCTGATGAACGGCAAGGATTGCCTTGGTTCGGGACGTTATTGCGGCTTCGATCTTGTTCGGATCGAGGTTGTAAGTAACTGGGTCGATGTCGACGAACACGGGCTCGGCACCCACGTAACGGATAGAATTCGCGGTGGCGATGAAAGACAAACTCGGGCACAAAACCTCGGCGCCAGGGCCAATACCAGCCCCGATGAAAGCAAGGTGCAGAGCGGTCGTGCAGGAAGAGACCGCGATGGCGTGCTTCGCACCAACGTATTCCGCAAACAGCTTCTCAAATTCCACGACACGCGGGCCCTGGCTGAGCCAACCACTGCGCAACGCCTGAACGACGGCCTGCTCTTCTTCCTGACCAACGTAAGGCCGTGCGATCGGAATCGATTGCTTTATCGAAGTGGTGACACTCATCTCTTCGTCCCCAATCTCAACTGCTTCGGTCTTCTTCGCTCATCCTGGAGTTCAAATCCTTGATTTCAGACAGAAGCGGTTTCGGCTACCGCTTTGCTCGCCTGCCACCAGGCCACGAGACGGCCTAACCCTTCCTCAAGCCCCACTTGAGCTTCGAATCCAAGTCTTTCCTTGGCAATGTTCGTTTCTGCCAAGCGGCGCGGGACGGCATTTACCTTTCGGGCTGGTCCATATTCGGGCTGGAGTCTGGAACCCATGACGCGCAGCAGGCTGGCTGCCAAGTCATTCAGGCTGGTTTCAACTCCACTTGCCACATTAAAGACTTCATCGGAGACGTTAGCTTTCGCCGCGAGTATGTTTGCCCGGGCGATGTCCTCGATATAAACGAAGTCCATTGTCTGATTGCCATCACCGAGAATAAGGGGCGGCTGGCCGGCAGCAATGCGTTCCATCCAACGAATCAGCACTTCTGTGTAAGCACCGTAGATGTCCATACGAGGGCCGTAAACGTTGAAATAGCGCAATGCAACGTAGTCCAACCCGTACATTTCATGAAAGCTACGCAAGAGGCCCTCGTTAAAGACCTTTGCCGCACCATAGAGCGTGCGGTTATTGTAGGGGTGATGCTTTTCGGTGGTGGGGAATTCTTCCGCGAGACCATAAACCGAAGCGGATGAAGCGGCGACCACTTTACTCACTTTGGCCGCTACAGCTGCTTCGAGAACGTTGAAAGTGCCATCGGCAAGCACTTCGAGGGCGAGACGGGGCTCTTCGGCGCATTGCGTAATGCGGATGGCGGCCTGGTGGAATACCAGTTTAACGCCTTGCATTACTTCGCGGAGCAACTTCGTGTCACGAATATCGCCTGTTACAATTTGAATCCGTCCATTGGCAATGGACCATGAAAGATTCTCCTTCCGGCCGCGGACAAAATTGTCAAACACGATGATTTCCGGATTGCTCTCGCGAACGAGCAGATCTGCGATGTGCGAGCCGACTAAGCCTGCGCCGCCCGTGATTAGAATGCGTTTTGCCTCAAGATCGCCCATAAGTCCTTATTCACCTATCTATTGCGTATTGGTCGGAAATGAATCCTTAGCTTTCTTCTTGCTCACGTGCATCAGCAAATTAGCCATCGCGGCGTGATCGCAAGAACTTGGCTGGCACGCCAGCAACGATGGCGAACTCGGGAACATCCTGAGTAACTACGGCTCCGGCACCAACGATAGAATTCGCACCGATCCTGACTCCCGGCAAGATGCTGGCGTTCATCCCGATATCGGCCCCAAGACCAACGAAGACAGGCTTGATCACCAAACTGGTCGCAATGATCGGAGCCTCGAGCGGTTCGCCCGTATGGGCCGAGCCCAAGACTTTCGCGCCGGGTCCCCAGCCAACGTAATCCTCGAGCTCAAGACTCCGCGCATCGAAATATGCCTGAGGGCCAATCCAAACATGATTGCCAATCCTGCACGAGCCGTCGTAACGCCCTTGAATCATGGCCTGTGCGCCAATGAAAACGGCGTCGCCGAACTCCATGGTCTCCGGATGCTTAAAGACAACTCCGGGGCCGACTTGAAGGCCATGTCCAACCTTCTTAGCCATGGCCCGAACTAAAACTCGGCGCATGAGATAGTCGAATGCGCCCTCGCCTTCACGGTGGCGCGAGTAGAGAGCGTGCAACTCGTCGTTCGAGTGTTTATCGCGGAGCGAAGCCGCGAAGTCCCACTCCCAGACCGGATCTGGTTTCACTTCTTTCCGGCCAAAGGTCGCAGGAACCTCGCGAACGGCTATGCCCGCCCGCTCGATGTCGTGATGGGCTGACATTCGAGAATCTCCAAAACTGTTTTTGCGACGTGCTCGGCGTGCTCGACGGGCAATTCCGCGTACATCGGCAACGAAACATGATTCTCGGCAACATGCTCGCTGACGGGGAAATCGCCCCTCTTGTAACCGAGATCAGCATAAGCCTTTTGCAAGTGCAGGGGCACCGGATAATGCAAGCCGTTTTCAATCCCCTGGTCCGACAAGGCCTTGCGGAGCGCTTCGCGATCTTCCACAACTACTACATACAAGTGATAAACATGCTCGGCGTAAGGCATCTGGCGCGGCGTACCTATTTTGCTGCCCGCAAACATTTCGTCGTACCGCTTTGCCAGGGCGCGGCGATTGTCATTCCAGCCATCGAGATGCGGGAGCTTCACGGCAAGGACACCGCCTTGAATGCCTTCGAGGCGCAGGTTATAAGCGGGAAAGTCGTGCTCGTACTTCTTGACCGAGCCATGATCACGCAGCATACGGAGCCTCTTCGTCAGTTCAGCGTCATTCGTGGTGACCGCGCCGCCTTCGCCGCAGGCCCCGAGATTTTTGCTCGGATAAAAGCTGAAACACGCTGCGGTACTAAGCGAACCTGCGCGTCGGCCTTTGTACTTTGCCCCGTGCGCCTGGCAGGAATCCTCGATCACAGGAAGATTGTGTTTTGCAGCGATTGCGTTGATGGCATCCATGTCCGCGGGCTGGCCGTAAAGATGAACGGGAATGATAGCCTTCGTTCTGGGGCTGATGGCCTTCTCCAACAGTGCTGGGTCCATTGTGTAGGAAGCGGGATCGATATCGACAAAAACGGGGCGCGCACCTGCGGCATTGATCGCTTCGGCTGTGGCGATAAAGGTGTGGGCAACAGTAATCACTTCATCGCCCGGCCCAACGCCGAGTCCTTGCAGAACCAATTGTAGAGCGGCGGTGCCGTTGGTCACCGCGACGCAGTGGGCGACCTCGCAATATGAAGCAAAAGCCTTTTCAAATTTTTCAACTTCAGGCCCAAGAACAAAGCTGCAGTTCGCGAGCACTCGATTGAAGACCTCTTTGATTTCAGTCTCGAGGGTCTTGTGTTGCGCGGACAGATCTACAAACTTGACTTTCAAGCTGCCTCCAGTTTTCGCAATAAACGGGCGGGGTTTCCTGCAACGACGGCATTATCCGGCACATCCTTTGTCACAACACTTCCCGCACCCACAATGGCGTTCTCTCCGATGGTTACACCGCACAAAATCGTGACGCTCGTTCCGATCGAGGCTCCCTTTTTCACCCGCGTCTTGACGACGTTCCAGTCTGCTTCTGTTTGCAAGCTGCCGTCGGCATTCGCCGAACGCGGGTACTTGTCGTTGATGAACGACACGTTGTGGCCAACGAAAACGTTGTCCTCGATCTCAACGCCTTCGCAAATAAACGTATGGCTGGACACTTTCACATTCTTGCCTATGGTGGCGTTTTTCTGAATTTCGACAAAAGTTCCGATTTTTGAGTTATCTCCGATTGTGCATCCGTAGAGATTGACGAAGGCAAAGACTTTGACGTCTTTACCCAATTTGACATCGGGAGCGATGCGGCAAAAGTCCAAAGTCAGCTCCCCGTGCCGGCGAACGCGGGGACGGCACTTAGAACGACGTTCAGATTGTCGAGCAGCACTTCGCGGCCATTGGCTTCTAGAGACTGCTGGGCTGCTTCCAGATAGCGCACGACACGGTAGCCAGAAACGCCGTCGGTAATCGGGGAGCGGTTATCCTTGATTGAGGAGACGAACTCTTGAGCGACGCGCTGGAGCGCCTCAGTTGTGTCGATCTTCGGGATGAGTATGTCGCCTGTGCGATAGCCCACAAGCGCCTGGTATCGCTTCTCTGCCGAACCGTTAATGACTATGCCCTTGTCGTAGACGCGGATCTTGTCCGTAGGCTCAACGTCGTCGTAGACGACCATCTTCTTCGAACAGCCGAGCAATGTCTGGCGGATCTTCACGGGGGCGAGCCAGTTCACATGAAAATGCGCGATGACGTTGTTCGGAAAGCGGAGCGTCATGTAGGCAATATTTGCAATGTCGTTGCCTGCGTGGCTTGCACCAATGGCGGAAAGAGCGATGGGCTCAGCTCGGAGCAGGTAGTCCATGATTGAGAGGTCGTGAGGGGCAAGGTCCCAAATGACATTTATGTCCTTCTGGAAGAGGCCCAGGTTTACCCGGATGGAGTCGAAATACAGGATATCGCCGAGCTCTCCTGAATCGACAAGTTCGCGCATCTTGCGGACGGCGCTCGTGTAGATGAACGTATGGTCCACCATCAGGACGCGGTTCATGCGCTTGGCCAGCTCGACGAGCGCCAGGGCGTGTTCCGTAGAATCCGCAAGCGGCTTCTCGAGCATAACGTGCTTGCCGTGCTCAAGGGCGGCCTTTGCAATTGGAAAATGCGTGGAGACCGGGGTGGCAATGACCACTGCATCCACTCCCGGGTCTCTTAGCAGCTCTTCAAAGTCAATGGTGCACTTTACTCCTGGATAGCGTTTAGCTATCTTATTGAGCCGCTCTTGGGAGAGATCCGAGCACGCAACGACTTGGACATCATCCAATTCGGTGAAATTGCGAATCAGGTTCGGGCCCCAGTAACCAACACCAATCATTCCGATATGAAGCAAAGATTCGTCCCTCCGGTGGCTAGGCCTTGTGAGGGCCAGTCAGTTTTACTGAGAAGCTGAACTGACAGAGGCAACATGGATGCCAATCAACCAAACGATCAGCCGCGAATGCCCGCGGGCATAAGTGTCTATTTATCAATGGCTTTCAGAGGAGCATCGGCTTAGATTCCCAAGTGTCTGAGATGGTTTAGGAGGAAGGGCGATAGGTAGTCCAGTGAGTTACCATTTGGTGGAATACCTTAGACCTTTTAGGGCAGGGTCCGAGCGGAAGGAGGAGCTCCCCGAACGCCGCGGTTTGGGATTCGTAACAACAGTGCAATCAATGCTTTGTGGCGGGAGACTTCGTCAACCGTCGCGTTTCGACGATTCGGCCAGCGACGCTGTAAATCTGGAGTTTGTAATAAAACCGCCGATCGGAATCTAGAGTCAAAAGATATAAGGCGAGGTTCTCGAGCAAGTTGCGAAAATAAAACCGTGGCACGCCAAAGTAGTAGATCGCACGCTCTGGCAAGCCCTCGAACCGGACGCTTGAACGAGAGGCGTTGAAACACCAAGACTCAAAATATCTCTTTTCCATGCGATCATTGGTTACCGGGTGATAGACAACCACATCGGGGATATACAATACGCTTTCTCCGCTTCTTCTCAACCGCTCGAAGAACTCAATATCTTCGCCACCCATCAGAGCACTTGCAACTCGACCCAAATCCACACGGAACTCTCCGTACTTTGCAAATGCCTCCCGCCGGAACGCCATATTGGCACCGTACGGATGCGAGCTCGGGACGCAAACGGTATCACCCAAATCGAAATAAACAATCGCTTTCGGCGTCGCAAAGGGACCTCGCTCCTGAAACCAGGAGGGCATTGGGCCCGGCCAAACAGGATAGATTCGACCGCCGATGGCAATACAATCAAAGTTCTGGAATGCCGCATTCAAGTTGGCAAGCCAGTCCTTTTCGACTCTGACGTCGTCGTCAGTAAATGCGATCACGGAGCCTTGGGAATGCTGGATTCCAGCATTCCGTGCGTAGGAGAGCCCTGGATGCGGCTCGAACACATATTTGAGTGGGAGAGGGCTCGTTGCGATGAATTGCTCGACAACGTACCTTGTGGAATCCGTAGAATTGTTGTCGATAACGATTAATTCCCACTGCATGCCGGTTGGAATAATCATTTCTGCCATACTCGCCAGAGTTTGCGAAAGGCTCTGGGCCCGGTTGTATGTGCAGATAATCGTGCTAATGGCAGGAACCATGTTTACGAGTCATTCTTTCAGTGCGATTTGGAATCGGCGACCCAGCGCCGCAATGCTAATTGAGCCTCCCTCAGTCGGATGCCCGGGCGTCCTGCTTGCAGTAGTAACCATTGCAACCAAACTTTTGGCTGGAAGAATTGCAACTTTAGACTTCGCTGATAGAGCTCGTTAGAAAGGGAATAATTGCGGAGCCAGAAAATCTCATCCGCGACACGGGAATACACTCTCGACCGGATACGCCGCCGTTCCTCCTCGCTTGGAGCATTCTCTATAACAGACCCCTCGAAATCTTCGAACGTGTACCAGGGCCGAGGGCCGTTGTTTCTCACCGAAGCCAAAAACAGAGTTGCCCGGTCGACAATGAAATCATCCACTAGGCTCGCAAGTTCCATGCGCTGCGCCTCTTCCGCCCGGCGCTTGATCTGCCAAAGCACGCGGAGATCATCCTTTGTACAGATCCGGGGGTCCTCCTCATTGAGGACATTGGTCATGCTTTGAGCGTGTTGGCGGTAGTGCACCATTGGTTCAGCGAGGTAAGCGACGTCGTAGTGCAACGCGAAGAGAAGCCAGAGATACCAATCGCCACCGAACGGCATGTTCAAGGGAAACATGCCGAGCTTCTCATAGACATCGCGGCGAACCATACCTGAAGCCGCAAGAACGGAATTTGATTTCAGCAGTTTGATAAAAAACTGCGGACCCGGGAAGAGCTGGTCTTTGTCACCGTGATAGGAATAACGAAGAAGAGAGGTTTCGTTTCCATCTTCGAGTCCCATCCCCGGACAAAAAGCGAATCCAGCGGCGGGGTGGCGATCCATAAAATCGACGTAGCGCTCGACAATGTAAGGACGGCGCAAGCGATCGTCCGCGGAAATGAGCCAGATGAACTGGCCGCGCGCCAAGAAGATGCCTTTGTTGTAGTTCCGTAGATGGCCGAGGTTCGGATCGTTACGGATGTGCCGCACACGCGGATCGGTGAAGGATTTCGCGATCTGTGGCGTATCATCGGGGGAACAGTCGTCCATAATCAAAACTTCGAGGTCACCGAAAGTCTGCGCAAGGATTGAATCCACACACTCCTTTAAGAGGTGCGCAAGGCGATAGCAGGGCACGACAAAGCTGACCCGGGGGTTCATCTTGTGGCTTTCTGCATTTGCACGGAGAAATTGTGCCTGCGACTGTCGACAGGGACGAAGGAAGAAAGACCGTTAGGTGAAAGGCTACTCAACACAAACTTCCGCCCGCGGATTGAGGTATACGATTCCGTTGGACTTGCGCTCGCCGGCCATGACCACACGCTTAATTTTTCCATTGTAATAGATGAATTGGCCTGGCACTTCGATCTCCGAAGTGACCGTAAAGCCAAGAAGAAATATGCCGGTACGGAGATTCATGTTGAGCTTGAAGGTGATTCTTGCGATTTCGCCAGCGCGCAGATTTAGTTTCTTTTTGTCGAGGAGAAGACTGGTGGCTGTATCAAATACCAGCTGGCCTTCGTCGGTGTGTATTAAAAGAGCCGCATGTGCGTTGTTGATCTCCGCCTTGGCTTTGAGTCTCACCTCAATCACCACTTCTTCGCCCGGCCCCACAATTTCGGTCTCGACGCCAGCGGAGTTTGTCATACGAACATCGAGAATCGCGACATCTCCATCGGTAGTCTCTTCCTCGAAGAAAGAGTGATACTTCTGAATTGCGGTGGAGACGTCTCCCTGATAAACGGGCACTCCTTTACGGAGAAGCACCGCGCTCTTGCACAGGGTACTGACGGCGGTCATGTTGTGTGAAACAAAGACGAGGCTGGTGCCGTCTCGTAAGAATTCACGCATTTTGTCGAAGCAGCGCTGTTGGAAGTGATAATCACCAACGCTAAGTACTTCGTCCACGATGAGCACTTCTGGGTTGACGTGTGCGGCAACTGCAAAACCCAGCCGTGCGTACATGCCCGAGGAATAGCGCTTAACGGGCGTGTCCAGGAATTCGCTTAGCTCTGAAAAACTCACAATGTCGTCGAACTTTCGATCGATCTCGGCACGCTTCATTCCGAGAATGGTTCCGTTCAGGTAGATATTCTCTCTGCCGGTTAGATCTGGATGAAAACCGGCGCCGAGCTCTATAAGGGTGCTCAGGCGTCCTTTTACTTTAAGTTGGCCTTTGTCGGGTTTCAAAATCCCACTCAAAAGCTTCAAACTCGTGCTCTTCCCGGATCCATTGGGGCCAATGATGCCCAACGCATCGCCTCGGCCGACCTGGAAAGAAACATCCTGCAAGGCCCAAAATTCCTTGTCTTTCAGATCGCCTTTGCTGGGTGAGAATAGTGCCTTGGCCATCGACGGAATGAGGTCTCGCAGAGAGTCAAACTTCTCCCCGCGCGCAAACTTCTTCCAAACGCCGTTGAATTCGAGCATGTTTTCCGACATGACCTAGATACTCTCCGCAAACAGGGGCTCGGCGCTTTGAAAGATCTTCCAAGAAATCAATAAGCCCATGAAAGCCCAAACAGCTGAGTAGAGAAGCCATCGAATATCTGGGGTCTTGTGGAGAATAATGGCATCTCGCAGTCCCTCAAGAAGAGGACCGATAGGATTCAGCAATAGTATTGGACCCCATTTTCCTAGGGTGCTGGCGGAATAGAAGACGGGAGCGAAGAAAATCCCGTACGTCAGAACCACCTCGACAAGATACTTTACATCTCGGAAAAACAGGTTGGCGCAAGCCAACAAAATGCTTAGTCCTGCAGAAAGAACCAGTAAAAGCCCCACGATTACAGGCACCCAAAGCAACTGAAGGCTACCGCCAATTCCAGAGAAGATAAGAATCAAACCCAAAACCCCACCGGCGACGGCAAAATCGAACAATCCAGCCAGAACGGATGCCAGCGGAAGAATCTCGCGGGGAAAGTATATCTTCGTCACCAACTCCTTGTTCATGACCAAACTATTAGTGGCAAAACGGATCGCGCTGACAAAAAACGCCCAGGGAACGGCTTTCACAGCGACAGAAAGAACGTCGGCTTTATTGATAGTCTTGCCAGATAGAGTCGAGAATGCCACCATCACGATTAAACCCGAGCCCACGATCAGCACAGGCATTAAAATGGCCCAGGCAAATCCCATTACGGATTGTTTGTAACGGATCTTGATGTCGCGCCAGGTGAGCATGAGCAGAAGATCCCTATACTGGTCAAAGTGTCTGGGAGAATGCTGCTCGTGACTCATCGGGGGGAGGAGTTCTGCGGTGCTTGTGGACGGTTCCCTCATCAATTCTTATTCTCTCCAGTGTCCTGGCAAAAGTCGATACAACCTTCGCCCAACCGGTCAACAGTTGCAGACACAAGCACAAACACAAGCACGACTGCTTCCTTAGTTGAAGGGATAAGTCTTTTTGTTTCAATAGCTCAGGAAAGGCTTTCCGAAGAGTGGCGGACTGCGAGGAAAATAATTTCCATACTCTGACCCCGGCAAAACTCGTGGAAACGAGTATAAGGGGCTGTCATCTCCTCGTCCAAAGCCAAGTCCCGATTATGCGCTGTCCGGCTTCAAGCAGCCTGAGCTACGGTTGTGTGACTTTGACGTAATCGACGGTGGTGGTCTGGGGGAGGGTGGCGTTGTTAATTGTACCGCCGGCACCGCCCATCGCGGTGTTGATCATCATGAACATCGGGGTGGAAGGAATGCTGTTGGTGAATTTGCACGTCGATATGCCATCAATTTTCCATTCCAACGATCCTGCCGCCCAGATGAGCTGATACACATGGAAATTTTTGCTCACATCGGCCGTCTGCGGCGTGCACGTCTGAAAGCCGCTATTCCCAGATATTACGTTTTGCCACACAGCCGTTTCATTGGCGCTTTTGATCTCGGTGATATCGATCTCATCGGAGCCCGGTTGCGGCCAGTTGCAGGCCCCCGAGTTGTCCGCGGAGCTGACATTGGTTGCCTCACAGTTAGAGCCGAGTAGCCAGACAGCCGGCCACGTTCCCTGTCCGCCGGCCATCTCGGCCTTGAACTCCACCGTTCCATAGGTGAAATTAAACGTCTTCCACTGCACCATGCCAGACAAGGTCGGAAACTGGCTCGGGCTGTGGTTCGCATCCCCGCACGTGGTGTTCTGCGCGATGGACGTGATCACCAAGTTGCTATTCACGCTCACTTGAGACGGGCTGTAGCACTCCTGCTCACTATTGCTGTAGTCACCCGCGCGGTTCATAGCTACCCACTGTGAACTCAGCGTGGTTCCCGTGAAATCATCGTAGAAGATGACGTTGGCGGTAGCCGTAGCGGTGAAGTTCACGCCGCTCACGTTGCCGTTGCTGATGGTGACCGGCTGGCTGGTGGGGCTAAAGGTCGCCGTCGAACTGCTCGGCGTCACCGTGTAGGCACCGTTGGCCAGTGCGGTGAAGCTGTAGTTGCCCGAAGAGTCGGCCGTGGTCGAGAAGCTGGCCGCACCGCTCAGCGTCACCAAAGAGCCGGCACCGCTGGAAGCCGGACTGATAGTGCCCGAAAGGGTGTAAGTGGGAGCCACGGCGGTGGCGGTAAAATTCACGCCTGTAACGTTCGCGCCATTGATGGTGACTGCCTGGCTGGTCGGGCTAAAGCTATACCCCGCGTTGCTGGGGGTTACCGCATAGCGCCCTTTGACCAAGCCCGTGAAGCTGTAGGTGCCAGAGCTAGAGGCTGTGGTGGTCGCCGTGGAAGGTCCGCTCAGCGTCACGCTGGCACCGCTCCCGCCTGCTGTGGGAGAGAGGGTTCCTGACACGCTAAAGGTTTGGGCCGTGGCGGTGAAGTTGACAGCCGTGAGGCTGGCTCCATTGACCGTAACACTCTGACTGCTCGGGCTCATGGTGAAACCGGCTTCGCTCGGCGTCACCGTATAGCTTCCGTTAGCCAGCCCGCTGAAGGTGTAATTGCCGGAAGCGTTCGCCGTGGTTGTGGCACTGGCGGCCCCGCTCAGCGTTACCGTTGCTCCACTCCCGCCGGTGATCGTCCCAGAGATACTGAAAGTCTGGGCCGTCGCCGTGAAAGCCATCCCCGTGATATTGGCTCCATTCACCGTTGCGGACAGGCTGGTCGGACTGAACGTGAAACCTGCCTTGCTTGGCGTGACCGTATAACTTCCATTTGCCAAAGCGCTGAAACTAAAGTTGCCGGAAGCGTTCGCCGTGGTCGTGGCACTCCCCGCCCCGCTCAACGTTACCGTTGCCCCACCACCCCCCGTGATCGTGCCGGAGATACTGTAGGTTGCCGGGAGTGTTTGCGTCGGATTGAACACAACATCCACCCAGTAGTTTGAGGATTCATAAGTCTGGTTGGGGAAAACTCCGCCGGAACCGTAAACATAAACGCCATTTCCACCACTCGTGCCATTTGGGAGCGCCTGCAGCGGTGGTTGATTTACTCCCGAGGTCGCGAAGAACTGGTCATCTCCCGCGTAATATCCCGTACTGGTGTGATAAGACGCCACGTAGATGGTGTTCGCCGCAATAGCCACTGGTGATGCGAAATTTACCTGCTGCCAGCCGGAACTAGTTTCTCCAGTGAAAGTTGCCGTCGCCAGCTGCGTCCCGCCGCTGGTCCACAGAGTGCCTGTATGTGTTCCTGTATTCTGGCTGCCCTTGTAAAAGCGGATGCTCGTGATGTAGCCACTCACGCTGGACGTGAACTTGACTCCCAATTCGACGGCATTCCTGTCATTAACCGTTGGTGTGCCAGGGATAGTCGTGCTGCTCCAAATAGAGCATGGACAGGAGGAAGAAGTGCCAGTGGTGGTAAACGTGAAATCTGCAGATGTTCCGACGGTGCCGATCGCGTCTGCCGACTGCGCTTCGTAGTGATACAGCGTGCCAGCAGTCAAACCGCTCAAGGTTACGCTGTGACTGGTGACAAGGGTGGTTTGTAGTGGTGAGGAATTTCCGTACGCCGTCGTTGTACCGTAGTTCACTTGCGAGCTGGATGCTTTGTCCGTAGTCCAAGTAATCGCGGCTCCGCTCGAGGTGATAGACGATGCGCCTGCATTGGAAATTGCGGGCGGTGTATCCGCCGCCACCGTGAACGTGACAGGAACTGACGCGGGTGAATTTTGCGCTCCCGCCGCAGTCACCGTAATGTGTCCCGTATATGTGCCAACGGTCAGCGTTCCGACCACGACAGAAATTTGCAAGGACTGCGGAGCGGTGCCGCTAGCAGGAGTTGCGGAAAGCCAAGTGGAATCGCTGCTAGCTGTGAAGGTAAGACTGCCGTTCCCGGAATTTGTGACATTGAGTGAGCTTGGGCTGGGGTTCGTGACGCTTCCCTGAGTTCCGTTGAAGGATAAGGCCGTCGGCGATACCGACAACTGCGCCGTCGCAGAGCTAATGGCAAAGCTGACGGAGTTAGAGGCAATTCCGCCGGGAGCTTGCACACTGACGGCAGCCGAGCCCGAAGTGGCGATGAGTGTGGAAGATACAGCGGCTGTGAGCTGAGTAGCGGAAGCGAAAGTGGTAGCGAGCGCTGAACCGTTCCATAGCACAGCATCGCCAGAAACAAAGTTGGTGCCGTTGACAGTTAGAGTGAACCCTGAACCACCAGCCGTGGCGCTGGCAGGCGCGAGCGAACTAACAGTGGGAGCGGGAGCAGCGATGGCAAAGCTGACGGAGTTAGAGGCAATTCCGCCGGGAGCTTGCACACTGACGGCAGCCGAGCCCGAAGTGGCGATGAGGGTGGAAGATACAACAGCTGTGAGCTGAGTGGCGGAAGCGAAAGTGGTAGCGAGCGCTGAACCGTTCCACAGCACAGTATCGCCGGAGAC
>Ga0210387_10001322_pt1 | contig 18621 bp, 14 predicted proteins | sample IncBWC7OmetaG_FD_160108 | JGI IMG/M metagenome (GOLD analysis project Ga0210387, IMG submission 160108) | Forest soil microbial communities from Barre Woods Harvard Forest LTER site, Petersham, Massachusetts, United States - Inc-BW-C-7-O ...
TCTTCGCCCCTCGGGTACGTAGCCAACGCCGCTTGCGGCGATCTGGAAGGTCGGCCAACGCGTAGTGTCCACCCCGAAGATCGTCACGCGCCCCTGGCGCGCGGGCGTCAAACCTACGAGGGTACGAAAGGTCGTGGTCTTGCCGGCTCCATTGCGACCGAGCAATGCCGTGATCCGGCCTTCCACAACCTCCAGGCTCACGCCATGCAGGATATGGCTCTTGCCATAGTAGGTATGCAGTCCTTCGGCGGTGAGTGCGGCGCTCATTCGGCGTTACCCAGATAGGCCGCCTGTACGGCCTCATTGGAAGCGATCTCCGTTGGCGAGCCTTCGGCGAGGAGGCTGCCCTGGTCGAGCACCGTGATTCGATCGGCCAGATGGAAGACCACGCGCATATCATGCTCGATCAGCACGATGGTGAAATTGCCGTCGCTGTGCAGGCGGCGCACGAGCTGCGTAATCTCGTGAGTCTCCTGGTCGCCCATGCCGGCGGTGGGCTCGTCAAGCAGCAGTAGGCGAGGCCGCAGCGCCAGCGCCATTGTGATCTCGGCAACCCGCTGGTCACCGTGCGGAAGCTCTCCGACCAGCCGGTGCGATTTACCGGCAAGACCCGTGAGCTCAAGCGCCTCCTCGACGTGACGACGAACCCGCATCCGCTCGGCCTTGCTGATCCACGGGCGCAGGCGAAAGCCCTCTGTCACCTCTGCACTGATGCGCACGTTCTCGAATACCGTCAGTTCGGGAAAAATCTCGGTGATCTGGAACGTGCGGGCGATGCCGGCCGCGACGCGCCGATAAGCAGGAAGCGCCGTGATGTCGACTCCGTCGAACACGATCGTTCCCATGCTCGGCGGGAAAAAGCCGCTGATAAGATTGAAAAAAGTGGTCTTGCCTGCGCCGTTCGGCCCGATGACAGCGCGCAACTCGCCCTGTTCGATAGTGAGCGATACATCGCGCACCGCGGTCAGGCTGCCGAAGCGTTTGCTGACGCGCCTGACTTCGAGCACGCTCACGAGTCGCTCCTGCGGTGAATGAAGCCAAGCAGCCCGCGCGGGAAAAACAGCACGATCGCGACGAACAGCATGCCGACGAACGACATCCAGTTGACCGTGATGCTCGAGAGATAATCCTGCAGCACGACGAATACCGCGGCACCGAGCAATGGTCCCCACAGGCTGCGCATGCCGCCCATGACCGCCATCATTACGAAATCTCCGGACTGGCTGTAGTGCAGTCCGCGGGGATCAGCGAAGTTGTTCAGCAATGCGTAGAGTGCACCTGCGAACCCCATGAAGAAGCAGGACAGCGTGAAGGCGATCCAGATATGCCGATCGACGGGAATGCCGAGAAAGCGCGCACGCCGCTCATTTTCGCGGATCGCGATCATGGTGCGCCCGAACGGGGAGCGCAGGATGAAACCCATCAAGCCGATCGCCAGCGCAAGGCAAAACACCACGAAGTAGTAGAACGCGTTGGCGTTCGACAGGATGTCGATCCGGGCGACGCCGAGATCGAGCGGCTGGCGCGAAAATCCGCGCAACCCGTCGTCACCGCCGGTGACGGAGCTCCATTGGAAAGCGATGTAGTAGAAGACCTGTCCGAACGCGATGGTGACCATCGCGAAGTAGACACCGCGTCGCCGTGCGATGAGAGCGCCCAGCAGTGTGCCGGCAATGCCGCCGAGCAGCGTGCCGCACAGCAGCGCGAGCGGAGTGCTCGGCGCGAGAAACTTCAGCGCGAGGCCGGCACCGTAGGCGCCGAGCCCGAAATACGCCGCGTGTCCGAAGGACAGCACACCGGTGAAGCCGAGCAGGAAGTTGACCGACATGGCTGCCAGACCGAGCACGAGCACGCGTGTGCCGAGCGCGGTGTAGCCGCCGAGCGGCGGCATCCAGTAAGGCGCTAGCAGGAGCACTGCCCAGAGTGCCGCGATGACGAGCAGCCGGGGAGGGTGGATGTATTCGCTCATGTCATCATGCCTTCTTCTCCGAGCAGGCCGCGCGGCCGGATCAGCAGGACCACAGCCATCAGCACGTACATGATGGCCTCGCTCGCCGCGGGGAGGAATACCGCGGTGATGCCCGAGGCAACACCGATCAGCAAGCCTCCGAGCAGCGTACCGGTGAGGCTGCCAACCCCGCCGACGATGATGGCGATGAAGCTCGGCATCAGGAGGCCGGTGCCCATCGTCGGCTCCAGCCCGAGCTGGCCCGCGGCGAGCACGCCGCTCAGACCGGCGAGAAAGATGCCGACGGCGAAATTGAGCGAGCGCAGCCTGCCTACGTTGATGCCGAGTGCCGCGACGGTCTCGAGGTCGAGCGTGCCGGCCCGGATGCGTATGCCGAGCCGGCTGTAGCGCAACAGCATGAAGAGTAGTGCAACCGTGATGGTTACAGTGCCGACCATGAACAGGCGGTAGCCGGTCATAAAGAAGAGCTGATCGCTCAAAGGCTGAGCCAGCGCGGGCGGAATGGTCACGGGCTTGCCCTGCGCTCCCCAGATGAAGCGGGTGCCGTCCTCGATCATGAAGGCGAGGCCAAACGTCAGCAGCAGGCTGTAGAGCGGATCGCGCCCGTAGACCCGCCGGATGAGCATCCGCTCGACGGCGAGCCCGATGGCGGCCGTGCATATCGGCGCGATCAGCAATGCACCCCAGAACCCGACATACGGCGTGATCGTATAGGCAATGTAACCGCCGATCACAAGAAAGCCGCCGTGGGCGAAGTTGATCACGTTGCTCAAGTTGAGAATGAGTGACAGGCCAAGCGCCATCAGCACGTAAAACGCACCAATGATCAGCCCGTTGGTGACGTTGAAAAGGAGTAGTTGAGTCATCGGTCGCTCATGTCCTGACGCAACCCGTGCACGAGCCGCGTCGGGCAGCCTGGGCCGCTGTGTTGCCACGCATGCGTGGCAGGTTCGTGGCAATGGTTTCCGGCGCTACCGCGCAGATATCGTCCTCGGGATCAGGCTGGCCACTGCAGCTTGCAGCCGGTTGCAGTCTCCGGCGGCGCAGTCTTGTCGCCGGGGACCACGCGTTCGACACGGAACAGATCCTCCGGGTCGCCCGCCGGCTGAGACAGCGCTTCGCCGACGAACGCCGAGGTCATCAACTGGTGGTCTCCCTTGCGGTAGTAGCACTTGTTGGGCTGCAGCTTGACGTCGTCCGCGAGTTCGAACCCGCCGAGCGCATCGGCGAGTTTTTTCGCATCGAGGCTCTTTTCCTCGTTGGCGATCGCGGCGAGCGTATGGACCGACGTGTAGCCAAACCAGTGGCGCGCGGTGGGGACCTTGCCGCCGTTCATCTTGCGGATGTCGATGACGAACTTCTCGACGCCCGGAACACCCGGCTGTTTCCAGTACCATTCGAACATCCAGATGCCGACGCGCGCCTCCGGCGGCATCGCCTCGAGCGATTCGAGCTCCTGCTGAAGCCCGGCAACGTGGATCTGCTTGCCGATGCCGAACTGCGCGATCTGTTTCAGGCAGTTGACCATGTCGGAACCTTGCGGCAGCACCAGCAGAACATCGGGGTTAGCCGCGCGCGCCTTGATCAGGTAGGCGGAGAAATCGGTCGTGCCAAGCGGCGTGAGCTCGTTGCCGGTCATCGTGCCGCCGAGCTTTTGCAAGTCCGCCAGAGCGGCCTTCTGCAGCGTATGGCCGAAGGCGTAGTCCGGCGTAATGAAATGCCACTTCTTGCCGTACTTGGTGAAGAGGAGGTCCGCGACCGCGTTGGCCTCCATGCTTGTCGTATTGCAGACGCGAAATACGTTCCACTTGCAATCGCTGCCCGTGATCGTGTCGGTGTGGCCGCCCGAGACGATGTGCAATACCTTCTTCTCGTTGCTGACCTGGGCGATTGCCTGAGCGATGCCGGAATTCACGTCCCCGATCAGAAACGTGACCTGATCTCGATCAATCAGCTTGCGCGCCTTCTGCACGCCGGTGCCGACGTCGTTCGCCGAGTCTTCTACCAGCAGCTCAATGGGACGCCCAAGAATGCCGCCGTTGGCATTGACCTGCTGCACGGCGAGCCGGGCGCCCATCACTTCATTCTGTGCAGCTGCAGCATAAGCGCCGGTCAACGGATCGACCATGCCGATGCGCAGCGGCGTTTCGCCGCGTGCTCTGATGATGAAAGGTGAGGCGAGCTGCAACGCTGCAGCAGCAGCGGCCCCCTTGAGCACCGTGCGACGACTAACGGCGCGGATATGACCCGGAGCTTTCATAGGGGTTCTCCCTGATTTTTCACTTCGAACCGGTCAAACGCCTGTATCCTGAACCGAAGCGTGAGCATCCTCGGTCATCACAATCTTGATCTTGTTAGATTGGATCCACAAGTCCTCGTTATCCCGCCGGCTCGCTAGGGGACATCCGCTTTCGCGAGATGCCGACGATGGAAATCTCCCCAACCTGAAGACGCTCAAGGGCAAGTGCTTTGATCGAGCGTACATTGACTTTGAGTTCACCTATCTCGAGAACGCTCTCGATGTCGCTCGACAAGACCTTGATCCCGAGCCCCCGGAACGAAGAGCCGAAAGCGTTCCTCGTCAAGATGCGGCCGGATTTTGTTGCGTACCTCGATGCTGGGTAGATCGGAAGGAGACGCGATGAGCAAGGCGCATGAGAACCGGCTTGATCAATCGACCGCTCTCGTCGGAGACGTTCGCAGTATCTGGGCAATACTGGAAATCACCGTTTTAGCGGCAAGCTCAAGTACAGAAGCGAGGCCAATCAAGGCCGTATCGGGAACTTATGGCCGAAACTCTGGAGCGCCAGGTGCCAACGCAACCCGTGACTTCGCTCATCAGTGTGAAGGTAAGGAGACCTGCTGGTACATACTCGACAAAGCACGCATTGATAATCCAGCCGCGGGTTGCCGAAGGGAATTTCATGACGAATGGCGATGCACCGACACTGAATTCCCCACAGGCGCGTTTAGCCCCGAAGAAGGGGCGGGCCGCACACTGGTGCTGAGCTGCGTCGAGGAGACGGGCGCGGGCAGATAGCGACCGCGGTGCAAGCCGCAGCGTTTGAGGAGGTAATTTACCGTCAACCTTGGTGGCGACTTCGGTCTGTCGCGCCTTCGTTGCGACGTTCATCGGCAACCACCTCCGGGTCATCGAATTCAATTCGCGAACATCGGCTATCGAGCAAGTTGGGGGCTGCTCAGGAGCGACTCCGGGCATTCGCATTTTTCGATCGCGGCCATTCGCGGCAACTTGGGCGACGGTTCCGTGAATGACCGGATTGGCCGGTGACCGGTCGGACATGATTCGAGCGCGGAGATCCGTTGCATGGACGACACCGAAGTTCGAATGCCCGGTCGTTGGTAGATGACTGGTGTGCGTCTGTTGGCGATAAGAACCATTCGATCCGTGCCCGTCAATTGACTGATTAGGGCGGTGGCCCCGCAGGAGCGGTGCCTCCTTACTTGTGGAGGGCCGCCCGGGGGCCGGGAGAGGCACCTTCACAACATGGGTAGGAGTATGGGTAGCCACCTGCCGGCACTGCGGGAGTCAAACCTGGTGGGGCATTGCAGCCGTATGTTGGAGTCGGTTGCCTGAATACCGAAGGCGCAAACGTAGTCGTGGTAGCCGAATGATAATAGCGCTCCGTTTTGGGGGTATCTGTTCCGGATCTAATTTCAAAGATCGATCACCGGCTTCGCTTTGCTCGAACTTTCCGAGTCCGTTTTTCGCCAAGGGTTTTAGCTGGTTTTGTCGCCTGACATTTGCTCCGCAAAAGCGCCTCCGCTCCACCATTCGTCTATCTGATTGGGGATGATCCGCACGCTTGCCTTGCACGTCTGACGTCATTGCGTCCTGTTGCTTGTGGCGATCGGCGTAAAGGTGCAGTTCGGATCTTTGCGATTCTTGTTCTGACAACAAGACAGAAGCGCGTTAACCGACCTGATATTGGCCTCGTCCCACTGTGCGTGACTCATATTGTTGTCCGTCGGCATCCAGTGGTTCAACGGGTAACTGTTCGCCAGCGGGTTGTTACCAGGCGGAGGTTTGCCGCTCTTAAGCGCAGGCTTGCCGGCTGAAAGCCTCAGGTAGACATCGCAACTTTGCTCACTGCCGATTCGATGACAACCGATGCAACTGTTACCCGGCGTGCTGATGACCTGGAGATGATGTGACTCGAAGGCGGGACCAATACTTGAGTACTTTCCCCATGGATCGGTCGGCACCCTGTCCCAGACCTGAGCGATATATGGACTGAGGATAAACGGTCCCGCATCGTGGCACGATATGCAATTGGACTTTTGAGCGATCGCGGTTGGCGTCTGCCAGAATTCGACCGCTGAACGTTTGCCGCCCGGAGGTAGTTTCTCATCCGGCGGAGGCACGCGTGAAGCGTCGATGCCCTCTTTGCCGGCTCCCCTTGACTGAAACCAGCAGGTTTTGCCATTGCTGACATTGTGTAGCACGATATTCACTTCATCATAGTAGGCGCTTTTGTCCTGACGCCACGTGTTCCGCTTGCAATACGCCGATATCTGCGTATTTCCATGCGAGAGATTCAGTATCTTGGAGTAGGGTGCGCATTGCCCCGGCACATCCTTAGTAGGATAAAGCAACGAAGGTCGGTCGCATTGAAGCGGAGTTTCGTTTTCCGCAGGCGGTTTCCCATTGATCGTAATGGGTATGTTCGTTCCGCTATTGCAATCGAAGGGAAGAATGTAGCCAATCTCCCTGACGCATTGCGCGCCGTATTCAAGCACTGTCTGCTCATGCTTTTCGGCGAGGACTGGGCCGGACATGATCAGGTACAGCGCAACCAGCCTGAACATGATCTTCATTGTCAGGCTCCGCCGTCGATTTGCGCACGTGCGACCTTGCGAATCGCTTCGAGGTATTTGACATAGCCGGTGCAGCGGCAAAGGTTTCCGCCCACCCACGTCTGGATTGTCGCTTCCAGTTCGTCGGCTCCCATGCGATTGTGCTTCAGATGATCGAGCATGGCCGTGGCCGCCATCAGAAAGCCGGGCGTACAGTAGCCACATTGAAAGGCGAACGACTCGAGAAAACTTTTCTGTAGTGGCGAGAGCGTGGTCCCCTGCGCGATGCTCTCAACCGTATAGATGTGCTGATTCACGATGGCACTGACTGTCGTCGTACACGCCAGGGTTTTCTCCATCAGCGAGTCCCCCCCATTGCGTATCCCTACCGTGCAGGCCCGGCACACACCAATGCCGCAGCAGACTTTGGTGCCCGTCAGGTCCAGGCGCTCGTGCAGGAACTCGGCGAGGCTCATGTCGGCATCGGCAGCAGCAACCGTTATCGGCTGCCCGTTCACGTGGATGGTGATATCAGTGTTGCTCACTTGAGTGCCTCCCGGATGGTTGCCGGCGTGACTGGCGTCTGTCTGAAACGGCGAGCTGTCGCCATAGCCAGCGCGTTGAGCAGTGCAGGCGCAATGGGGCACATGACCGCTTCGCCGATTCCGCGTGCACAATGACTGGGCTTGCTAACGGGGGGTGCCAGTGGGATCAGCTTCTGCTGGGGTATGTCAGCCATGCGCGTTATCAGATACTGGTCGAGGTTCCATTTGCCGTTCCCTGGGCCGTCAGGGCCCAGCGGACATGACTCACTCATCACGTTGCTGATCGCCATGGCGACCGCGCCTTGCGATTGGCCCTCGACGATCTCCTGGCATATCAGTTGTCCAGCGCTCAGGGTCGTCACGACGTACTCAACCTTGACCTGCCCACTCTCGGGATTGACTGATACCGCGACGAGCGCGGCGGCAGGCGCATAGTTGGTTCGGCCGTATCCGACCGCATCGGGAGGAGCGGTTATTTTCTGGCACTCCAAGGGTTTGAGTTTGTGCGTGTCCGTGCCGACTGCCACAAAATCGCAGTCCATTCCGGCGGGTCCGGAACTGAAAACGTAATTGCCTTTCCAGAACTCGCCGGCATAGGTGACGTGGACTGCAGCCACGGTAGCTAACCCCGATCCGTCAATCTCGTCGAGTAACTCGGGCCAACCTAGGGCTGGATGTCCCGGAGCGGTCAGCCTTCCCTTGACCCACAGGAGATCGTTCTGTTGCAACCCGGGGGCACTCCAAAGCGTGCGCGCCGCCGGCAGCACGCTCTGCAGCAGCAACGCCTGTGCTGCGCGATCGACAGCCTGAAAATGATGGAACGCCCCAAGGCAGGCACTCGAAGAACCAAACGGTGCTGATATCGCGTTGCTGCGCGAATCGTCCCATTTGCCAAGTCCTTTGTAATCGAATCCTTCGATTGCAGCGAACGCGTCGACCTCGCTCATCACGATGCGTTGCGCGTTCTGGCCAAGGTGATTGGCAGGTGCAAGGCCAAGCGTCGTTGCCGCGCCGTTACCCATATCGGTATAGTGCGTCAGCACGCGCAGCTTCGTGTCGGACTGGATTTCCACCATGGCGAACACAGCGTCCTTCCCGGTTCCGTAGGCCTGGTTGGACATTGCGAGTCCGACGCCATATCTCAGCCCGGATCGCCTTCTTTCAGCGCGAGTCTTTTCTCTGTTCACCCATATGACGTGGGATTCGAGTTTGTCCAGCAATTCGTTTAACTGCAGATCGAAGAGAATGGGCGCTCCCGTAATGGTCTTGCCATGACCCAGACGAAGCAGATTGGCACGACGAATGTCGAATGGACTTATGTGTAACGCTTGAGCAGCCTCGTCGAGCAAGGTCTCGATGGCCATGAAGGCTTGTGGACCGCCAAAACCGCGTTGCGAACCACCGAACACTTCTGGCGTGTAGTTCGCGTGTGCGCGTGCGGCCGCGCGAGGGATGTCATAGCAACTCGCCGCGCTTAGCGCAGCAAGGTCAGCGACGGAAGGCGTCAGATTGCGCTTTCCCCCTCCATTAATGACGAACTGACTGTCAAGTGCCTGAATCTTCCCGGCATGGTCGACCCATATCGACTCTTCGAATTGCGTTTCCGAGCGTTTCAATCCGACCTGGAATTGCTCATAGCGTGTTTGCTGCCAGCGTAGTGCACCCTTGGCGAAGGGCGCCGCCAAGGCAAGATAAAGTGGAAACCAGGATTGGTCGCGACCTCCAAATCCGCCACCGGGGTAACACGCGATGACATGTACGTGGCTCACATCGATATCACTGTCCTTAAACAGGTTGCCGGCGGCGATGCCGTCACCGCGTGCCGATTGCGTTCCGAGGACGAGTTGCAGACATCCCGTATGCGGCTGGTACCAGGCGAGTCCCGCCTCCGGTTCCATGAAGACGGGATCTATAGCAGGCGTCACGAAATGCGTCCCTGTTGCCGTGCCAAACTCGAGCCAGATGTTTTTTTCCACCTTTTTCCTCGCCAATGCGCAGATTCCATCGCGTACCTTTTCGCATTGCTGCTGGAATTCTGGCGTCGGACTGCCGTTTGAGTCCGTCACCATATTGGTATTCCAGAACGATTTTTCATCCTCCCGGACATAGATTTTCGGCGTCGGAAAACTGGTCTGGTTGTTCGTATCCCGGCGCACCGTATCGCCGTAGCGAATCACGTCGTTGTTGAAGTCGAGTGTCTTTCGCGCGTGGCGATAGGTATCGAAGTCTTCGAAGATAAGCAGAGCGACGGGCTGGCCGTAGCAACCGGCGGGTTGACCTTCCTGGGCAAACAGGAAGATGTCCGTATTCTTCTGTGGATCGTTTTCCTGAGCAAGGCTGATGTGGCGGTCTCTCAGAGTTTCGTTAGAAATCACCGCGACAGGCTGCAGATTTCCTGGCAATACGCTCAGGTCGAAACCTTCTACCTTTCTATCGATGCAATTGCACCGCAGTGCGTACAGCCAGTTTTCCTGCTTTGGCCAGTCCTTGAAATCGCTCGCCTTGTGGTCGCGCGCATAGATCTTGGATCCCGTCACCTTCAGAAGCCCGTCGATTCTCCAGCGTGCTGTGCCCGCCTCGGGCGCCCAGTTGTGTGCACTATTCAGGTCTTCTGCTGTGGCGATTCCTGGTGCTAGTTTCGAACTTGCTTGGGCTGGTGAACGGAAGGTAGTACAACCGCTCATCAATGCTGGAATGGTGCTCACTGAGATGGTGACAACGCCACCTCCCATAAGCTTCAGGAAAGTCCGGCGGGTAACGGGAACTTCGCAAACCATGCTGCCCCTCCACGTACGGTTGGTCGCAGCCTTACGGGTGCGCATACATGAATCGGACTTACCCCCGGCGGGCAACTTCTTCCGTGTTATTGAAAACGGGCACGGTTTCGCCGTTTTAAAGATATATCTATGTTCGCTGGCCTGTGAGGTTAGATAAACCGGAAAAAACTCTACCAAGTCTATGACCTGGCCTACGCATTTTCAAGCAATGGAATTTTGTTCAGCTCCGGTTCGAACGTAACAGAGAGAGCCAGGAGAAGCGCACCCTGCGTTCGTGCAGACGGGGCTTTCACTTGTGTTGCCACAGATAGCAGTACGTTTGAGTAACCTCAAGATTTGGACCGACGCTCCCATCTGCGGCGATTTTCTTGACCCATCCGTTCGGGTCCGAAGGCGTCGGTGGGGCGCCACAGTTGGTGTGAACCCAGTCCATACCGCCCGCGTATGGGATACCGCAGACCTCGAGCTTGTCACCTACCTGGATGGAGTTCAACGGAGAGGGTACGACATTCATGTTGTTTTGATAGCCGGACGCAAAAACATTATCAATCGCAACATCGTATGTCTTTGCGTCGGCGTCGCCCTTCAGCATCACATGCGTATGCGATAGTTCAATGCCCTCGAGGACGGTGCCGCGCCTGAATTTGAGTGGCGAAACCACATCGCCAACGAGCAAACTTCCCCCCGCTGCGGTGCAATCCTGCTCGTCATCGGCCAATGCACCTATTGAGAGTGAAGCCAGTAGAAACCAGAGGGCAAGACGAAGTCGAAGCCCTCGTGGTTTGCGGCAACCATCCCGAAAGGATGAAAACGGCATGGCCTGTTCTCCGTGCTTACCTGGCGCTGATTAGACTCTACCGCCTGCGTTGCTGCTAAGAAGGTGTTTCAAACATTGTGTGCGGTTGCCAGGCCACCGCGATAGCGACAATCGTGGTCCGGGTCGACGCCGATATGTCGCGCCGAACCTTTTCTGAAGCCGACGCGGTGTGCAGTGCAAGGGCGCAATCAGTATTCGGAGACTAGGTGCTGGCGAGGGAAGTGCAAGAGGCGATTGATGGGGATTTATACCGAGCCAATTGTTTGTCTGGAATGTCAGGTGGATGCTGCGACTCTGCCGCGAGCTGTTGATATCTTTGCGGGGAACCGCGGACCTTTAACCTGTTGAGCGGCTCGCCGATTTCGACCATGTAGCGTTCGCCTTTACACGCGCAATAACGGGACAACGTCTGCGAGATCTGTATCTTCGCGCCCGGAGTCTGGCAAGGATTTCCTTGACTTTGACATCACGTTTCCTATTGTTACCGTTAAGGCGAAACAGAAATGCGCAATAGCTACCGAAAGTATCGCATTTTGATTCGTTCGAGAAGTGAAGTTCCGCATGCACGGTACCTCTACAACGATCGGTTCAAACTCGATCCGCCCCTCCTCAAGAGAAAAGTGACGCAGCCAGCGTCAACGATTGGCTGCAGTCAGTTCGCGTGTGAGCGACCGGCAAAACATCTACGTACCGACGACATCGCATCCACTTCCCGTGAAGGTGCTTGTCAGGCCGTATTGTCGTTCGCGAGGTCCACTATTTTTGAGTGTGGTCATCGGCACCTCTAGCGCACATGCAATTGAGCGCCCGTTTGCCTGGAAAATCGAGGTGGACAGCAGGCAGATGACGGACCACATGTCTCCTGGGGCTTAAGGCCTTTCATTTTTATCGCGTTAAATAGATATTTAGTATTGCGTATAAATGTGGATATAAATATTTGTAATTAATGGGCATCTGCGACTCGTGTGACTGGGTGTTTTGGCCTTGGTTTGTGTCATTCCGGGCGAAATCGGTCATACGAGTACTCAACTTTAGGAGGTCATGATGGCGTCATCGTCGGCATATCGCTCGCTGAAGGGCAGCGAGCATCCCCATCCTGCGGGCTACACAAAATTGAAGCCAACCGACAGTGCAGAAGAGCTGACCGTTACGCTGCTTCTTCGGCGCAGGCAGGGTGACGCTAAGCCGACGCCCGATGAGGCGGGCGTTACTGTGAACGGTAAGCGACCGGCACGTCCAACCCGGGAGTCCTTTGCTGCCCAACACGGGGCCGACCCGAAGGAACTTGAGGCGGTTCAAGTCTTTGCCGTCGCAGAGGGACTCAGCGTAACGGAAGCGGACGCTACGCGGCGGTCCGTAATAGTGCGCGGAACGGTCAAGGCAATGGACAAAGCCTTCAGCGTTCAGCTCAACGACTATCAATACGAGCGAGGTGCATATCGTAGTCACGATGGCGCTGTGAGTTTGCCAACGACTATCGCGGACTACGTAGAAGCGGTTGTGGGCCTGACAAACCGGAAGGTCCATGCCAGACACTTCTCGACTGCGGCGGCCGCACGTAGGCGAGCGACCATGGATCCGCCTAACACGCGGCCTTTGACGCCGGCTCAGGTCGCCACCCTTTACAATTTCCCACCGGGCGATGGGACGGGGCAGACGGTTGGTCTATACGAGATGGAGACGGCGGGGGGCGCGGCAGGATATGCCGCTTCCGACATCGCCGCTACGATGGCTGCACTGGGCGATCTTCCGGTTCCGCATATTGTCGACGTCGCCGTTGACGGTACGGAAAATTCGGGTCAGTCCGACGGTGAAACCGGCCTCGACATTACGGTGGCAGGCGCCATTGCGCCAGAGGCCACGATCGCGGTCTATTTCGCGGGTGCTCAGCCCCAGAACATGATTCACGCGTTGCAGATGATGATCCATCCCAACGCAGGGGAGCCGACACCCAGCATAGTGTCCATCAGCTATGGATGGGGTCCCGACGACCTTGGGGAGCCGAGCTTCTCAGACAGTGAGTGGACTCAGTTCACCGCGCTATTTGAGGACGCCAAGACAAACAGGATTACCGTGCTGGTGTCGTCGGGCGATACCGGGGCTGAGGTCTTAAGCAAGACCCAGGCGCAAACCAGCTATCCTGCAAGCGACATCTGGGTGACCGCTTGTGGTGGCACGACCATCGGCAATCTAAATGGTGCATCCTTTGATCAATGGGTCTGGAACGACCAGGGCGCGGGCGGACCCGGTGCGACGGGTGGCGGGATAAGCGCACGATTTGGGGTTCCGCCTTTCCAGTCAAAAGTTGCGCTTCCCTCGCGAAATGTTACCGGCCAGGCCGGCCGGGGAGTGCCTGATATCGCGGGCAACGCCAGCGAAAACAGCGGATACCTGCAGGTGATTAGCGGCGCGCCACCACAACCGGTCGGTGGAACGAGTGCAGTCGCACCACTCTACGCGGGCCTAATGGCGCGGATCAACGCGAATAATGGCTTTCCGGCCGGATATCTCAACACACTTCTCTATAGCCTTCCGGCGTCGACATTTCGTGACGTCCTCGGCGCGCCGGGCCCCGCGAATAACAACTACGAACGCGTAGAAGGGTATCCGGCGGGCCCGGGCTGGGACGCCTGTACGGGCCTGGGGAGTGTCGATGGCCAGGCACTGCAGACCGCTCTGGCCGCGACACCTGCTGCCCCGCCTTCACCGCCTCCCGCGCCTTCTCCTTCCCCCGCGAGTTGACGCGTTGTCTACGAAGGTAGTGAGGACGCCCTCGCCGGAGGGCACCTCACTATCTCATTGCCAGACGTGGCCGACTCGACAGTTGTTCCTTGAGCAGGCTGGAGGAAATCATGGTGCGAGCACAGAAAATCATGGTCATTCGCCACGGCGAAAAGCCGCAAGACGCCTCGCTGCCCTACGGCGTGACGGTCGATGGTGAGCAGGATGCGGAGTCGTTGCTGGTTACCGGGTGGACGCGTGCGGGCGCGCTGGCTGTTCTTTTCGCACCTGCTCGAGGACCATTGCAAAGCCCGGGCCTCGCGGTGCCGCAATACGTGTTCGCAGCGGCAGACGAAGGAGCAAGCAAAAGCCAGCGTCCCATCGAGACGGTGAGCGTCGTCGCTCAAAAGTTGAAGCTCACGACTGATTCAACGTACCAGGTTGGCGACGAGACTCAACTGGCTGCCGCGGTAACAGCGTGCAACGGTGTGGTGCTCGTGGGCTGGGAGCACAAGCACATCCCACAGATCGCCAACGCGATTCTCGGTAACACGACTGTGCCGCAAGGCTGGCCGGGCGAGCGTTTCGATATGGTCTGGGTGTTCGATCTCGACGGCGCGCGCGGCCAGTACAGTTTTAGCCAGGTGCCACAGTTGCTGCTGGCGGGTGACCAGTCGAATCCGATCTGAACAATCGCACACACGGGAATCCCCTGTTTCTGGGACTGCTAGCCCCCCCGCTGGCGGGCAGCGTAGCGAATGTTGAAAATCCGGTGCGATGCATCGTTTCCATGTTTGAGGAGCGCTCGCAAAGCTCCGCTCGACGAGACGTTCGACCGGTGCATGCCGGGTCGCGCGGGCGCCGATGTGGCCTGCAACGCCGGCGAGATCAACGCGCATCCGTGATCTTGCACGGTCCATTGATTCGATATCCCGGGAGTAGACGACAATGTCAACAGCACCAAGTGTTACCCAACCCGATCAACCGTATTCTGATCCTGTCGCATATGGCAACGGTCCCGGCGACTCGATCACCGACAGCACTGAGCAGTCGGCGATTACCCATCATCAGATCGAACTGGGCGGCAAGACGATTGCCTATACGGCGAATACCGGTCATCTGGTTACGCGAGATCCGAGCAGCGCACAGCCGGCGGCGAAATTCTTTTATGTGGCATTTACGGTCGACGGAGCGGATCACACCACCCGTCCCGTCACGTTCTTCTATAACGGTGGGCCCGGGTCGTCATCGGTTTTTCTGTTGCTGGGATCGTTCGCGCCGCAACGCATCAGGACCGAGATGCCGAAGTTCACGCCGGCCGCGCCTTATACGATGGAGCCTAACCCAGACAGTCTGCTCGACAGAAGCGACCTCGTGTTTATCAACCCGGTGGGCACCGGCTATTCAACGGCCATCGCACCGAAGACGAACAAGGATTTCTGGGGTGTCGACGAAGACGCCGCTTCGTTGCAGCAATTCATTGAGCGTTTCCTGACCGTCTACGATCGCTGGGACTCCCCCAAATTCCTGTTCGGCGAATCGTACGGTACCGCTCGCAGCTGTGTGCTTTCCTACATGCTGCACGAGGGCGGGATCGATCTGAACGGCATGACGCTGCAGTCGTCGATTCTCGACTACTCCCAGGCTGGCAACCCCGTCGGTTTCTTGCCGACGTGCGCCGCCGACGCGTGGTATCACAAGAAAATCACTGTCGAGCCGCCGCCGGCTGACCTGCCGTCGTATACGCAGACGGTGATCCCATTCGCCCAGACCGCATATGCGGCGGCACTCGCGGCCTTTCCGAATGCCGATGCTGCGACCGTGCAGAAGCTCAGCGACTTCATCGGCATTCAACCTGTCGTGCTCGATAGCTGGAGCCTCAATGTGGCCGCACAAAACGCGATCGGGAATACAGAATTTCTGATGTCGCTGCTGCAATCGGAAGGCCTTGAACTGGGGGCTTACGACGGCCGGGTGACCGGAGTTGGGACAGGCATTGCGGCGGTCGTCAACCCGAACTCGGGTGGCAATGACCCGACGATGACAGCGGTCAGCGGAGTGTACACCGCGATGTGGAACAACTATCTGAACGACACGCTCAAGTACACGTCGGTCTCGCCATTCACCGACCTGAATGACCAGGCGTTTGCAAACTGGGACTTCGGTCACATCGACCCGACAGGCGCACAGAAAGGCAAGGACGTGAACGGCAACATCGTGCTATACACCGCTGGCGATCTCGCGGCGACGATGGCGCTGAACGTTGATCTGAAGGTGTTGTCCGCGAACGGTTACTACGATGGTGTGACGCCTTTCTCTCAAACGACGACGGATCTGCAGAGTATGCCCTTGCAGGATGCGAAGGTGCGCGAGAACCTGACCGTCAAGTACTATCCGTCGGGTCATATGGTCTACCTCGACGGTGATTCGCGCACCGCGCTGAAGGGCGATCTGGCCGCTCTGTACGACAGCACGACCGCTGACCACGCGGCACTGGCAAGAGTGCGAATGCTGCAAGTGAAGAAAAGGGGGGCCACGCAGCCGAAACAATAGTCGGGGTGCGCGATGAATCCTTCAAACGCAGAGATCCTGTTTCCCGGGGCTATCGTGCGGCGGCTGCGGGAGGAGCGATCAGCCGCAACCCTGAACCGGCTGGCGACGTCCCGGCACGTTGCAGATCTCCGATTGATCTTCTCGTTGACGTGCTACGTCCTTGTCATCTTCATCGTACTGGGCATCCTCGCAGTGCTCCTTGACGGCACCGTCACTGGCATTGGCGCTATTTTCGGAGGGGCGTTCGCGCTCGCTGGCGGCATTATCGGCTGGGCGTACCAGGCCGGCAGTTTGCGCCTCGGCATCGTCGATCTGTTTGCCTGCGAAATCACCACCATTTGCCGAGTCTGCACGATAGTTGACCTTACGAGGCGACACGTGGATGCCTTCAATGCCGACCTGCCGAAAAGTGGCGATACCCGGATCAGCCAGGACGAACTTGTGAAGCGGATCCGAAACGCCTTCAGTCACTATGACGCGAGCGAAAGTTACACCCCCATATTCGACAACAACGCTAGCGATCTCCGCGCCCTTGAAGTCAAGGTCATCACGAACGTGACCGCCTTCTACACCTACCTGAAGGCGATGAAGGACGCGCTGCGAACCTTGACCAGGGTCGATGCACCGGACGCGATCGGCCAGAAAAACGACGCCTGGCACGAGGCGCTGGCGAGCGTCCTCTACATGGAGTTCCTCGCCTTTGAAAGCGCACGCAAGGCCGTGCGCGACCTGGTCGAGTTTGAACCGAATCAGGTCGCGAATATGATCACGATCCTGATTAGTGAACTGTGCGCATATAGTTTCCTGCTTCGCTATTTTCAAGCAGGCGACGCAACGGGCAGGGGGGAAGACTTTCGACACGCCCGTTTGCGCCTGCGCCGCGATACATACCGGGGCCTCGTTGCAGATATATACCGTCGCGCCAAAGAGGAATACGAGCGCGCGGAGCTGAAATGCGAGTACAACGCCGCTCGCCGGACCGGTGACATCGACGTGGTGGTTCACGCCGATCGGAAAGCAAGCCGCAATACGTCACTCACCGAAGCAGTGCAATACGACAACAACATGGTTGGGCAATGGCACAAGGCATCTGAGACGGCGAACGAACTCAGGAGCCGCTACGACACGCTTTTTCCCGACGATCACATCGCATGGTATTGCCCTCGAACGGAAACTGTCGGAGATGACCTTGGCGCCTGAGTGCGGCGACGAGTCTGGGATACATAGACAGCAGGGCCGCCAGACCGCACAAGCATCCTGAGGCAGAGAGGTTATGGGGCATGCCGGCCCTTACCGCACGCGACACAGCAGCTTCAGACCTCAGCGGCGCATTCACGCTCACGGAGCGGTGAACCGAATGATCCGCTTGCTGGGATGATGGTGCCGACATCGGGTAGTCCATTCCCGGGTGGTGATCCGACTTCTCACCTTCAAATGAGCGCAACGCCACCGTGCGCGGTAGCGAAGGCGGCCTCGCTTAACGGCTCGCCGCCCTCCCGCGACGTGTGGCCGAGGCGTATGACGAGGTCGGTGATCGTGTCCCTGTGGAAGTAGTTGTTTTCCGGCCATAGCTCGATCCACCAGCGGCTGACGGCACCCATGTACTCGAATGGCAGGTAGCGCTGGTCGTTGAAGTCTAGCTGGAACATGCGGGAGTCGTCGCGGCCGCTCGAGGTCGCGATCGCCTCGCGGGCGCCGTACTGGCGGACGATCCGCGGGTCGTCTGCGCAAGGCAGGTATTCCCAGGCCAGCCGCTCGTCCTCGCTGCATTCCTCGCAGCACGGCCACGGGCAGCAGCATTCATGCGCCGTGGCGCTGCGCCGCGGGTCAATGCGGATCATGCTGGCGAGCAAGGTCAGCCGGCAGTGCACACCGGTGAACGGTCCGGTGATGCAGGGGATCATAACGGTGAGGTTCTGGATGCGCCGCAGGAAGTGACCGGGCTAATCGAGGTCGAACATCCATTCGGGGATGTCGATCTCGCAACAGGCGGTGGCGCGCAGCTTGAGGAACGCGATGGGGAGGTGCAGGCGCAGCGAGAACTGTTTGGTCAGCTCGTGCTCGCGGACGTTATTGATCGTATATCATCTGTCTGACCCGTCTGTTCGTTAGTCCAACACGTTCGCCACGGCATGGATGGACTATGCCATGCGCAAGGAGACGTTTCAATGAGAAAGCGTACCTTTGGCTAGATCGCTGCCGTGCTGATGTGCACAGGGGCGTTGACGGGCTTGCACGCTACCAATGCACAAGCCGGCGAGGCGCCCGTGAAGTGCCATCTGACCTATAGTCTGTCCGGATGGTCCGCTATTTATCAGCATGCCGAAGGACGTGGCCATATCACTTGCGACAACGGTCAGCGTGCTTCAGTCTCCATCAGTATGCATGGCGGTGGCCTAACGGCGGGTAAGGTCCATCTCA
>Ga0210387_10001323_pt1 | contig 18608 bp, 8 predicted proteins | sample IncBWC7OmetaG_FD_160108 | JGI IMG/M metagenome (GOLD analysis project Ga0210387, IMG submission 160108) | Forest soil microbial communities from Barre Woods Harvard Forest LTER site, Petersham, Massachusetts, United States - Inc-BW-C-7-O ...
GAGGCGGCCGCCTGGACCGCGCGGCGCTTCTACGGTGGGCGTTACCGGATCGTTCCCAACGGCGTCCATCTCGACCGGGATCGTGCGAACGGGCGGGAGTACCGAGCAGCCGATCCGGGATGCGAGGGCGTGGCGCCCTTGAGGATCTTGTTCGTAGGACAGGCCGTCGAGCGCAAGGGGCTGCCGGTCTTGCTGCGGGCGTTCGAAGCGCTGCGAGATCACGTCCCGGCCACGCTGACGCTGGTGGGCGCCAGTGCCGAGGAGGTCGCGCACATGACCCTCGATGACCGCTGCATCCGCGCGCTCGGCAAGGTCTCCGAGGCTCGCAAGCTGGCAGAGCTGGCTCGCGCCGACGTGCTGTGCGCGCCCTCCTTGGGAGGTGAGAGCTTCGGCATGGTCATCACCGAGGGTCTGGCCGCGGGCACGCCGGTGCTCGCCTCCGACATTCCCGGCTACCGGGACGTCCTGCGCGACGGCGTCGACGGGCAGCTGGTGCCGGTCGGCGACCCGCTCGCGCTGGCGCAGGCGCTGCGCGAGCTGGCGCTCGAACCCAACCGTCGCGAGCGCATGGCGCTCGCCGCCCGCGAGCGCGCCGAGCGCTATGCCTGGCCGCACGTCGGCGCCGAAGTGCTCGACTGCTACGAGCAGGCGCTCGCCGTCGGCGAGCCCGTGACCCGCCTGAGTAGGGCTGCCGTCCGCCATGGTTTTGCACCCGCCGATCTGCTGCCACGAATCCCACCCCAGCGGCTGCCGTCGCTGAAGGCGCAGGCGCCGAGACTGCCTGCCTCAGACCGTGCCCGGCGCGCGCGTGCGCTGCGCCGTCTCGGTCTCGCCGGGAGCTCGCTGCTGGGCGCCGGGCTCGCGGCTCTGGCGCTGCAGCACATCGGCGTGACGCGTGTCGCCGCCTCGCTCCTGGCCTCCAAGCCCGGCCTGCTGGTCGCCGGGCTGGCGGCGATGTGCGTCGCGATGTTCGTCCGCGCGCTCGCGTGGCACGCGATCCTCGTCGTCGCCCCGACGTGGCGACGTGCCAAACGTCGCGACGCGATGCAGGGCACGTTCATCGGCGTGCTGATGTCATCGACTCTGCCCGCACGCCTGGGAGAGCCATCGCGTGCGCTGATCGTCGCGCGCCGTCTCGGGCGCGCGCGCGAGACCCTGCCCGTCGTGCTCGGAACGATGGTCTCCCAGACGCTGCTCAACCTGCTCGCGCTCCTGATCCTCGGTTGCGTGACGCTGTCCAGCGTGAGCGTGCTCGACGGACACGATCGCGCGCTGCTGCTGATCGCGCTGGCACCGCTGGCTGCGCTCCTCATCGTGCTGCTCGCCCCAGTGTTGATCCCCCGGGCGGCGGTCTCGAGGTCGCGACGCCTGCAGGCCCTGCTGGGTGGATTGCGCGACGTGCTGCTGCGTCTGCGCGATGGCCTGCGGGTGTTTCGCCGGCCTCGGCGGGCGGCCTTGGCGGCGGTGCTCCAGCTCGGGGCATGGGCGCTGCAATGGCTGTCTTGCTGGCTTCTGCTGATGGCACTCGGCTTGGACTCCTATGCCGGCGCCGCGGCTGCCGCGGGGGTCCTGTTCGCCGTGAACGTCACCGCCGTGATCCCCGCCACGCCCGCCAACGTGGGTGTATTCCAAGCGGCCTGCGTAGCGGTTCTGGCCGGCGCCTACCACGTCTCGACCCCGGACGCGATCGCCTACGGCATCGTGCTGCAGGCGGTCGAGGTCGCGACCGCGCTGCTGATGGGCGTGCCCGCGCTGCTCAACGAGGGGCTGTCGTGGCGCGACGTGCGGCTGCGCACGATGCACGCCGCGCCGGTCACGCTCGGGCCGCTGCCGGCCGATCGCACCGGGGCCCTCGCGCGCGCCGAGGGCTGACCAACCCCTAGGTGCCTACAATCGCCGGCTCGTCCTCGGACTCGACCGCTCCGTCCGGTGGATCCTCGTCGGCCAGATCGCCGAACAGCGATGGGTCGCGCGCCGAGCCCCTGATCAGATCGTCGGGCGAGCCATCGGGCAGCAGCCGCCCCTGGCGGGTGCCGAAGTAGATCGCCTGCGGGTGATGCGCGATCAGGGCAAGCGTCGACTGCTCCGGCTCCGGTGCGTAGCCCTCCGTGATCCTCATCCCGATCTGTCCGAGGTCGAGCAGTTTCTCGACCTTCAGGTGCTCGGACTGCTCGGGCACGGCCGGGTAGCCCCACGAGTAGCGTCGACCCTGTGTGTCCGAGATGCCGAGCATCTCGCGCGCGCGCCAGTGCAGCCACTCGGCCAGGCCCTCGGCCGTCTGCACGCCGAGACCGTGGACGAACAGCTGCTCGGCGAACTCGCCTTCGGCCTCGAGCTTGGCCATCAGCTCCGTGACCTCCGAGCCGACCGTGACGGCCTGTACGGCGATCACGTCCAGCTCCTGCGGCGGCTTGCCCTCGACGGCCGGGCGGTAGAAGTCCGCAAGGCAGATCCGGTCTCCCTTCGGCTGGCGCGGGCAGACGAAGCGCGTCAGCTCCGTCTCGCGATCCTCCGGGTCGAGCACGACGATGTCGTTGCCCAGCGCGTAGCACGGGAAGAAGCCAAGCAGCGCGCGCGGGTGCAGGTACGTCTGCTCTTTCCACATCCGCTCCAGGCGCGGACGGAAGTCCTCCTCGAGCAGCTTCTGCCACGCCTCGCCTTTGACGCCGCGTCCGCCCCAGTGCAGCTTGAACAGCACGTGCGTGTCGAGGTGGCGGTAGACCTCGTGCATATCCACGTCGATCTCCTGCACACCGAAGAAAGGCGGCGTCGGCACGGGCGCATCCGGGCGCGCCGGTGAGCGCACCGTGTCATCGGCGAAGTTCAGGACCTCTTCCGGAGCCTCGCCCTTGGCGCGGAACTCAGTCGCGCCCGCGAGCAGCTTCTCGACGAGCGCGCCACGCGCCTGCTCGTCGATCAGCTGGTCCATCACCGACAGGCCCTCGAAGGCGTCCTTGCAGTAGAAGACGCCCGGCTCGTAGACCTCGTCTGAGTCTTTGCCGCCCGGATAGAGCGTGCGATATCCGAAAGCGCGATTGATCGCCGCACCGCCGATCAGCACCGGGTAGGAGAGACCCTTAGCGTGCAGCTCCTGAATGCACGCCGGCATCTGTTTCGAAGTCGAGACGAGCAGCGCCGAGAGCCCGATCGCGGTCGCGTCATGCTCCTGGGCGGCGTCGACGATGGTCTGGATCGGCACCTGCTTGCCGAGGTCCACGACCGTGTAGCCGTTGTTGGTGAGGATCGTGTTGACGAGCGACTTGCCGATGTCGTGCACGTCGCCGAAGACCGTCGCGAGCACGACCGTGCCCTTCGTATAGCCCTCGATCTTGTCGAGGTATTTCTCCAGCTGTGCGACCGCGCGCTTCATCACCTCGGCGGACTGCAACACGAACGGCAGGATCAGTTCCCCCGCGCCGAACTTGTCGCCCACCTCCTTCATCGCCGGCAGCAGCACCTCGTTGAGCGTAGGCACCGCGCCGATCTTCTGCACGCTGAGATCGATCTGCTCCTCCACGCCCTCGCGGCGTCGGCGCAGGATGTGAAAGTGCAGCGCCTCCTCCGGCTCCATGCCCTCGGTCGGGTCGGCCGCACCCGCGGGACCCTCCTCCTCGCCCTTGGACTCGAAGTGCGCGATGAAGCGCTCCAGCGCGTCCTCGCGACGGTTGAACACGAGATCGTCGGCGAGCTCGCGCTCCTGTGCTGAGATCTCCGAGTACGGCGTGATGTGGTTCGGGTTGACCATCGCCAGGTCCAGGCCCGCATCGACGCAGTGGTGCAGGAAGACCGAGTTGAGCACCGCGCGCGCGCCGGGGGAGACGCCGAAGGAGACGTTCGAGACCCCGAGCGAGGTCTTCACGTGCGGGATCTCGGCCTTGATTGCCTTGATACCGGCGATCGTCTCCACGGCCGAGGGACGCCACTCCTCATCGCCGGTCGTCAGTGTGAACGTGAGACAGTCGAAGATCAACAGCTCGGGATCGAGGCCGTGCTCCTCGCAGCAGAGGTCGCGGATGCGCTTGGCGATCTCGACCTTGCGCTGCGCGGTCTTCGCCATACCCACCTCGTCGATCGTCAACGCGATCAAGGCCGCGCCGTGCGCCAGCGCCATCGGCACCACGCGGTCGAGCTTGTCGCGGCCGGCCTCGAGGTTCACCGAGTTGACGATCGCCCGGCCGGGGATCTGCTCGAGCGCTCGCTCGATCACCTCGGGCTCGGTCGAGTCGATCTGGATCGGCGCCGGCTGCGTCAGCGAGACCTTCTTCGCCAGCAGGCGCATCTGTTCGTCCTCGTCCGTGCGCTCGGTCAGCGCGACACACAGGTCCAGGACGTGCGCACCGCCCGTAACCTGGTCCTCGGCGATCTGCACGAGCCCGTCGTAGTCGTCGGCGAGCAGCAGCTCCTTGGCCTTGCGCGACCCCTGTGAGTTGACGCGCTCGCCGACCATCGTCGGCGCCGGCTCCTGCGCGAGCGGCGTCGAGGCGATCATCGAGGAGAGCTGAGGCGGGCGCGGCGCCGGGCGGGGCCCAACCGCGCGTCCGCGGACGCGCTGGGCGATCGCCGCGATGTGCTCGGGCGTCGTGCCGCAGCAGCCGCCGACGATGCCCACGCCGTAGCGCTCCACGAACTCCTTCAGCGCTTCTGCCAGTGGAACGGGCTGCTCCGGGAAGATCGTCTCGCCGTCCGGTCCTTGCAGCGGCAGTCCGGCGTTCGGGATGCACGCCACCGGCACCGAGCAGAACTCGCCCAGGAACCGGATCGCGTCGCGCATGTCCTCTGGGCCCGTCGAGCAGTTCAGCCCGATCACGTCGACCCGCAGCGCCTCGAGCGTCGTCAAGACCGAGGAGATGTCAGTGCCCAAAAGCATCTTGCCGCCATTGGGCAGCAGCGACACCGACGTGTGGATCGGCAGCGTGCGCCCGGTGCTCTTGAATGCCTGACGCGCGCCGAAGATCGCCGCCTTGACCTCGAGGATGTCCTGTGCCGTCTCCACGATCAAGAGGTCCGCGCCCCCATCGATCAGGCCCGCGGCCTGCTCGGAGAAGACCTCCACCAGCTCGCCGAAGCGAATCTGGCCCAGCGAGGGGTCCTCGGAGGCCGGCAGATGTCCCGTCGGCCCGATCGAGCCCGCGACGAAGCGATCCTCGCCCGCCGCCCTGCGCGCGATCTCGGCGGCCTGCGTGTTGATCTCCACCGTGTAGTCGGCCAGGCCCCACTCCTCGAGCTTGATCCGCGAGGCCTGGAAGGTGTCTGTCTCCACGACCTCCGCGCCCGCCTCGAGCATCGAGGCGTGGACGCCTTCGATCACATCGGGGCGGTTCAGCACGAGCGCCTCGTGGCACTTGCCGGCCAGCCCACCGTAGTCCTCGCTGGTCAGCTCGAACTGCTCGAGCGTCGCGCCCATGCCGCCGTCGTAGAGAACCACGCGCTCGGAGATCGCCTGCAGATAGTCGCGAGCCATCAGGTCATGCTAGCGGTGGCGCGGGTCACGGCTCCTTGCGCCGCATGTCCGACCCCGCGCTCCTGAACCGACACGATCTGCCCTCCAGGGACGGGCGCTCGGCCCGTCCGGACGACACCGACGTATGACCATTGGGGACGGCTTTCGATCAATCGTCCACGACCCCTGGAATTTTTTCCCGGACAGTGCATCCTCGGCTGCGCAAGAGCCGTACAGGAGGACTGCTCGACGCGCGAACGGAACCTCGCTCGCCCGCGACGATCGGCCCGCCTGACGTTGATCACGCAGGGACGACCACATCAAGTCAGGAGATCGATCGCATGGCATCCGAACGAGGGCTGGCGCAATGACCCCCGAGCTGGCAACCCAACAGGTCCCGGCTCGCACCGCAGGCGCAGACCAGATCGAGGCCGGTACCCCGCAGTCGCCCACTGCTCGGCGCTCGGCGGCCGAGGGCGCCCGGACGACGGGCGCGGTCACAGAGGTTCAGACACCGGCGGCCGTGGAGCACGCCGTGGCCGCCGTCGTGGGACTCGGCTACGTCGGCCTGCCAACGGCGCTGGCGATGCGCAAAGCGGGCTGTCAGATCGTTGGGATCGACATCTCGACCAAGCGCCTGGATGCGATTCGCGCCGGGGAGGCCGAGCTGCTGGAGTCCGAGCGCGACGACCTGGCAACGTACCTGGAGGGCGACGGCTTCGTCTTGACCGACAGCATCGAGGCGCTCGACGCAGCCGACCTGGTTCTGATCTGCGTGCCCACTCCGATCGACGACGACCTCATGCCCGACCCCGCGATCCTCAGGCGCGTGTGCGCCGAAGTCGTCCGCCATGCCCGCACCGGTCAGACGCTGGTTCTTACCTCGACCACCTACGTCGGCTGCACGCGCGAGTTGCTGGTCGATCCGCTTGCCGAGCGCGGGCTTGCCATCGGCGAGGATGTCTGCGTCGCGTTTGCTCCCGAGCGCATCGACCCGGGAGTGGCCGGCCATGAGCAGCTGCGCACGCCGCGCGTCATCGGGGGGGTGAGCGAGACCTGCTATCGCCGTGCCGCGGAGCTGCTGCGCCACACCTGTGCGCATTTGCACCGCGTCTCCTCACCAGAGGCCGCGGAGATGGTCAAGCTGTACGAGAACACGTTTCGCGCTGTCAACATCGCGCTCGCGTTCGAGATCTCCGAGGCCTGCCGTCTCCATGGTCTCGATCCGATCGAGGTCACCGATGGCGCGGCCACCAAGCCGTACGGCTTCATGGCCCACTACCCCTCGGCGGGCGTGGGCGGTCATTGCATCGCCGTCGATCCCCACTACCTGCTGCACCCGCTGCGCGAGCTCGGACGTCCTGCGCCGATGGCCGAGGAGGCGCTGCGTGCGCTCGCCGGTCGCCCCCGGCACATCGCCTGGCGCGCGCACGAGATCCTCGTGGAGCTGGATCAGCGCTTGCCGGATGCGCGCATCCTCGTGGTCGGCGTTTCCTACAAGCCGGGTGTGGCCGACACGCGCGAAGCCCCCGCGGTGGAGATCATCGCGCGGTTGCGCGCCGAGGGCGCCCACGTCGACTACCACGACCCGCTCGTGCCCGAGCTCTCGCTGCATGGGGCCGACTCCGAGGTGCTGTTGGGCGTGGAGCCGGACCCCCGTCGCGACGGCGGTGGGCTCGGCCCCGAAGACTACGACCTCGCGATCCTTGCGACCGTGCATCCCGATCACGACTACGGATGGCTCGCCCGCTGTCCGGCGGTGCTCGACTGCACCTACCGCACGCCCGGCGGACGCCGGCGATTCCTGCCATGAGACGCCCGTGCGAGCGGATGAGGATGCCCTCGCAAGAGGCGATCGTCAACAAAGTTCTGAAGATCTTCGCCGTGGTCTACTTGGTGTGGCTGATCGCGGCCGTGCTCGCCTACAAGACGGAGTTCGTGCAGCTGCTGTTCACGAACGTGTTCTTCGGCGTGTACTCGACCTGCGTGACCCTCTACATCATCTCGCGGTTCGTGTTCAGCATGTTCTACCGCTCCTCTCCGGATGCCGGGATCGAGCCGCACGTGGCGATCGTGATGCCGGCGTTCAACGAGCAGGATGCGATCGCGGCATCGCTGCGCTCGCTGCTTGGGCTGGCCTACCCGCCGGACAAGCTGGAGCTGGTGGCGGTCAACGACGGCTCGACCGACGCGACCCTGGCCGAGATGAGCGCGGTTGCCAAGGAGTCCGAAGGGCGCGTGAGCGTGATCGACTTCCCCGAGAACCGTGGCAAGCGGGCCGCGATGGCCGCCGGCATCCGTGCGACCTCGGCGGACACGATCGTGTTCGTCGACTCCGACTCGGTGGTGGAGCCCGACGCGTTGCGTCGCCTCGTGCAGCCCCTCGCGGACCGGCGCGTCGGCGCGGTGTGTGGGCATGCCGATGTGCTGAATGTGCGCGAGACCTGGCTCACGCGCATGCAGGCGGTGCGCTACTTCGTCGCGTTCCGCGTCGTCAAGGCGGCCGAGTCGGTGTTCAACGCCGTCACCTGCTGCTCGGGCTGCTTCTCGGCCTACCGGCGCGAGGCGATCATGCCGCGCCTTGAGTGGTGGGAGAACCAGACGTTCCTCGGTGTGGAGTCGACGTTTGGCGACGATCGCTCGCTGACCAACTGCGTGCTGCGCGACTGGCGCATCGTCTACGAAAAGAACGCCGTCTCGCACACAATCGTGCCGACTACGTTCCGCGCGTTCGTCAAGCAGCAGACGCGCTGGAAGCGCTCCTGGACGCGCGAGTCGCTGATGGTCTCGCGGTTCATCTGGCGCAAGCACCCCGTCGCCGCCGCCTTCACGTACCTGAGCATCGTGCTGCCGCTGATCGCACCGGTCGCCGCGATCCACTCGATCGCCTGGGGTCCGTTGCTACAGGACAGCACGCTCCCGCTGATCTACGTCGCCGGGCTGTACTCGCTGGCGATCGTCTACTCGCTCTACTACGTCCTCTTCCAGGACCGTTACTCGGTGATCTGGATGTATGGCGTCCTGTTCGTCTTCTTCTACCTGGCGATCATGCTCTGGCAGACCTACTACGCGATCGCCACCTGCCGCACCGCCGCGTGGGGGACGAGGCCCGCGACTGCCGGTCTCGCCGGCGGCGGAGGAGGGGGTGCTTGAGATGGCGGCCGAGGTCGAGCATCCTGCCGGCGTCTCCTCCGCGCACCGGCGCCCGGTGCTCGAATCGCTGCGCCACATCCTCGCGATGCTGCTGCTGCCGTTGTCGATCGCGCCCGTGTTGCTGCTGGGGCCCTCGTTGCTGCGGGCGCCTGTGGCGCTGTTCCACGAGGGCTGGGGCGAAGTCCAACGCTTGGAGCTGCGCCTGTTGCCCGCCCACCGACGACGCCCTCCCCTCGGTGAGAACGCCTGGGCGTTGCCCGCCGTCAGCCTTGGACCCGTCTACGGACGCTGGCTCACGTTCCCGCAAGAGGGCCGTGCGCGTTTCGCGGATTCGCAGCTGGGACCCGAGGGGGCGATGAGATGACCGAGACCGATGGGCGGGTAGGCCGCGGGCGGGTGGGAGCCGAGCGGGTGGGCCCCGTGCGGGTCCCCGTGCGGGCGGTCCTCGGACGGGTAGATCCCCATTCCTTCGCACCTGCGCGTCGCCGGTTCGTCGTCTGGGCGGCGGTGCTGGCGATTCTCATCTGCGGTGCGCTTGCGGGAGGCGCCCTCGCCGGTGGCACGAAGCCTGCGGGTACCGCCGGTGCCGAGCACACGCAGACGCGCACGGCCCATTTGCGCCGGCCCGGGCGTGTCCGCCGGCCCCGTGCCCTGGCTCGCAGCGGAACACGCGTGCGCATCGGCTGGCGGCGTGCTCACCACGGCAGTTACGCAATCGGTGGTTACCGCATCATGCGCGACGGCGCGGTTGTCGGTGAGACCCACCGCCTCTACTACACGCTGCGTGTCTCCACCGGGCACTCTCACCGGGTGACCGTCGCCGCCGTGGACGTACGGGGTCATCTCGGCTCACCCAGTCCTGCGCTCACGATCGGTGCGCTACACGCGCCGTCCGCGCGCAGAGGCGGTGGCGCTCCGAGCACCCCCGGCAGCCTCAGCGTCTCGGACGTCGGGGACGAAGCCGCGACGGTCTGGTGGCTGCCGAGCACTTCCGGTGGTGCACGGATCGTCGGCTATCGGGTCTATCGCGACGATCGCCTGATCGGTCAGGTCAAGTCGACCTCGATGCGCTTGACCCACCTGTCCTCGCTGCGCACCTACACGATCGCCGTCAGCGCGATCGACGCCGACAAGCGAGAAAGCGCGCGCACGCCGCCGTTTCGCCTCACCACCACCCATACTCCGCCCGCAGGTCCCGCGCTGATCTCCGCCGAACGTGTCACAGACACCTCCGCGACGCTCTCCTGGCAGGCGGGCAGCGCCAACGGAGCGCGCCTGGTGGGGTATCTGCTGTTCGAGGACGGGAAGCCCTCGCAGGTCGTCCACGGCCAGGTCGTGACGGTCAAGCTCGCCTCCCAACGCACGTATGTGTTCACCGTGCGCGCTCTCGATTCTGCGGGCTACCTGAGCGCACCCGCACCTAATCTGACGGTCCTCACCACGCACACGCCTCCCTCCACGCCGACCGGTCTCACCGCCAGCGCGCTGAGCTACAACTCGGTCGCGCTCGGCTGGCTGGCGAGCACCGCCGTCAGTGGCAGGATCGTCGGGTATCGCGTATTCCGTGACGGCATCCCCGTGGGCCAGGTCTCCACGCCGGGGCTGACGCTCTCGAGCCTGGCTCCGTCGAGCACCTATCAGGTGACGGTCGTCGCGGTCGACTCGCTCGGGGCGATCAGCGCGCCGACGCCGGTGCTCGCGGTGCAGACGACGCCTCCCGTGCAGTCTCACGGGACGGCTCAGGCCTTCCTGCTCGCCTCGACCGACCAGAGCTTCTACGACCTCGAGGCTCACTACCAGCAGATCGGCGTCGTCTACCCGACCTACTTCGACTGCGGGCCCGCCGGCACGATCACAGGACGCGACGACCCGCTTGTCACCGGTTGGTCGGTCGCACGCGGGATCGCCGTGATGCCTCGCCTGAACTGCCAGAACCCCAACGACGAGAACCAGATCTTGAACGAACCGGCGGCACAGCAGGCGATGATCTCCCAGCTCGCCTCGCTCTGCTCGACATACGGCTATCAGGGCATCCAGATCGACTTCGAGGGCGCCGCGCCAACCGAGCGCAGCGCCTTCACCGCGTTCATCACGGCGCTCGCGGCGCGACTTCACGCCCAGGGCGACAAACTCTCGACGGTCGTCACGGCCAAGTACTACAACATCACCTCGGGGCGAGCCGCGATGTACGACGATGCAGCCCTATCGGTTCCCTCGGACTATCTGTTCGTGCTCGACTGGGGTCTGCACTGGACGACGTCGGGCCCGGGCGGCCTGGACGAACTCCCCTGGTTCAAACGCGTTGCGGAATACACCGCCACGATGCCCAACCGCTCCAAGTTCATCCTCGGCATGCCGATGTACGGGATCGACTGGCCCAGCGGTGGCGGTGCGAGCAACCCCGGAACGCCGCTGGAGTACAACAACGTCACGGCGCTCATGAGCGCTTACGGCATCGCGCCGGAATGGAACGCCGAAGCCGCCGACCCGCACTTCTCCTACGTCGACGCCAATCACGTGCAGCACAGCGTCTGGTACACCGACCAGCAGTCGGTGGGCATCCGCGTTGCCCTCGCCCAGTCACTGGGCCTCGGAGTCGGGCTATGGCATCTCGGCAGCGAGGACCAGTCGATATGGGAACTGCCCGGACTCGGCAGCTGACGCGATGCCGTCCCGGGCGCTCGTCACGGGTGTAACGACGATCGCGATCGTCGTGTCGGCATCGGTGATGCCGATGACGGCGCTCGCGTCCGGGCGTGCATCGCCGCGCACCATCGCAGTCGACGCCTCGCATGTCGTGGTCCCCGCCGCTGCGGCCGTTGCAGGCGGGTCGCGCACGGCCCTGCAGGCGTTCGTGCTCGCCGGTGCACCCGACTCGCTCGCCGATCTCGAAGCTCACGCGCCCGACATCGGCGTCGTGTATCCGACGTTCTTCGAATGCGAACTTCACACCGGGCGAATCTTCGGCGAAGAGTCCGCCGCGATCACTGCCTACGCGCTCGTCCGGCGCATCGCGGTGATGCCGCGCTTCAACTGCCAGGACGGGCCCACGGTCCACACGATCCTGACCGATCCACGCACGCGGGCGCGCACGCTTGCGGCGCTGGTGCGCATCGCCCGCACACCGGCGTACGCCGGTGTGAATCTCGACCTTGAGAACGACGTTCCCGCCGATCGCCCGGCGCTCACTTCGTTCGCGAGGGAGCTCGCGCGCCTGCTGCATGCGAATGCCAAGAAGCTGAGCGTCGACGTCGACGGCGTCACGCACGAGGACCCCGCGATCTCCACCGGTCTTTATGACGATCGCGCCCTTGCCGCGGTCGCCGACTACGTCTTCGTGATGGCCTGGGGTACTCATTGGGAAGGCTCGGGGGCGGGACCGATCGCGCCGCTCGCATACGTGGCGGGCGTCGCCCGCTATCTCGCCGCGCTCCCCCACTCGGAGCGCTTCGTGTTGGGCGTGCCGATGTACGGGCTCGACTGGCCCGTCGTCTCAAGCGCATCCCACGGGCGCTTGTATCGGGCCACCGCACTTGAGGATGCGAACGTCCTCGCCCTCGTGGGATCCGCGGGCGCGACGCCGACACGCGACCGCAAGGTCGATGAGATGACCTTCGCCTACACGCGCGCGAGCGTCATGCACCGCGTCTGGTACATGGATGCCCGTGCGATCGAGGATCGGCTGCGCATCGCCCGTGCCCGCGGTCTTGGGGCTGGTGTCTGGCGGCTGGGAGGCGAGGACCAGGGGCTGTGGTCCTCCTCGTCGGTCATCAACGAAGGAACGCGCCGGTGAGCGTGTCGCGCCGGCTGCGCAAATGCCTGACCGGCGGCGTCGTGGCGACCATCGGCACGCTGCTCGTGCTGGCCCCGGGCGCAAACGCCCAGATCTCTGCCGCGCTCGGCGTAGGGCACCTGGGCGTCGCCCTCGAGGCTCCGGCAGCGCCTCTTGTCGGGGGAGCGCCGGCAACCACCGTCAAATACGAATGGCAGCGCTGCCTGCCGTATGCCACGCTCGTGGCCGCCGACGGCGCCGGCGACTACTGGCACATGGCCGACAGCGCAACTGCCGCTCTTGGTGGCGCCACGGGCAGGTACTCAGGCTCGCACGCCACCGTCCCGGACGGCGCCCTGGTCGGAGAAAGCGATCCGGCGGCGTCGTTCGACGGGAAGACGACCGCGCTCGCGGTGTCTGACGCTCCGGACTACGCCGGTACCCAGCCATACACGCTCGAGCTGTGGGTACGGCCTCACACGATCGACGGCGCCTTCAGGTTTCTCATCTCACGCGAGGAAACGACTGCCGCCGGGCGCCAGGGGACCGGCATCTGGCTGTCGAGCACGGGTCTGGGGTTCGAGCGCTGGACCAACGGCGTGGCGTCGACCGTCCACTACACGGCGGGCCTGCCGGTGGGGGCGTGGAGCCAGGTGACCGCCACCTATGACGGGGCGACCATGCGGCTGTACGTCAACGGCACGCAGGTGGGGTCCCGGGAAACGTCCGCGGCGCTGCTCGCGTTGCCCGGGCCCACGGCGATCGGAGCGGGCGCAGGCGCCCGCTCCGGGTTCTTCGCTGGGGATGTGGACGAGGTGGCGCTCTACCCGCGAGCGATCATCCGCAGTCACGTCAGCGCGCACTATGCCGCGGCCAGGAGCACCCCATGCGTCGCGATCGCCGGCGCGGGCGCATCCACCTACACCCCCGTGCTCGCCGACCTTGGCCGCACTCTGTCAGTGACCGTCACCTCGACCAACTCGCACGGCAGTGCGAGCGTCGTCGGGCTGGGCGCTTCGCCGGTCGATGACGGCAACGGCCAGTTCGTGCAGGCTGCCATCGGTGGGGTGAGCTCGAGCGGCACGGTCTCCGGCACAGTGCAGGTGGTCGCCACGCTCGCCGGGCTGCCTGCGGATCGCGTCGAGTGGGATGTCGACGGTCAATACCGTTACGCAAAGGCCGGCGAGTCTCCCTACCAGTACACCTGGTACACCGCCGCCGAGGCCAATGGGCCACACACGGTGACCGTGAAGGTGTGGGGACCGGACGCCTCCACGCCCGTGAGCACCGAAGTGACGGTACACGTCTCCAATCCGACGCTGCACCCAACCCCCCTCGCTCTGGGCGAGGAGAGCGTCTACGCCGAAATGGACGAGGGCGAAGAAGCGAGCGCCCAGGATCTGCTCGGCAACGTCTGGCCCGCGAGGGGCTTCCCCTTGCCCTACCTCGAATGGCCCCTGACCTGGCAGGAGGACCCCTACCACGAAGCCTATTGGGAGTTTTACTTCTACGGGCTGCGCCCCGAGGCGACGCTGCTGTACGAGTGGAAAACGACCGGCAATGGCGCTTACCTGGAAAAGCTGATCGCGATCCTGCGCTCCTACGTCGCCTACGACCGGACGAGGCCGACGAACACCGTCACGTTCGACAATGACCACACCTCCGCCTACCGCACGATGGAGCTGGTCAACTTCTATGTGAAGCTGAAGATCGCGGGCGCGCTGCCCAAGGACCTCGAAGAAGGCCTGGCACGGTCGCTGGCGAAGCTGGGAGCCTTTCTCGCCGAACCGAAGCACTTCGAGGCCGACTTCAACCATGGCTTCAACGAGGGAGCGGCGCTGTTGCTGCTGGCAGATAACTTCCCCCACATGCCGGGCGCCGGCACCTGGCGTCAGCTCGCACTTGAACGCCTGCGACAGATGCTCACCAACACGATCGACGCGGATGGAGTGGAGGTGGAGAACTCGCCCTTCTACCAAGTGTACGTGCTGGGTCTCGTCTATCAGATTGCCCAGTGGGCCAAGCACTACGAGCCCGCACTCGCCGCCCCTTACGCCGAAGCCGCCGACAAGATGCTCAGATACACGTCCGACGTGACCCAGCCCAACGGCTATCTGCCGATGCTGGGGGCCACTGCGACGACCTACATGCCCGGCCAGGATCCCAACGTATACGGGCCGATGGCCGCAGCGAATCCCGAATTCGATTTTGCTTTCACACGCGGCGCTCACGGTACTCCGCCGCCGGATGGAACCGTGCTGTTTCCGGTCTCGGGTCTGTTTCTCATGCGCTCGCCGCTGGGCTCGGTCTCCAACCTGCCAAACCAGACCTTCGTCACGTTCAACGCGGGCACCTATCGCACCAGCCACTCGGATCTCGACGCGATGGGGATGACGCTGTACTCCAATGGGACCGAGCTGCTGCCAACGTCCGGGCTCTACACCTACACCGAAGAACCATGGCTCGAGTACTTCCACGGCACACGCTCTCACAACACGGTCGTGGTGGACGGCAAAGATCAGGCACAGGGCTCGGCGCAGGCCGGTAGTCACGGCGCGGTCGGCGGATCGACGTGGGCCAGCGGCGTGAGCGGGCTCTACGCCGGAGTCGCTCACCATCGCACGATCGTCGTCCTGCGCCAGGGCCTCACGCTGGTGCTGGACGATCTGTCTAGCTCAGCCGGTCACAAATACGCCCAGGTCTGGCACATGGCACCCGGATCGAACGTGCGCAGCAGTGGTGGTGACACGTACGTCACGAACGCCTCCGGCGCACCGACTCTAACCATCCGCCAGGCCGACCCGGCGGGGATGACGACGCAAAGCGTCTACGGCGCCACCGATCCGATCCAGGGCTGGTACTCAAACGGATATGGCTCCAAGCAGCCGGACTGGGCGCTGGAAGACACCCGCACCGGCACGACGGCGCTCTTTACCACCCTGCTGGCGGCCGGCTCTTACGCCGGGCAGGCGAGCACGGTCGTCGAGACCGCGGTCGCGGGTGGGCATCAGGTGAGCGTCTGCGTTGGTGGCACGGTCGGATATTTGCTCATGATCCCGAGCGACAACGGCACGGCCCCCACGATCAGCAGTGGCACCTGCCCGGCTGCGGTCGTCACGGGCTCTGAGGAATCGGCTCGCGAGCCCCTGCCGACTCCTGCGCTTGCACTGTCGTCCGCCGACGAAGCCGCCTTCCAGCCGCTGCCGGCGCGGGCCGGTACCGTCCCGGTTCTGCTGTTTCACAGTATTTGTCCCACCAGCGGCTGCACCTCCTACAACGCCACTCCCAACGAGTTCGCGCGCATGATGCTGATGATTCGGCGCGCCGGCTATCACACAGTATCGATCGATCAGTACGCAAAGTGGTGGCACGGTGAAGCCGTCACCCTGCCGAGCCAGCCGATCTTGCTGTGCTTCGACGACGCCCGCCTGGACGGCTACCGCGGAGCGGACGGCACGCTCGCGGCGCTGGGCGATCAGGCGACGGTCTTTGACATAACCGGCGAAACTGAAGCTGCCAATCCCAAATATCTGCGCTGGGACGAGCTTGCTCGCATGCAGGCGACAGGGCGCTGGGATGTGCAGCTGCATGCCGACGAGGGCCACGTGACCATCCCTGTCGGCGTCGAACCCGGAGGCCAACCGACTCTCAAGCCGTACTACGGCTGGCTGGAGTACGACCCGGCTCGCCACCCCGCAGGCGAACACCTGGAGTCACATGCTGAATGGAAGCTGCGGGCCGAGGGAGACATCGCTCAGGGCGTGGCCGAGATGACCGCTCACATACCCGGATATCAGCCGCTGGCCTTCGCCGTCCCATTTGGCGACTACGGCCAGTTTCACACCAACGACTCAAGCATCCCCACCGAGCTCTCTTCGTACCTGTCCAGCCACTTCCGCGCTTTTTTCACCCAGCCGCACCCGGATCCGGACTTCAGCACTCCCGGAAAGGAACCGTGGCGCTACACGATTCGCAGCACCACCACGGCCTCAGAACTGTACGCGTGGCTGGCCGAGCACGCCTGAAGGTATCGGCATGCTCGGCCGCCCCGGCCTCTACTTGATGAACAGCATCTCCGAGTACTTCGGCAGTGGCCACAGATCGTCGGCAACAAGGCCCTCCAGTCGATCGGCGACCTCGCGCACATCGTCCATCGCCGGGATGACCCGGTCATGCATGTACGCAGCCCACCTGGCGGCGGTCTTGTCGTCCTGGTTGTCCTTGAGGTTGGCGTCCTCGAGCTTGAGGATGGCGAAATGCAGCTCCTTGATCAGAGGCTCGACCTCGCCGATCAGCTCCTCCAGGCCGGCCGCCTTGAGCTCGTTCAGATGGCGCACCGCCGCGGGCAGGATCTCGGTGCGGGCAATCGCCGCGGCGGTCTCGGACTCGATGTTGATCTTGACCGCGTACTGCTCCAGGAAGACCTCGTGGCGTGACTCGAGCTCGCGCTTGGACAGGACCTTGTACTTCTTGAACAGCGCCACCGTGCCCTTGTCCACCAGCCATGGCAGCGCATCGGGCGTGGAGCGCAGGTTGTAGAGACCGCGCTTCTCCGCCTCGGCGTGCCACTCCGGCGAGTAGTTGTCCCCGCCGAACACGATCCGCTTGTTGGCCGCGTAGCTCTCCTTGACCACCTTCGCGACGGCCTTCTCCAGGTTGCCCGAGCCTTTCAATGCGGTCTTCAGCTTGCCGGCCAGATCGTCGATCGCCTCCGCGACGATCGTGTTCAGCACGGTGTTGGGCAGCGCCAGCGACATCGATGAGCCCAGCGCGCGGAACTCGAACTTGTTGCCGGTGAACGCGAACGGGCTCGTGCGGTTGCGGTCCCCACCGTGCAACGGCAGCGGCGGCAGCACAGGGGTCCCCAGGCCGAGGAAGGAGCCGGGCTTGGACTGCTGAGCCTTGCCGGCCTCGATCGCGGTGAAGACCTTCTCGAGCTCCGAGCCCAGGAAGATCGAGATGATCGCCGGGGGCGCCTCGTTGGCGCCCAGGCGATGGTCCTGGCCGGGCGAGGCGATCGATGCGCGCAACAGCGCCTGGTGGGCGTTGACCGCCTGAATGACGGCAGCGCAGAAGAACAGGAACTGCAGGTTCTCGTGCGGTGTGTCGCCCGGCTCCAGCAGGTTCACGCCCGTATCGGTGCCCATCGACCAGTTGTTGTGCTTGCCCGATCCGTTCACGCCGGCGAATGGCTTCTCGTGCATCAGGCACACCAGGCCATAGCGACGGGCCACGTTCTGCATCACCTGCATCGTCAGCTGCTGATGATCGCAACCGACGTTCGAGTTCTCGAAGATCGGGGCGAGCTCGTACTGGTTGGGCGCCACCTCGTTGTGGCGCGTCTTCACGGGCACACCGAGCTTGGCGAGCTCCTGCTCGGTCTCCATCATGCACGCCAGGATCCGCTCGGGGATCGAGCCGAAGTAGTGATCGTCGAGCTCGTGGCCCTTGGGGGGCTTGGCGCCGAACAGGGTGCGCCCGGTCGTGAGCAGGTCTGGGCGTTCGAAGTAGTACTGCTCGTCGATCAGGAAGTACTCCTGCTCGGGTCCGACGGTCGTGAAGACACGATCGGCGCCCTCGGCCGAGCCGAGCAGCTCGAGCGCGCGGATCGCCGCTCCCGACAGCGCGTCCATCGAGCGCAGCAGCGGGATCTTGTTGTCGAGCGCCTCGCCGGTCCAGGACGTGAACGCGGTCGGGATGCACAGCAGTGCACCGTTGGGGTTCTCCAGGATGAACGCCGGGCTGGTCGGGTCCCACGCGGTGTAGCCGCGTGCCTCGAATGTGGCCCTGATGCCGCCCGTCGGGAACGAGGAGGCGTCCGGCTCGCCCTGGATGAGCTCCTTGCCGGAGAACTCGGCGATAGCCGTGCCGTCGCCCGCGGGCGCGTAGAAGGAGTCGTGCTTCTCCGCCGTGGACCCGGTGAGGGGCTGGAACCAGTGGGTGTAGTGGGTCGCGCCGCGCTCCATCGCCCAGTCCTTCATCGCCTGTGCGACCTGGTCGGCGAGTGAGGTGTCCAACGCCTCGCCGTGCTCCAGGGTGCGCTGGAGCGCGCGGTAGACGTGCTTGGGCAGTCGGTGGCGCTGGAGGTTGGCGCTGAACACGTTGGACGCGAACACCTGGTTTCCCGGCAGCGTCAGGTCGGGGGTGCCGAGCGCCGAACCGTTGGCACTCCACTGGGCGGCGGTCACGTTTTGCTGACGGGTCCTGGGCATGGGCGGGGCGATTCCTCCTGTTAAGTGTTTG